>Ga0209537_1002554_pt1 | contig 18019 bp, 14 predicted proteins | sample BioPla4DNA1_FD_187698 | JGI IMG/M metagenome (GOLD analysis project Ga0209537, IMG submission 187698) | Biogas fermentation microbial communities from Germany - Plant 4 DNA1 (SPAdes) (version 2) | ecosystem: Engineered > Bioreactor > Anaerobic > Digestate | place: Bielefeld, North... | reverse complement strand
CCCTGGAAGAACCTTCGGCAAATCTGCATGACATGGGTGGTTTTGCGCCCATTGGGAAAATGAGAAAGAAATACCGCCTGCCGACAGATGATTCCAGCGGCAAGCGGTTCTTGCTGGTGCGGATGACAGGACTTGAACCTGCACGGTCGCCCACTGGAACCTAAATCCAGCGCGTCTGCCAATTCCGCCACATCCGCATGCTCTCGCCCATATTCGGTTTTGGCGTACAAGTGAAATTATAAATGCTGCATAATGCAGTGTCAAGCAGACATTCCCGGCTTCAAAGCAACGCATGAGGTTGCGGAGCAATATAAACACCAGTTGCTGGTCTGAATGGAACTCAGGTTGAAGGTCTGAATGAACTCAGGTTGCCGTTCCACGCAACAACTGGACCGTATCATAACAGGTCTGCAAGGATTGGATCATGACATGTCCTCAAACCTGCCGATGCGGCTGACAAGTTCGGCGACCTCGTCGCCGCTGACGGGATGGCTGATGTAAAATCCCTGTACCTCGTCGCAGCCGTTCTGCTTCAGGAATTCGAACTGCGACCTGTGCTCGACGCCCTCGGCAACGACCTTGATCCCGAGCGTCTGCGAAAGGTGTATCATTCCATGGACCAGTGTCTGGTCCTTCTCGCTCCTGAACAGGTTGCTTATGAAGCTCCTGTCGATCTTGATGCGGCTCACGGGCATGTGGTTGAGCCTGCTCAGTGAAGAGTACTCGGTACCGAAGTCATCTATCGATATCTCGATACCCAGTGACCGCAGTTCCTCCAACACACCAAGTATGTTGTCGGATTCCCTCACCGCGGCGCTTTCAGTTATCTCCAGGTCCAGGTATCTTGCATCGAGCCCGGTCTCGTTGAGTATCCTCTCCACGGCAGCGACGAAATTCGGATTGCGGAGCTGGATCACAGATACATTGACCGATATGTGCATCTCGGGCAGCCCCTTGTCAAGCCATTCCTTTGCCTGCCTGCAAGCATTCCTCAGCACCCATTCGCCTATTCTGCCGATAAGCCCGTTCTGCTCCGCCAGCGGGATGAACAGGCTCGGATTGATAAGCCCGTGATCCGGCTGGTTCCACCGAACAAGGGCTTCCATGCAAAGTATCTCGCCTGTCTTTGCCGACACCAGCGGCTGGTAGAGCAGGCTCAGCTCGTCGTTGTCTATTGCCCTGTACAGCTTGTTGGAAAGTTCGTGCTTCAGCACCACTTCCTCCTTCATGTCCTCGGTACACAGGCAATACTGGTTCTTCCCCCTGGCCTTGGCCTGGTACATGGCGATATCGGCGTTCCTTATCAGCGCATCTGCATCCTTCCCGTCGAAAGGATAGACTGCTATCCCGATGCTGGCAGATATGTAGATCTCCTGGTTGCAGACGATAAAGGGAGACCTGAAAACATTGATGACTTTGTCGGCAACCTTGTAGACATCCTCGGTGCTCGCAATATTCTTGACCATGATCAGGAACTCGTCGCCGCCAAAACGCGCCACGGTGTCGGACCTGCGCAATGTCCCGGTCAGTTTCCGTGCGACCTCGTTAATGAGTTCATCTCCGCCTTCATGCCCCAGTGTGTCATTTACATTCTTGAATGAATCCAGGTCCATGAAGATCACTGCGATAATATCGCATGTGCGCTCGGCCAAAAGCACAGCCTGGTTCAGCCTGTCCCTGAAAAGCGCGCGGTTGGGAAGCCTGGTCAGAGTATCGTAATACGCCATGAAGTTGATCTGTTTCTCCTGGTTGATCCTCTCGATGGTACTGGCCATTATGTTAGTGATTATCATCAGGTTGTTTTTCTCGATGGTGCTCCATGCCCTTTTTCTTGTGACCGACTGCAGCAACAGGTAGCCATAGACATTGTCGTTGTACTCGATCGGCAGCATCAGCAGCGACTTTACCTGTTTGCCCATGATCTGTGTTATTTCTTTGTATTCGTCCTCCGGCAGGTCATCCAGGTCGAAAATCTCAAGGCTGTCAGAAGACAAAAACATGCGCCGGAGATAAGGATATTTATTCAGGTCAGTTTCCGCGGCTTTTTCTTCCGGGAGGAACTGCCCGTTTGTCCACGAATATGAACAGGTTATCCGGTCTTTCCTGTCATTGAACAGATAGATGAATGTACCGTCCGTCATCAGGAATTCGCTTATCCTGCACAGCGTCTTCCCGGTCACTTCATCAAAGCCTTCCTCGCCAACGCCAACGTATTGCGTCGAGATATCAGTCACCAGCTCCTGGAAGCTGATCTGGTAAGCGTTCTCCAGCAGCTTTGTCCTGAACACGTTCATGATGAACAATGCGATCCAGATAGCCAGGGAACTCAAGGCTATCCTGCCGACATGGTCCGAGGCGTCAAGCTTCAATGTCAATTCCGGCTTGAGGTAGAAGACGGCCATATGTGTCAGAATGATCGAAGCTGCCACGGAAACCTGGATGACCCTGCTGACCATTCCGATGGATATGATCAGGAAAATAAACGTATGAGCCCAGACGGTCACGCTGGCATATTTTATGTAATTCAGCGTCAGTATTGGTATCAGTATGAAGAACAGTCCTGCATAAATAAAGTCCTTGTACCTGTTGCTTTTCCCGATCCTTTCGATCAGCTCGAAGATGACACCGGCCACTATCAGGAAACCGCTGAAAAAGAGGATCTGTGCCAGGTTCATGTTCCCGTCGATGAAATACATGATGACAACATTAAGTACACTGGAGGCCAGCAGAAAAGACGCCAGGTAATTGACTACTCTCTTCCTTATCTGTTCGCTGAACAGCAGCGAGTCAGTCACATACCTCCTCGTGTCAAGAAAACCATACTTCTGCATGGCATAACTGACCGCCGCCACAGGGATCAGCATGATGATCGGGGCCATTTGCGGTATCCTGACGGAGAATACGTTATTTACGACGCTTTCGGTGAAGCCTCCCAGCACAAGGGCTGCCAGGAATGCCCGGATGATGATGCCTGCCTGCTTTTTGACATTCCTGCTGCTCTCCGATTTTCTCCATTTCCATATCAGGTATATGCCGAAAGCGGTGTAACCCGCATAATATGCTATGAAAAACCAATCCCAGTGGTTTTTGATCGAAACGTTGACCCAGCCCAGCGGAGTCTGCTCCAATCTGAACTGCTGCGTGTTGAGACCGGGGATATATGTGAACACGGAAAGACATACTGCTGCCGGAAGATACAGCAGTACATATTTCCACCACCTGTCGAGCAGGCGGTGCCTGCCGGTCAGCGTAATAACGAAATGGAGCAGGGCGGCGAAGAAAGTACCCCATCCGATGGCTGCAAATCTTCTCCAGAACAGGCATGTTGACATGTCTTCCGCTGAAATCGCCATGGCAAAGCCGAACGACCAGATGAACAATGCGATCGTCAGTGCGAGAAAGATTCGGTTCGCTGCGGATTTCGGGTTCATATACAGCGTATAGACGCCAAGATAGAGACTTACGATGCAAATCAGGCTAAAAGCGATCGAAAACGCGTAAGGCACCACCATCAAGCTGTCACTCCCGTACATTTTGTGTCTGTCTGTCTGCTGCCTGCGTGGATGTCTGTCTGTCTGCACATATATCCGCTGCTCTCTTAACCATATATCGGCATCTGTACGCAACAGGATAACACGTCCTCGATCTCCATGCCAATATGTTACGTGTTACGTCATACGACAGGCCTGTCAGTCCTTATGATCAGCTTTGCAGTTTTCACGGCAGATCCTGCGGTCCTTACGCAAAAATCGCAGTCTATAGGGCAGACCCTGCCGGCTTTATCACACCCGGACACTGCCTCAGGGGATCACTCTCCCCCTTCCTTCCTTCACGGCACGTATGAAATCCTCGATGCTAAAAAGCTCACAGTCGAATTCCATGCCTCCTCCCGGCAGGTACTCGGCGAAATGCGCATCGGAACCGCCGGTGTGATATAGTCCGTATTTATTGGCAAGTTCCAGGGCCTTCTCGTCGAACTCCGGATCCGTATGGCTTGCGTTGCGGACTTCTATCGCGTCCACGAGCTCCGGGAAAACACGTATTTCCTTTATATACCAGGCCTCCCGGTATGGATGAGCCTGCGAGACGAATCCTCCGGCTTCCCGGACGACCCTGAGGTATTTTTCGATCGGCCAGGACAACATGTCCGGGTGTGCAAGAAGAAAATCCTTATCGAGCCCATAGGTCAAAAATTCTGCCCCGTTGTCGTTGTATTCCCATCCGAAAAAAACGTGGAAATCAAGTTTGCTCGCTTCACGCAGTGCATTTTCATATCCCTGGCAGAATAACTCCACCCGCTGCGTCCATGGCAGATGAGCAGGTATGCATGAGTTCCCGTTGAAGAAGTGATCAGTGACTATGATGCCCGAGTAGCCTGCCCGGTAATATGCCCTCACCATTTCCGCGCCGGTGCTTCCGGCACATGCGCTCGCCTCTTTCGTATGCATGTGGGTCTCGTACCTGTACTTCCTGGGTTCTGCAAGTATCCTCTCCAGTGAAAACTCGGTCATCAGGCCACCCGCTGTCGCAGTACCGGCTGTCAGGACACTTTCCGAAACGCAATTCCGTTTATCCATGTTTCACGTGCTCCATACCCTGGTTGAAAAGCTGCAATATATGATCATCATCAAGAGAGTAGTAAACAGATTTGCCTTCTTTCCTGTATTTGACCAGCTTCATGCCCCTCATGAGCCTGAGCTGGTGCGATACGGCAGACTGAGTCATGTTCACGGCCTCTGCGATATCACATACGCACATCTCACAGCATGACAACGCAAAGATGATCTTGATCCTCGTCTGATCCCCGAGCACCCTGAACAATTCGGAAAGCATGTTTGCCTCGTCATCCTTGATCATGCAGCTCCTGACCTTGCTGACGCGCTCAGGATCGGTTTTCAGTTCTTCGCATGTGTCACAGCATCCGCTTTTCATACCGACCGCCATCCGCATTTGTTTTCGGCTTCCCGCCTGTTACTTTAATTATATTTTCAAAACCAGTAATAGTCAAATAGCTGTCAAAATGGATATTGCTGACTTTGAAGGCAATTGATATATTTATATATAACTAACAGTTAGTCCCGGGAGAGTGCTTCATGGCTCTGGCTATAGTTTTAGTGGTAACAGCAGCATTGTATGCTTACATGGTCTTCGAGACCAGGTGGCTGAAGATAGAAAGGCTCGATTTCTCCAAAAAAGGAACCGGTCTTCGTATCATGCACCTTACTGATCTGCATGTCTACATGACAGGGATATCGGCGGAGCGCATCCGGAAAGCCGTCATCGCCGAAGATCCCGACGTCATACTCATCACCGGCGATTATATCAACGATCCTCTGCATGCTGCGAAGTTCCTCCGGTATCTTCAGACATTCGCCAGGGGCCGCAGGACCATGCTCTGTTTCGGCAACCATGATTACAAGGCCTTTGGTTCGAACACGGAAGGGCTCCGGGATTTCATCCGGGAGATAGAAGCGCTGGGTGTAGAAGTGCTCATAAACAGGACCGCCATCGTGGAGAAAGACGGCAGGAAGTACAACATAATCGGGTTCGACGACCTGAGGAGAGGGCATCCTGATATAGACAGGGCCATGGAAGGCTGTATCCAGGACGCCCCGAAGATCGCGATAACGCACAACCCGGACCTGGTGCTGAGCATCCCGGGGAAAATCGTGGACTACATGTTTGCAGGCCATTTCCACGGCGGGCAGATATGGATGCCCTTCAACCTGGAATTCGCGATCCTGCGCGACGACCAGCTTTGCAGGATGGGCATCACCAGGGGCCTGCAGCGCGTGAACGGCATAAAGGTCTACCTGAACAGGGGCCTCGGCAACGGCGTCGTGCCGCTTCGGTTCCTGTCCCGGCCCGAGATACTCATCTGCACGATCCCATGATATCAGGCAGTGCCATTACCTGGTCAGATTTTAAAACTGCCCCCGCGGCCGGATTTTACCCGGCCACAGGGGCAGCCTGTTTGTCTTGCCCTACTGTTCCTGCTTGCTCAGCGCCATCCCCGTTTACTTCTGCAGCCTGGTCTGAAGCCGCTCCCGCTCCTTTTCGTATCCCGGCTTGCCCAGCAGTGCGAACATGTTCTTCTTGTACGCCTCGACGCCGGGCTGGTCGAACGGGTTCACCCCCAGCAGATAGCCGCTGATGCCGCAGGCTTTTTCAAAGAAGTAGACAAGGTTCCCGAACCAGTAGCTGTTCATCTCAGGTACATTCACGACGAGGTTGGGCACTCCGCCGTCGGTATGGGCAATCACAGTGCCCTGCATGGCCATTTTGTTCACGAAGTCTATATCCCTGCCGGCGAGGAAGTTCAGCCCGTCAAGATCGTCTTTGTCTTCCTTTATCGTGATGTTTCTCCTGGGTTTCTCGATATTCAGTACCGTCTCAAAGATGTTGCGCAGGCCGTCCTGGATATACTGGCCCATGGAATGCAGGTCGGTGGTGAAATCCACGCCTGCGGGGAAAATGCCCTTGTGGTCCTTGCCTTCGCTCTCGCCATAGAGTTGTTTCCACCATTCGGTGAAATAGTGCATCGAAGGCTCATAATTGACCATTATCTCGATAGTCTTGCCCTTCCTGTAAAGCGAGTTCCTCACTGCGGCGTACTGGTAGCACTCGTTTGATCCCACGTCACCGTTGCTGTAAAGATCTGCAGCATCTGCGGCACCCTTCATCATCTCATCTATGTCGATGCCCGCCACGGCTATCGGCAGCAGCCCGACCGCTGTGAGCACGGAATACCTTCCGCCCACATCATCCGGTATGACGAATGTCTCGTACCCTTCTTCGTCCGCCAGCTTTTTCAGGGCTCCTCTTGCCCTGTCAGTCGTGGCATATATCCTTTTGGCAGCCCTGTCCTTGCCGTATTTGCTTTCGAGATATTCCCTGAACACCCTGAAAGCTATGGCAGGCTCGGTGGTGGTGCCCGATTTCGAAATCACATTGACTGATATATCCTTGCCTTCGAGCAGTTCGAAAAGTTCGTCAATATACGTCGGACTTATGCTGTTGCCTACGAAATAGATCTCCGGGGTGCCTCTCTTCGCTTTCGGCAGCAGGTTGTAAAACGAATGTGTGAGTGCTTCTATCGCTGCCCTCGCACCCAGGTATGAACCGCCGATCCCTATAACCACGAGGGCGTCCGAATCGGACCTGATCTTCGCGGCAGCTTCCCTGATCCTCGCAAATTCCTCCCTGTCATAATCCTTCGGCAGGTCGACCCATCCGGTGAAATCGCTGCCGGGTCCTGTCTTGTTGTGGAGCATTTCATGCGCTATCGTCACGAACGGTGATAAACATGCGATCTCATTCTCGCTTATGAACGGTAAGGCATTGGAATAGTCAAAACCAAGTTTTTTCATTTATGCTGTTCCTCCTGTATGCAGCCGTCGTAAATTCTAACATATTATAGCAAATCGAAATTTTATAATCAATTGCCGGATACACATTTTCACCGGCATCCACCAGTCGCAAAAATACTGGCTTAGGGATTTTTGCGCAAAATTTCAAGTAAAGTCAGCAGTATTGAAAAATTTCATTTACCATAATGGTGATTGAAGTATATTATGTTGCCTGTTGTTGAAATAAATCAATAAAAATACCGGGTTAAAATGACTTTAGTTGAAAATTTGCGCATCGAAGGCGCCCTTTCCATGTGCATGCAGTCCGTTGCGTACACAGGTTCCGCATGCGTATGCGTGATCCGGGAAAAACATGCAAGACCGTCTGCGAGTGTGAAACCGTCTGCAGAGAAGATGAATAAAATTACAGCGCTCGTTTTATCTTACAGCTTAATTTTTTTCAAATCGCTAAAAATAAAAACAGTTACATTGAACATCAGGCAATAGACATCGGGAAGCAAAAGAGCGAGGTGATTTTATGGCAAGGCGGAAAACTCCGCTGGTCCCGGAAGCCAGGGAGGCTTTGACCAGGTTCAAGATCGAGTGCGCTAAAGAAATCGGCCATGAGCAGTTTGTAAAGGAGAACAATGACCACTACAAAGGAGACCTGACTGCTGCCCAGAACGGCCGTGAAGGCGGACCCATCGGGGGCCAGATGGTAAAAAGGATGATCGAGTTCGCCGAAAAGAACCTGAAATAGCAGAAGAGGCAAAAAGCAATCAAACAGCGAATGGAACGGAGCAAGAGAAACGAAGTAAGTAAAATGAAGTAAGTAGTAAAAGAAGCAAAGCAAAAGTGAAGCAATAGCAATGCAGGCAAAAAAGGGGACGCAGAACGTCCCCTTTCCTTTGCATCGTGTATTCAGGCGGTTGCGGCCTTTCCAGCATCATCTGTGTGTTGCATTTGCGCGATCAGCTGCGCACGTTCTTATATCCCGCGTGCTTACATCCTCAGCTGTGCGCCGAGTTCATCCGACAGCGCCTTCGTTATCTTTTCCATCGCCTTGCTGACTTCCTCGTCGGTCAGCGTCCTGTCATAAGCCCGGAACGTGATGCTGTAAGCGACGCTCTTCTTTCCTTCGGGCACCTGCCTGCCCTTGTATACGTCGAACAGCCTGGCTTCCTCGAAAATCCGGCCGCCCTTGTCGATTATGACCTTTTCTATGTTCCTGACAGGTATGCCTTCATCGACGAGTACGGCGATGTCCCTCGTAACAGCCGGGAATTTCGGCAGCAGCTTATATCCACGTTCCGTTGCCGCGTTCCTGACCAGCGGCTCGACCTCGATGAATGCGATATAGTTCCTCTCCGCAGCCTCAAAATTCTCTGCCACGGCCGGATGGATCTCGCCGAGTATCCCGACATTTTCGCCCTTTATTATCAGGCGGGCTGTCCTGCCGGGATGGAATACCGGGTCGTCTTTTGCCGGCTCAAGTTCGTATTCCCTGATGCCCAATACTTCCATCAGTTCTTCGATGATGCCCGAAAGGTCGTAAAAGTCGACATCCTCTCCGTACATCCCGATGGTCAGGACCGGTTTTTCGTCGGGCAGTTCGGTCAGCGGCAGGCTCTTTGGAATGTAGACATAAGACATTTCAAACAGCCTTGCCTCTTCGACCCTCCTGTTGTAGTTGGTGGAAAGGACCCTCAGCATGTCCGGGATAGTCGTGGTCCTCATTATGCTGTAGTCCTCGCCGAGCGGGTTCGAAATCACGATGGCCTTCCTCAGCGGGCTGTCTGCCGGCAGGTTCAGCATGTCGAATACCTTCGGGCTCGTGAACGAATAGGTATATGTCTCCGAAAGGCCGCAGGAAAGCATCGTCTGGCTGATCATATCCATTATCTTCTGTTTCCTGGTCCTGCCTCCGATGGTGGCAGCCCTGCCCTCGAGCAGCGTGGGTTTTATGTTGTTGTAGTCGTAGAACCTTGCCACTTCTTCGGCCAGGTCCGCTTCGTTCTCCAGGTCAGGCCTGAAGGTCGGAGGGATCACGGTCCCCGTTGCCTCGTCGTATTCGATCTCGAGGCGCCTGAATATCTCGAGCATCTTTTCGGCGCTGATGTCGGTCCCGAGCAGGCCGTTGATGAACTTCGGATTGAACGGTATAGTCCTTCTCTGGTATTTCTTCGGATAGCAGTCAATGATCCCCTTGCAGACAGTGCCCGCTCCTAATTCCTCCACCAGTTGGGCAGCCCTGTTAAGGGCATTAATGACATTCTCGGGGTCCAGACCTTTTTCGAAACGGCTTGAAGACTCAGTCCTCATGCCCAGTTTTTTTGCTGTCAGGCGTACAGATATGCCATCGAAGTTAGCGGACTCGAACAGTATCGTCGTAGTGTCATCCGTGATCTCACTGTTCTCACCGCCCATGACGCCGGCAACGGCCACTGGCCTCTCAGCATCGGCGATCACAAGCATCGACTCGTCAAGTTTCCTGTCCTGGCCGTCCAGCGTACGCATGGTCTCACCGTTTTCGGCCCTTCTCACGATTATCCTGCTGCCTTTAAGGTCCCTCAAATCGAAGGCATGCATGGGCTGTCCGTATTCGAGCATGACATAGTTCGTTATGTCGACGATATTGTTGATCGGCCTGATCCCTGACGCCCTGAGCCTTTGCTGCATCCAGCGCGGCGAAGGTCCTATCTTCACATTTTCAACTATCCTTGCGGCATAACGTGCACAAAGGTCGGGGTCTTTTATCTCGACTGAGACCTTCCCGTCTATCGGTTCGCCCAGTTCCTTCACAGTGACTTCGGGTATCCTGAAGGATGTCCCGAATGTGGCGGCCGATTCTCTCGCAAGGCCGATGATGCTGAAGCAGTCAGGCCTGTTGGATGTGATCTCGAATTCCACCACGGTGTCGTTCATGCCGAGATATTCCTTTATATCGGTACCCGGAGACGGGTCGCCTTCCAGGATGAATATACCGTCCTCCGCTGCGTTGGGGTAATCCTCCTTCGTCAGCCCAAGTTCCGCAATGGAGCACATCATTCCGGCGGATTCAACGCCGCGGAGCTTGCCCTTCCTGATCTTTATTCCTCCCGGCAGGCTCGAGCCGTCCAGCGCGACCGGGACCAGGTCGTTCACTTTTATATTGGTGGCTCCGGTCACGATCTGGATGGTCCCGTCGCCGACATCGACCTGGCACACCTGGAGGCGGTCTGCATCAGGATGCTTCTCAACAGTGAGGATCTTCCCAACGACCACCCCGTCTATCCCGGAGCCCAGCACTTCCAAACCTTCTACCTTGGAACCCGACATGGTCAATGCGTGGGCGTATTCCCTCGGGCTTGCATCTATGTCCGTAAAATCTTTCAGCCACTTCAGCGGCAGTTTCATATCAACTATCTCCCTTCCTTACGTATTGTTTGTATGCGCGTTCGCGCTCATCCAGGAAATCGCACCGTAAACATGTTCCGGTATCCTCATCCTGCAGTCCGGTCATGCCTGGCGTATAACGCGGCCATTATCCTGCCTTCTTGCCGGCGCGCCTGGCCCGACTGCGGCCCGGGACCGCTAGAACTGCCTGAGGAAACGCATGTCGTTTTCGTACAGCAGCCTCATGTCGTCAATATTGAACTTGCACATGGCTACCCTTTCGACTCCCAGCCCGAATGCAAAACCGCTGTATTCCTTCGGGTCTATCCCGCCATACTTCAATACGTTCGGGTGGACCATACCTGCGCCAAGTATCTCGATCCAGCCTTCGTCCTTGCATATCCTGCATCCTTTGCCGCCGCAGGTCCAGCATGAGACGTCGACTTCGGCGCTCGGCTCGGTGAACTGGAAATGGTGGGGCCTTAGCCTTATCTTTGTATCTTCTCCGAACAGTCTCCTGGCAAACAACTGGAGCGTCCCTGTCAGGTCGCCCATTGTCACTCCGCGGTCCACGACCAGCCCTTCCACCTGGTGGAATATGGGCGAATGTGTCGCATCCACCGCGTCCGACCTGTAAACCCTGCCCGGGCAGATTATCTTGATCGGAGGTTTCTTCTTCTCCATGACCCTTATCTGCACCGGCGATGTCTGGCTCCTCAGCAGGATATCGCCGTTTATGAAGAATGTGTCCTGCGTGTCTCTTGCCGGATGGCCGGCAGGGATATTCAACGCTTCGAAGTTGTAGTAATCCAGTTCGACTTCGGGCCCCTCGGCGATTTCATACCCAAGGCCGATGAACACTTCCTTGATTTCATCGAGCACTATGCTGAGCGGGTGCTTTTTGCCAAGGAAACGCCTTTTCCCGGGCATCGTCACGTCGATGGCTTCCTTTTCGAGCCTCATGCTGCGCTCTTTTTCCTGCAGCGCCTTTGTCTTTTCTTCCAGCATCTCTTCGATAAAGCTGCGGATCTCATTGGCAAGCTGGCCTATCCGGGGCCTTTCCTCCGGCGAAAGCTGCCCCATTCCCCTGAGGACGGCGGTCAGTTCGCCTTTCTTGCCGAGATACTGCAGCCGGATGCTTTCGAGTTCCGCCAGCGATCCGGCTTCATTCAGCTTTTTCTCCGCCTCCAGCTTTATGTTGTTCAACTGTTCACGCATTGCGCTTCCTCCTTTTTGTTATTCGATGCTAAGCGGCGATCCGCCGTGTCCCGCGTCCTCACCGCGCCATGCTGTCGCCCCGTGCCGCCGGGTCCCCCATATGGCAGCACTGCTGTATTGGTTTTCACCGGTTTATGACAAATCTTTCGCTGATATATAAAAGCCTCCGTCCCCGTAAAAGGGACGAAGGCTGTGACTCCGCGGTACCACCCAGATTTCCGCAAAAGCGGACACTCTTGCGCGACTTCCGCTGCCGCATATGTCAGCAGAACGGGTAAATCGCTTCCTGTATGTTAACGGTCAGGTGCCGGCATCTCCTACTTGGCCCGCACGCATTTGCCTGTCGGTCTGCGGTCGCCCGGACTGCCCGGTTCCCGGCCGGGACCGATGCATGTGGCCGCCATGCAAAAGCCGGTACAGTCTGCAAAATACGGTGCGGTTTTCAGGATGCAGCTCCGGAGGGAACTTCGCCGGTACGCACATTGGCGCTGCTTTCAGCCGTGGCAGCTCCTCTCTGTAAAGCACTTCCCGGTTACTTTCCTCTTTCATTGCCTTTGGCTGTCTGTGATTTTTTTATCATGCTTTTATTTAAGGTATTATATACAATATGTTCTTTAAAATCAAGGCGTGATTTCCTCACTCAAATCGTCAAAAGGTAGATGCAAAAGGGCAAACATTTGAAATTTCCTGGGCCCATGGTTTATAATTGACTTGTCCCCTGGAGGGCCGGACCCTGGTCCACGGATGCGATGGATCCCGGATGAGTTGGGAATACAGGGAACGGTACTGTTTTGCCCGATACGGAGGTGCCATGATGAGCGATAACACGAACAACAATGTCAGCGTGAACAGCAAAATAGTGAACGAAAGCATGAAAAACCTGATCATACGTTTCGTATTGCCCATCATCATTGTCATAATAGCAGCAAGGTTCAACAAGTGGATCGGCATGGCGGCACTGCTCGTATATCTGCTTATACTGGTATATGTCTCAAGGGCAAGGATCTATACGATCATAGGCACAAGGAAATATGGCCTCGGCAGGCTGGATGAGGCGATAAAATGGTTCGGCCGGGCATATGCGACAAGGCTCGCCGGTACAAGGACTGCCGTTAACTATTCTTACCTGCTGCTGAAAAACGGTGAACTGCAAAAAAGCGAAGCAGTACTTCAGAAGGCTATGGAGGAGCGCCCCGGGGACCAGGATATCCCGTACCTCAAGTCCATCCTGGCCCTCGTGCTGTGGAAAAAAGGCGAACTTGACCAGGCCGTGGAAATGCTCGAAGAAGTCATAAAGGTATACAGGACCACTTCTGTTTACGGAAGCCTCGGCTTCATGCTGGTAGAGAAAGGCGACCTCGAAAAGGCGCTGCAGTTCAACCTTGAGGCCCTCGATTTCAACCCGCGGGACAGCATCATAAACGACAACCTTGGCCAGAACTACCTGCTGCTTGGCCAGTACGACAAGGCCCGGGAAGTGTATGAGAAACTGCTGGAAAAAGCGCCGTCGTTCCCGGAGCCTTATTATAACTACGGGCTCCTGATGGAAAAGCTGGGCAACAGGGAAAAAGCGCTGGAATCGATGAGGAAAGCCCTCAATATGAAATTTTCCTTCCTGAGCACTATCACAAGAGAAGAAGTCGAAACCGCTATAAGCCGTCTCGAAAATGCCGGGTGAACCTGCAGCTTATCCGGCCGATCGCAGTACAGTTGACGGCGAAACGAACGGCGCACGAACGCCCGAATGCACTGTTGCGGCACAAGTCATGAGCGCTGCCGGTAACAGTGCCAGGTCCGATCATTTAAAAAAGCGTCCACGGATAGACTTCCGGCGGATCCGAAGTGAAAGTTGCCGGTTCCCTGAGAGTGGGATGGGTGAACGTGAGCCCGGCGGACCACAGCGCCAGCTGCATACCCGGTCCATTCAGCGATGCGCCGTATTTCTGGTCCCCGTACAGTGGATGGCCGATGGCGGCAAACTGGACACGGATCTGGTGAGGCCGCCCGGTATGGAGTTTTATCTGCACGAGCGACAGGCCGTCTGCGGCTCCCCTGACTTCATAATCCAGTATTGCTTTTTTGGCACCGGCGGGTAAAAGCGCGCCGGTGCTGTCCATGCCTCCATTCACTTTTCCACCTGTTCTTTTGCCGTCCGGTGCCTTACTGCCCGTTGCCCTGCCGTACGCAGGTTTGCTGCCTGCCGCCCTGTCATCCAATACTTTCACAGTGTTAGTGGCCGGATCCTTCACAAGGTAGTTTACCAGCGTTCCGGACAGTTGATCAGGCACTCCGTGCACGACGGCAAGGTACGTCTTTCCGAATGTCCCCGTTCTCACCTGTTCCGACAGCCTCGACGCAGCCCTGGACGTTTTCGCAAAGACCATCACGCCGCCGGCCGGGCGGTCGAGCCTGTGCACGAGCCCGAGGTACACGTTGCCGGGCTTGTTGTATCTTCGCCTGATATCCTCCTTTAACAGCGTCAGCAGGTCATCATCGCCTGTCTTATCGCCCTGCGTGAGCATGTTCTGCGGCTTTTCAACCACCAGCAGGTGGTTGTCTTCGTATATGATCTTTATATCAGCTTTGCCTTTCATACCCGTCTCACTTTCCATGTCCGCCGCCTTTACTGCCACGCTTCCCATCTGCCTGTCGCGCCGCACGGAAGGATCAGTCCCGTGGAACTGACGGGCAACCCTATCTCGTCGGCGGTGACCGTGCCGCCGAACCTGCGCTGGACCGACATCTTCAGCATGTTGCCGATAACCGTCGGTGACAGGCCTGTCGTATATGAATTGACAATAAAGAACAGCGGCCTCTCCTTGAGTACCTCCATGCACATGGTTATCAGGCCATATATATTGTCCTCGATCTTCCAGAGCTCGCCGTTCGGCCCCCTTCCGTACGAAGGAGGGTCCATGATCACGGCGTCGTATTTCCTGCCCCTCCTGATTTCACGGGCAACGAATTTTACCACGTCATCGACTATGAACCTTACGGGTCTGTCTGAAAGCCCGGACAGGGCAAGGTTTTCCTTTGCCCTGGTGACCATTCCCTTAGAAGCGTCCACATGGCAGACCTCGGCGCCGGCATGCGCTGCTGCGACCGTAGCTCCTCCAGTATATGCAAACAGGTTCAGCACGCTGACTCTTTGGCCTTCGCTGCCGGCACGCTTTATCCTGGCTGCCATCCACTTCCAGTTGACGGCCTGTTCCGGGAACAGGCCGGTATGCTTAAAGCCGGTAGGCTCTATGTAAAACTGCAGGTCCCCGTACCTGATCGTCCATTTTTCCGGCAGTTTCCTGATATACTCCCACCTGCCGCCTCCGCTGCTGCTCCTGTGATAATGGGCATCGGCATCCTTCCAGGCTTTCTCGTCCCCGATGACAGGCCATATCGCCTGGGGATCGGGTCTCCTTAATATATATCTGCCCCACCGCTCAAGCTTTTCGCCTCCGCCTGCATCTATGAGTTCGTAATCCTTCCAGTCATCCGCCAGCAACATCGCTATTTCCTCCGGAAACCGAAACTTCGCTGATCATAGTATTTATCCCACGCATCGGCATTATGACATGACCGCGCACGACATACAACAGTTCCATGCTGTTCCAGATGATTTTACCACATCGGACCACAGGAATAAATGGTATGGGCCGCTTCAGTTCCATTTGCTGTCGCCGGCTTACTTCAGTTCCCTGCCTCCGTCACCGACTTCCGATATATAGAAGGACGGCACCAGTCCGGTCCTTGCCGTGTATCCACTGCCGACCTCTTCGATGAACCTGTCGACAGCCTCCTCCCTGACGATGCTTACGGTGCATCCGCCAAAGCCTGCGCCGGTCATTCTTGAACCTGCAACACCGTCCACTTTCAGCGCCTCTTCCACCAGCGTATCGAGTTCGGCCCCGGTCACCTCGTACAGGTCCCTGAGGGACTCATGGGACGCGATCATGTATTCCCCGAACAACTCTATGTCATTATCATCCAGCGCTTCGACGGACCTCAGTACCCTGTCGTCCTCGGCTATCACGTGTTCGGCCCTCTTCCGGATGACCTCGTCCTTTATCTCGTGTTTGAACCTGTTGAACTCTTCCATTGTTATTTCTCCAAGGCACGTGGCTTCGGGCAGGAATTTCCTGAGGATCTCGAAAGCGGCTTCGCACTGGCTCCTTCTCTCGTTGTACTTGGAATCGGCCAGCCCTCTTTTCTTGTTCGTGTTTGCGATGACTATCCTGTACCCTTTAAGGTTCAGTGGCACGTGCCGGTAGCTGAGATCCCTGCAGTTGAGGAATATGGCGTGGTCCTTCTTCCCCATAGCGGATGCGAACTGGTCCATGATACCGCAGTTGACGCCCACGTAATTGTTTTCCGCCTTCTGGCATATCAACGCCAGCCGGATCATGTCAAGGGGCTGATCCAGGCCGTGAGCCGTATTGCCCAGTGATACAAGCGCCACGGCTGTCGCGACTTCTATCGCCGCAGATGACGAGAGTCCGGCACCCAGCGGCACCGTATCATGATACAGCAGATCGCAGCCGGTCAGCTCATACCCTGCCTTTTGAAGCTCGTCAGCCACGCCGTACTGGTAATTGCCCCATTTCAGCGTTTTATATTCATCGAGCCTGTCCAGCGAACCCCTGACCTGCACACCCAGGTCGGTGGCAATGAGGTTCATCATCCTGTCATCCCTCGGCCTGGCAACCACGGTGGAACTCAGCGTAAGCGCAGCAGGGAAAACATATCCCCCGTTGTAGTCTGTATGCTCACCGATCAGGTTGACACGCCCCGGCGATGAAAAGACCCTTATCTCTTCTTCGGTCCCGCCATAGATTTCTATAAACTTCCTCTTGAGATCTTCTATGGTCATGTTGGCCGCACTGGTATTGCCGGTCATATCGACACCTCTTTCCATGTGTTTTCATTCACTTGCCCAGGCTGTCCAGGAACCTCCTGTGGGCTTCCCTGAGTTCCGCCGCCTTCTCCTCGGGCTTCGTCGGGTTGGCATGCGCCCATGCTCCCGTCTCGCTTGAAGCGTTGAACTTCTGCTTGTCCGCCGAGCGCATCGGCGGGAAAAACTCGATATGGAAATGGTAATAGCTGCTCACATCGCCGCTGTTCACAGGATCCTGGTGCATGCACATCATGTACGGGAACGGGAACCCGAACAGCGAGTCCAGCATCCCGATCGTTTCCTTCAGCGCCTTTGCCAGGTCCGTCTTCTCGCGCTTGTCAAACTGTGTCAGGTTCTGTTTGTGGTTTTTGCTGACGATGTACACGCCATAGGGATACTCGGTGAAAAACGGCAGGAAGACAACAAAGCTGTCATTCTCGAAAATGACCCTGTCGCCGTGTTTCACCTCATCTTTCATCATATCACAGATAAGGCATGTCCCGTTAGCCTCATAGTGCTCCCTGCATGATTCCAGTTCTAGCTGGATCTTCTTGGGTATGAAGGGGTAGCCGTAAATCTGTCCGTGCGGGTGGGGCATCGTGACACCCACCATCTCGCCCCTGTTTTCGAAAATAAAGATATACTTGATCTTCTCATCTTTCGACAATTCAAAGAAGCGCTCCGTCCACAGGTCTATGATTTTCACGATATGTTCCACGGAGAACTGGTGGAAAGCCGATGAGTGCTCCGGGGAAAAAAGTATGACCTCGCATTTGCCGTAGGATTCGGCCATCCTGTAAAAATCAGTGGCCACATCGTCAGGCGCAGGCGGATCCTGCATCAGTGCAGGAAAGTCATTGTCATATTTATATACCTCGTAATCATCCGGCACCCTTCCCGACCCGGGACAAAACGGGCACCAGTCTTTCGGCATCTGCGGCCTGTTCTGCCTGTGCGACGCGATCATGACCCAGTCCCTGATCAGCGGATGCCATCGCAATTCTGCCATCGGTGAACCTCCTTCCACTGTTGGTGCCAGGCACGGCATTAATGCGGGAGATAGTTCCCGGGCATGGGGACGGTTCTCGTGGATTATGGACAACTGTTGAGACATGGGGACAGTTCCAGTGTCCGGGATAAATGCCGGGACAGCAGAAACGTCTCCATGTCCGGCCCATGTCCCTGAACT
>Ga0209537_1002552_pt1 | contig 18031 bp, 18 predicted proteins | sample BioPla4DNA1_FD_187698 | JGI IMG/M metagenome (GOLD analysis project Ga0209537, IMG submission 187698) | Biogas fermentation microbial communities from Germany - Plant 4 DNA1 (SPAdes) (version 2) | ecosystem: Engineered > Bioreactor > Anaerobic > Digestate | place: Bielefeld, North... | reverse complement strand
GTGGATCAAACATCGATATTTGATAATTTGCATTCCTGCAAAACATAATGGCCTCATCCCTTTTCCTAGGATTTGATACCATTATTATATCATATTTTGCTATATTTGTTTATATTTTTTAGCTTTTTGTGGGACAATCATTAGTAAAATCCAGCAGCCGTCCCCCTTTTGGCGGTAACCGCAAAACCCTTTTATACGCATCAACATATAGTTGGTGTTCGTATTCACCTTTACTGAATGCATAACTGATTATTTCAGCCCATTTTGCTGCAACCTCATTTGCTCTATGATCATCCTTTGTAAATCTACGTATCCAGGTAGAGAGCATAAGGGATGTGAATATATCCCAATCATGAAGTTTTTCCCTTCGATCGGGTATTTCTTTTTTTCCTGCTAAACAGTCTTGCATATAAGATACTGCCTTCATTATAGGTTTATCATTAATTGTATAGCCTAATATTTCGAGCCTTCTTAAAGCTTGCTCAGTGGTAATGTGATTCTGCCTGGAAGGATTGCTGAGCGTATGGAAATAACCCCAGGATCCATCGTCTTTTTGTAACTCAATTATATTATGAGCCCATTTCGAATTTTTATATTCGTCCATTATCTACCTCTCCCACTTTTACCACGGCTCCCGACTCATCATTACAAGCAAGTTTTTGCCGCTGTTTTAGTACTGACATCAGTCCATTAATAAATTTCATTGTTTATCAAAAATATTTGCATTTTTAGAAAAGTAACCTGAGCATATTTTAAGATATCAAAAGTATAATCCACTATCGTTTTTTTGCATAGTACTGTTGATGGAGTTGACGAATTTGCTCAGCCAGTTCCGGAACAGGTCCGTCCACTACCGTATCACGAATAACTTCTTGAATTGGCAGATTCCTGACACGTGATGGTGGGACTCCCATTTCATTCATCCATTGCACCAACTGTTCGGAAGAACTCGCATAAACTATCCTTCCTAAGCCAACCCAACCGTGAGCGGCAGCACACATGGGGCAATGCTCACCTGAGGTATACACCGTGGCCTTGCTTCTTTCTTCAGGTGTCATGTTCGCTGCTGCCCATCTTGCCAAAGCAAATTCCGGATGCTGTGTATGATCACCACTGGCAACATGGTTATGATCCTCTGCAAGCACTTCTCCATCAGCTGAGACAAGTACTGAGCCAAAAGGCTCGTCCCCCTTCTCCAGGGCAATTTTTGCCAACTCAACACACCGCCGCAGGAATTTCATATCCAAATCGCTTATCATTATTGAATCCTCCCATCACTCCCTTTGTTAATTATATAAACAGACTCTCTTATTTACTAACAAATTCTAATATTCAATACCTTATGTAGTACTTTTTTAAGTAAAGGTATTATAGGGAAATCAAAATATAACTGCTAAAATAGCTCGACACATATTGATTATTTCGGCATTGCATATAATTGAATTTAAAACAGGTATTTTCAGAATTGTTCTTCGCCAATATACATAACCATAATTAGGCATGGATTATCCTTGCCCCACAACTCGGGGATACACTCCAGGGGTCTAAAACCCATCGCTTCATAGAACTTTCTTGTGCAGGCGTAATTTTTGTCAGGATGAGATTTATCCAGCGTCTTAACCTGCAAAAACTCGTAGCCGTGTTCCCAGCACCATTTTACAGCACTACTAATCAAAGCCCTTCCGATACCTCTCCTATGATAATTCGGGTTAACACCCATTACATATACCTCCGCTGTATAACGGTTGTTTTCTTTTATTGCAATAAAGCCAACGGCTTTTGATTGTGAATATACTGCAAAGAAAGGCATATTACTGCTATAATGGATATAATCCTCCACTGCTTCGGGTATACCAAACCATTCCGGTAACATCTTTAATATATCCGTTGATATTTTCATCTTTTGCTGTGGATCCCTTATTTGTTTAATCTCCATATCCAACCTCGTTAATATTAATATTGTTTAATATAAATTACCTCTATACTTCTAAAATATATTCTATAATTAGTTTTGCGGCTCCTGCCAGCCCGGCGTGATTTCCCAGCTTTGCAGGCAGGAGCTTTGTAGGTTTATATTGATTTACTCCGTTTACAACATCATCCCACCAATATTCTCTGGCCCCCAGCAAACCACCGCCTATAACATACCCCTGGGGATCAAATATATTATTAAGACTCAATAACATATCTGTTAAATCCTGCTTAAATTCATCTATAACTATTCTTGCTTTTGAATCATTTCGTTTTAATTGTTCAAACACTTCGTATGCTGATTTTACTTTCTTTATAGACATTTCATTATATCTCTTATAGATAGCGGTACCTGACACATACTGTTCTGCACAACCCGAAAGCCCGCAGTTACAAGGGCATCCTCCTGCTTTTAAAATCATATGTCCAAGTTCAGCTCCGCTCCAATGATTACCTCGCCATACTTTGTTATCTACAACAAAGGCACCTCCAACCCCCGTCCCCAGCGTGATACATACATAACTGTCCAGATCTTTTGCAGCTCCCAGCCAACCTTCACCTATAGCGGCAGCATTTACATCATTATCTGCTATCACAGGCACACTATATTTGCTCAGAAATATCTTCCTCAGGTTAAGACCTGTCCAGCCCGGAAGGTTGGGAGTAGCATAAAGCACACTTCCATCTTCTACATTGATTCGCCCTGCACTGGCAATTCCAATACCCTTGATGCCAGGGGTATTGGCAATCAAATCATCTATGATGCTGAATGCGGAATCAAGGATATAACCTGCACCTTTCACAGCTTCAGTAGGACGCTGCCTTACATCAATCATTTCTCCTGATGACGTAACGACTGCACCGGATATCTTTGTACCACCTATGTCCAGAGCAATTACCTTCATATGCACAACCTCATTAACATAACTATTATTAAACAGATGGGGCTGTATTCATCATATTCTTTAGAATTTTTATCAACTTCATTATAACTATTTTTCTTCCAATCTGGAGACAGCTTTTGCAAACCGTTTTGTAATTTCCTGAGGCCGGGTTATAGCTGTTCCGACAACTACAGCATAAGCACCCAGCTCCAAAGCCTTGACCGCCTCTTCAGGCGTCCATATCCTGCCTTCTGCAATAACGGGAACAGCCGCGTTTTTAGCAAGGCGCTCAACCAGCTCAAAATCCGGACCTTCTATCTGTGGACTATACGGAGTATAACCTGAAAGGGTAGTAGAAATCATGTCTGCTCCTGCCTCCAACGCCTCCATCCCCTCTTCATAAGTGGAAATATCAGCTAAAATAATAGTTGTAAAATTATCCCGAATCTCTTTTATAAAATCTCCGGTGGTTTTATTGCCCGGTTTTAATCTTTTAGTACAATCAATAGCGACAATATCAGCTCCGGCCTTGACTACTTCTTCTACTTCCTTCAATGTAGGGGTAATGTAAACCGCTGAATCAGGATATTGGACTTTGTACAGGCCAATGAGCGGTAAACCCACCGCCTTACGTATAGCACGGATATCCTGGGGGTAATTTGCCCGAATGCCAACCGCCCCGCCAGCTTTAGCCGCCATTGCCATTTTTGCCATAATTTCAGCACCATACAGCGGTTCATCTTCCAACGCCTGACATGATACAATAATACCTTTATGAATCTTTTTCAATATTGCATTTTTAATCATAATATCCTTACTCCTTTTCTTTACACCATTTAGGATCAATGATTACTCCCTGCTCTATTAGTGTGGACTGAAGTTTATTTATGTTGAGGTGATTAAAATTACCATGATTTTCCCGGCATAAAAGCGCAGCCGCCGTTCCTGCAGCCTGGCCAGTCACTGCACAGGGCGGAATAACCCTCATCACATCCCATGTATCTCCATGAGCAGAAACACATCTTCCTGCAGTTATAAGATTCTTAATCTTTGCGCCTATCAAACTTCTAAATGGTATGTAATATATAGGACCCCTTTTTCTCCAATCTCCCGTCATTCCTATTGTATCATTAAAATAATATCTTTCATGATGTTCTTCCATAGTAACTTGCCCCTCTAACCTCCTGGTCATACGAAACTGCGGAATTGCGGGAATTATCAAGGGATATATATTATCATTTCCTCTTATTTTTCTTAATTGATGAATCTTATCAAGTATAAACTTTCTGGCATCTATATTTAACGCATTAACATCTCTCCAGTCATCTCCCGCATATGTCCTGCTTCCCGGTGGTGTTGGCTCGTATAGCGGATCGGTTAACTGATGCAGTTCAACATTTTTTCCATCATATGAATAAAACCATCCTGCCCTCCTGTTTGTGTCAACTGAAACGGTCTTCTCCCCTGATACATAGCTAACATCAGCGTCCCCCGTAGCGTCTATAACAGCATTACACCGGATAGCGCCCCTTCCACCTTTATTCTCAACTATTACTGCTTCTATCCGGTCATCATCCATAGCCACGCTGCAGAACCTGGTATCATAAAAAAGTGATACTGAATTTTCCAAAAGCAGTTCTTCCATTGAAATAGCAAAGGAAGCCGCATTGAATTCCAACCTATAGCGGATTTCCTTACGTTGAGATATATCCCCTCCCTGTTTCCAGCACTCCGGGATCTGTCCGGGCCCGTATTTTATTGACGCTTTTAACAGCTCTTCACCGATCCCTCCTATAACCTGATTGCCCATCCCGTCACAGAGAGGCAAGTATATAACTACCAATCCCAGAGTTGCCAAACCCCCAAGCATATTTTCCTTTTCTATCAAACATACCTTGGCACCATTTCTTGCAGCAGCTAAAGCAGAGGCTACTCCGGCTATCCCTCCACCCACAACTACAACATCAAAGGTATCAATAACCGGAAGCTTTTTCTCTTTTTCAATGATCATACCGCATTCCTCTCCTTCCCTAACATCATCATGAACTTACAGAAAAGCACTTCTTCTTTCATTGGGACACTCGCCCATTCTGGCTACAGTAATAACCGACAAATAATCCCGTATCATCTCTCTCTTGACATTCATTTGCTCAAGATACAAATCTGCCAGCGTTTTTCTTAATTGTTGCAATTTCTCTTTATGTTTTACCCCTTCCGGTATTGGGGTGTATTGAACCAGAAATACAGTTCTTGCTATGTCATACAAAAAAGGTCCATGGCAAATATTCATGAAGTCTATAACTGCAGTTTTTTCATTATAAATAAATATATTGCCCGGATGATAGTCACCATGGCAAAGAGAGTTTCCATCCGGCAGTTTATCTATAATTGATAATGCTTTTTCCCTTTCCTTCAAATCTTGTACCCTCTCTATATCACGTCTCAAAAAATCCTTATAATTCGGCACATCACTAATGCTGTACTTAATAATTTTCTTGTGTAATCTTGCCATATATACCGCACATTTATAAGCATTCTCGGTTTTTATAACCCAGTCCAATAAAGATTCACCATCTAACCTATCATATATGATGCCTGCTTGTTCACCACAATAAATAACTTTGTATGCAATGGGTTTTGGAAAATCCATATCCCGTATTAAGCTTGCATTCTTAAATTCTCTTATTATTGCTTCCATAGGATAACCTTGGTGAAAAAGTTTAAGTACCTTGTTGGAACCCCATTCGTATACAATCGCTGTATTGCCTGTACCTATAATTTTTTCATATTCCATTTTTGCTTAACAGCTCCTTATGTAGAATTCATTACAGTTTCAATGAAATTTCTTCTGCTTTTCCGCTTTCAGCAGAATTATATATTGCTAAAATGGAAGCTAAAACTGGTATAGACTGGCTAATATCGCAATAGTAAGGCGTACCGTCTACAACCCATTTTACAAACGCGTTCATGCTGCGGCTTAGAGCATGGACACCCCTTCCTTCCGCTTTGTACCGGGGTACACGTACACCGTAAAATTTTGTCCTTGGAAAATAAGGGCCGGTATATGTAGCCGTCCCCTTTTCTCCATAGACGGTAATAGTTACGGGTTGCTCCTTTGCTGCAGCCATTGAGCTGGTTACCTGAAGGATTCCGCCACATGAAAGTTCCACCATACCCATTGCCGTATCTTCCACCTCTACATTATGGAACTTTGCATTCCGTATCATCCCCATAGCACGACTCGGTTTGCTATTAAAAGCCCAGAGTAAAATATCCAAAGCGTGGGAGCCCTGTGTCAGCAGAGTACCTCCACCTGCTTGATCTTTGTACGTATGCCATTTGCTTTCGATGAAATATGACTCATCCCGAAACCAGGGAACATTGCAAATACCATAATAAAGCCTGCCAAGATCCCCATTTTGAGCAGCCTTAACCATTCTAAAGCACGCATGATCGTAACGGTATTGGTAATTCACCCCAACCTTAACCCGGTTTTCCTCCGCCAGCCTCTTTAGTTCCAAGGCATGTTCCAAAGTGGTAACTATAGGTTTTTCACATAATACATGGACACCTTTTAGAATCAAGTCCTTAACGATGGAATAATGCAGGAAATGAGGAACTGCCACATAGGCCGCATCAATTTCCTCATTGGCCAACATTTCATTATAATCTTTATAGGCACCTGCATCTTTATATCGGGCAGCAAATTTTCGAGCACGACTTTCATCCGGGTCCGCAAAACCTACAACCTTAATATTTCTGTCCAGTTTTGTCAGCATCATCATGTATTTGGTAATGTCTCCACAGCCAATAACACCTATCCGCAATTTCTTCATAATTCACTCTCCCGCCTTGTAATCCAAGCCAGAGCGTCACGAAAGATGCTTTGAACCCTCCAGTTTTCAAAAGTGGATGCATAATGACCTAATGAAAAACAGAAAATCCGTCCGCTATTTTCTTCCCTGGCCCATGCGACCGGAACCTTTTCCCCATTATAGATACCATACCATAAGGTATCAATCGATTGATCATAGTCATGCAGGTATAGCTCCTCTTTGAGTATAAAGGAGACCGGAGAATTAACTTCATGAATCTCTATTGGACCGGGAGAATCATGGCCTTTAAATCTGCTCCCCAAAATCTGGCTATACTCAGGAGTTGTTTTAAAGGAAGCCATAGCACCATGCACTGCCATCAACCCTCCGCCCTGGGAAAGGTACCGTCTGATACTGGTCAAAAACTCTGAAGCATACCTGTTTGGCAGTTTCTTCTCGTGCATTAAAAGAATAATTCCGTCAAATTGCCTGTCATCTGATATATCGTCTTCCACCATACGGATCAAATCCTTAAAGTAACTGGTAAAGATAAATTCGTAATTTCGGTTTTGTTCATCATTGGAAAAGGATATAAGCATATCACGAAATTTTCGGCGTACCTGTAAAGACGGATGAAGCCATCCTTTGGATAATACCAATAACCTTTTTATATTTGACGCTAGCTTCTCTTGATTAACCAAAATATTGCTGGTTTTATCGTTTTGCTTATGCAAACCCTTATACCCTCCTGCTCTCTGATTCTTATTAGCTTATATCTTATAGATTACGTGATCGTTCCATGCTCCCTTATCATCTTATCAAAATTAAGATATAAATAATGCCCTTCCCACTCTATCCGAATCTCCTCCGGTTTTCTCGGAATACGCCCATATGGAGATATCAGCCTGGGGTATTCCAAAGACATCTCCTGCTTGTCCACGTAAAACCTTTTTCCGTATGTCACTTCATAGAGATGCTTTCCTCTGTATACCAATGTTTTAGTCGGCTCATCAAAATAAATTTCCCTGGATTTCAGCTCCTGAACAAAGGAATCAAAATCGCCGAATTGTGCAGCGGTACCTATCTCACAAATCCAGTATGTCACTTTTCCTCTTTGAATCCACTCTGAGGGATCCGCAGGAGATGCTTCCAAAGGATAACGGCCGACCAGCATGATATACACATCTTTCAACCGGCCAAATAAGTATCTGTCTTCTATTTTAACTTCATCAAAACGGCCGGCAGGAAACCATGCATGGGTATAATTAATACGTTCTTTTTCCATAAAACCTCTTCGTTTTCTCAAATCGTATATACTTATATGTACATTCTCATACTGCACCGAATAAGGATGAATTCCATTCCCTACCCAATAGCCCGGAGAAAAATTACGGTCAACATCCTCAAAAGCAGATGCACCCGGATGGGTGGTAAAAACCGTCACTTCGGGAGACAAAGTTGCCTGCCAAATATGCTGCTGATCTCCAAATGTACCGGGATGATGGGCCTGAGCGGTCGATAGCATAAAGTCTTTTGTTTTATATGTATAAGTATTTGCCCGTTGAATTGCAATTCCCTGAGTAACCGGGTTCAGTATGCGGACCACAAAAGGAAGGATACCGGAGCGTTTTAAAATTTTCTTGTTCACCATGCTTAATTCTTTAAGAAAGCTGTTATTGTGCAGCTTCCAGCTATCAAACATTTCCAGAGTAATCTCTATAGATTCAGGATTTGTAAAGCTTTCCATTCCCCAGAGAAACAGACCCGTAGTATCAAAATCTTTTAAATCATCAAATTCATCCCGAATCTCGGACAAATTCAGCCCCATGGAATCCTGTATCACAACCGTACCATTATCTCTGCCAATGGCACGAATGACCTGGGGCATATCATAGTTTTTCATCAAAAGAAATCCTGAGGAAATACGTGAGTAATCATACTCATCCCTATACCTGAACCCCCACACCGCCTGACTTATATCCAATGTATCCTGATGCAAAGGATATTTCTTTTGTTTCTCATAGCAGCGTCCGCTGGCCGCACAAAATAACCCATACCAGGAATGCATGGCCATATCAAGCAGGATCAGATCCAGTATCATTTTAGATTTTATCTGAATTTCCCGGTCCCGGGCAAAGTCAATCAACAAACAAAGTGCACCAATGTCCTCTTCATAATATGTATTAGAGTGCCATTCACTAAAACCGTATAGAAACCTGTATCTCAACCAATGCAGAATATGCTCTTTTGCTTTATTCTTTAACTGCCGGCCGCCAAGAGAACTGTTGGTAAAAACCTTATCAGGGTACAGTTGCCCTGCCAGAAACGCCTCTGAGGCGAACAATATCTGATGATTTTCTGACCAAAAACACATGTCATCTTCGCCAGGCTCATCCATGAAATATCTGAAGTTTAGTGTAGTCTCTTCCATTAAGTCAACGGTTTCTTTACTTAACAAGTGACTATATTCATACAAACACCGCAAAACAGTAGCCAGACGGAAATCTGCACAGTCCAGCCGTAAGTTTATATATTCACAAAGATCGTGAATTGGACTTTCGTCAATCCGCTGCCCTTTATCCAGCAGTTTTATGTCAGGAAAACTCTTTGGGCCCATTTTTATTCTCATGTCGGGTTTCATATAAACTCTACCATCCTTCATATCAAGATAGTGTCAAATCTCTACATAATGCATACCCGTTAACTATATCAACGCTTTCTTCAAAGCATCCAGTTCCTCTTGAGAAATAGGATTCTCCGGGATATTTCCCCTTTGATACTCCAAATATTTGGTAATTTTTTCGGACGATTTTTGATCCAATGGATATTTTCTGGCAAGAAACCAGGTAACCCCTAGCAAAATAAAGGGAATAACTAAAATTATGATTTTTAGTGCCAATATAAGAGAATCCGGTTGTTCCATCAATATTGATCTGGTAACTCCATCTTCTACAACGGTCATCGGTTCGATATATCCGGCTAATTCTAACATAGATGATATTATGAATATTCCAATTGCAGCAGAAGTTTTTCGAGACAAGGTCATTATTCCACTGAATGAACCTGCTTTTCGCCTACCGTAGGCCATCTCACCCACATCCGTTACATCAGGAAACATAACCCATGGCATTACCACACAGCCTGCCACTCCCAGACCCATGAATACAGCGGTAAAATAAATAACCCAGTCTGGCCAGTTCGGCTGGATTAGAGCCATAAACAGTATTCCAACCATCCATATAAAGACGGAATTTTTTATAACGCCGGATTTTCCAATACGATAAGCAGCTTTAATTACCAAAGGTACACAGATCAACTGGGTAATCAAAAGGGCACCCAGCACATAATTCAGCTCGGAAGGACGTTTTAAATAATAATTCATATAGTAAGCAAAAATGGTGGATACGATATCCATAGCAAGAAATGAAAATAAATAGATAAATACCAGATATTTAAAAGTACGTATCTGGAAGGGTTCAAAGAATTCTTTTAACGACCATTTGTTCTCGGTTTGAGCATCTATATTTACTCGCTCTCTGGTAAATAAAAACATCAGTAAATATGGAATTGCAAAAAAGAATCCGAATGTTAACGCCATTATCATATATCCCGTTCGAAGATCCGGAAAAGCCTTTACAATTTCTATGGGAATCACAGCGCATATTAAACTGGAAGCCTGGGAAAAAACCAATCTGGTGCCATTAATCAGGGTCCGTTCTTTGAATTCAATACTGATTTCACTGCTCATAGCCGAATAGGGAACCATTACTATGGTAGATACGGTTTTGTACAGGAGATACGAAAACAGCATATAAAAGAAACGCACCAATTCACTGTCGTTGGAAATTGGATACCATATCAAAAAGAAGCTTGCTATTATACCAAAGAAACCTGTTAAAAAATAAGGCCTGCGTCTGCCCCAACGGGTTCGGGTACGATCGGTGATCATCCCCATCATCGGATCGGATATAGCATCCCAAACTTGAGCAACCATTATGACAATGCCTGCCAATGACGGTCTTATTTTAACCACATCGGTCAAAAATATCAGAAAATAGAAGTTGATGATTACTTGCGCCCCTCCACCGAACAAATCGCCGGAGGCAAAAATATAGCGCTCTCTTCTGGAAACCTTGTCTTGCAAGGCGGCCAACCCCTTTCTTTTTTGACTTTTCCAACATACCTGGATTTCCTCAAAAGGTTGTTTCTACGTGAAGAACATATATGAATAATGCTGTCTCATGGAAAAATAAAACTGTAAAACCCTTAACCATGCTGCTTTTCACAAACCGAAGTATTATGAAACTTGAGATGAGGTAAAATAATACATTAGAAAATTCCATATTCATTTATAAAAATTATATTAAAAACAGAAAGTCCGTGCAAGTGTTTTAGGACTAATCAATATAAGAGTACAGAAGACCGGTGCGACAAATCCCAAAATAAGCCAACATCCTGACTAAGATATATTTTGGTTATTGACATATGCTCATTATTGTTTTATACTTATTATGGGCATATGTCAATAACCTTTTTAATAATGCAGCTTAAATGATTGATTTTGGTTTACTAAAATGCAAGCCCGAAATCTTATTAATTATAGAGCGGGCTGCATGAATTCAAAAAGCATTTTAAAACTAAGGAGGTGTAGTTATGCCAAGAGGAGATGGAACCGGACCTTTGGGTTTTGGACCAATGACAGGAAGAAGCGTCGGTTTTTGCGCAGGTTTTGGGGTGCCCGGTTATCTCAACCCGATGGGAATCAGATATGGATTTGATTTTGGCAGAGGCCGTGGATTCAGAAGAATGTATCGCAGAGCTCCTTTTCCCGTATATCTATATCAGTACTATGGATACCCCGCATACCCTGCAGCGGATATAACTGAGCAAGATGAAAAAGAAGCTTTAAAAATGCAAGCTAAATATTTGGAAAAACAGCTTCAGCAGATAAAAAAACGCCTGTCTGAACTGGATGAAGATAAAGAGTAGAATATTCTAAGGTATATTGACATATGCCCAATAACCGGACTATTATATTTATATATTTATGTAAAGAGACTTCTAATGAAACGGAGCTGATATCTTGGCAAGGCCAACTAAATGGAGAAGGATCGAACATGTTCCCGTCATCCCCTATTTTGTTCCATCGGAAGAAGATGTAGATGAAATACCGGAAAATACGTTGCTTCTTGAAGAGCTTGAGGCCATTCGCCTGAAAGACTTGGAAGGACTTGATCAAAGCGAGTGTGCAGAAAGAATGGGTGTCTCTAGGCCAACCTTTCAGCGCATCCTTTTGGCCGCAAGGGAAAAGGTAGCCGATAGCCTTGTTAACGGAAAGATGATACGTATTGAGGGAGGCTATTTCACACTTAATATTTGTCCTGCAAAATGTCTGGATTGCAACCACGAGTGGACCGAACGATATGAGAATGCGAAAGCTATTTTAAACGGTGATTACAAATGCCCGGTTTGTGGTTCCAGCAATGTTGTTTGTGTGCAAAGGGACAGAGGAAGATTCTGCAGAAGACACTGCCACCGGCATGGGCGTCATGGCAGACATGGCCGTAGAATGAGAATCGAAGAATAAGCATAGTTTTAAAGCATCATCTACTCCATTTGCAATCTCCTTCCAATTTTTATATAATTAAAATATCACCAGTTTTTCATATCTCACAAAGCAGGGTATAACCAAAAAACTTTGCCTACAGTTGGTTCTATTTCCGCAACGTATAAATCAAGATTAACCCTGCCTATAAGTAAAATAGGGAGGTTTTATTAATATGGCTAAATACTGCGTTTCCACCGATTCCGGTTGTGATCTGCCGGCAACCTTCTGTAGAGACCGGGGCATCCATGCCTATCGTATGAAATACACTATTGGGGACGAAACATATACCGATCAGATGGATCCGGAGGACTGTATCACCTTCTATAATAGGATGAGAGCTGGCGATGTACCTCATACCAGTCAAATGACTCCCCATGAGTTTATAGACTTTTGGTCCAAGCTTTATGAAGAGTTTAAACTACCAATTGTACATATTGCCATGGGCAGCGGTATATCGGGCACGTATGCCAACGCAGTAATTGCAAAAGATATGTTTCTTGAATCCTATCCTGATGCCGAAGTTTTTGTTGTAGACTCCACCCTGGCTTCTATTGGTTATGGAATGCTGTGTGTTTGGGCTGCTGATATGCGTGATGCAGGAGAAACACCTGATAATTGTGTTAAATGGTTGGATGAACAAAAGATTTTCATTAATACCTATTATACCTGCGATGATCTTAAATATCTTTACCGCAGCGGACGGGTAAGCAGGGTTGGCGCTACCGTGGGAACGGTCTTGAATATTAATCCAATTCTCAACCTTGATAAAGAAGGTCATCTCATTGTCCAGGAAAAAGTAAGGGGACGAAAAAGAGCATTTAAGCGTATATACGAAATTGTTGAAGAGCGTATAGTTGATCCCTCCGATCAAACAGTATATATCTGTCATTCCGACTGTGATAGTAAAGAGGTTAAAACCTTTTCTGAAACTCTCATAAACAGTATTGGGTTTAAAGATTCCTTCATCAGTTATATCAGCTCAACTATAGGTTCCCACTGTGGGCCCGGCCTTATTGCTGCATTTTTTGTCGGCAAACCCAGATTTTAGGTAATAATAAGGATTAAAACCCTAACATTCCACCATTTTTGCGTCTTGGTATTGACTTCTATTAACCTTATGACTATACTTAAGCTAGCAAGCTCTTTGAAAATCTATGTTTATGTGACCCGATAGAGGCGCGGTCTGTACGAGTAATCTGTTATAATGGCTTGGCACAGTAACAGACGAAAAGACAGATCGCCGAAGTGACGGATATCCGCCAAGGGGTACCGTTGCTGGGCTGCTGCAGAATATGTAGTAGACTGTCACTTTGTTTAAAGTGGAGAGCTATCGTGTGTTGAAAAAAAGCATGAGGCACTCTATGTCTCATGCTTTTTTTAAATACAAAATATTAATTATGGGGGGTTCGTTATGAATCAAAAAAAACTTTTTACACTACTCCTTGTCGCAACTGTAATATTCGTAGCACTAGCATGGCCCGCGTTTGCTGAGGATGCAGCAGACGATGAGCATCAGAGCATTGTATACAGTACAATCTGGTCACTTGCACCGCCGGTTATTGCCATTGTTCTGGCCCTTATCACCAAGGAAGTGTACAGTTCGCTCTTCATAGGTATTATAAGCGGAGCTCTGCTGTATGCAAATTTTAATCCTGTTAATGCCTTTGATGCAATATTTTCTGAAGGGTTTATATCTTCACTGGCTGATGGCTGGAACGTTGGTATATTGATTTTTCTGGTAGTTCTTGGTACGATTGTATGTCTTATGAACAAGGCAGGCGGATCAGCTGCATATGGAAAGTGGGCAGCACAAAAGATCAAATCCAGAAAAGGAGCTATGCTGGCTACCTTCGGACTTGGTGTCCTGATTTTTGTTGATGACTACTTCAACTGTCTTACAGTTGGCAATGTTATGAGGCCTATAACTGATAATCACAGAATTTCCCGTGCGAAATTAGCATATCTGGTTGATGCTACCGCAGCACCCATATGTATGATAGCTCCAATATCCTCATGGGCTGCTGCTGTTGTGGGTGTAGTTGAAGGTTATGACGGCTTTGATCTTTTCATTCGTGCAATACCATACAACCTTTATTCGCTTCTTACAATTGCAATGATTATATTCATCACTGCAATGGGAATTGAATACGGCCCCATGAAAAAACATGAACGAAATGCCATATTGTATGGGGATCTCTATACCACTCCTGATCGCCCCTACGAAGGTCAGGATGGCGAAGTATCCGCCGGTAAAGGAAAGGTCATAGATTTAGTTATTCCCGTACTTATTCTGATAATTCTTTGTATACTGGGTATGCTGTATACCGGCGGTCTACTCGAAGGCGAAAATATAATAAACGCTTTTGCTAACTGTGATGCTTCTTTAGGACTGTCACTTGGTTCTTCCCTGGCGCTTATTATCACTATCATTTATATGATGGTCCGCAAAGTTCTGACCTTCAATGAATGTATGGAATGTCTTCCCGAAGGATTTAAAGCCATGGTACCTGCCATACTCATTCTTACCTTTGCCTGGACATTGAGCGGTATAACAAATCTTCTGGGGGCAAGAGAGTACGTCAGCAGCATTTTCGAGGGTAGTGCAGCAAATCTTCTGGTGTTGCTTCCTGCCATTGTATTTGCCGTAGCTGTTGGTATGTCCTTCTCAACTGGTACATCCTGGGGAACCTTTGGCATCCTTCTGCCGATAGTAACTGCAATAGAAGGTCTTGGGCCTGAACTGCTGGTAATTACAGTTTCAGCCTGTCTTGCGGGTGCAATTTGCGGCGACCATTGCTCCCCGATTTCCGACACAACCATTATGTCATCTACCGGAGCAATGTGCAACCACATTAACCACGTGCAGACTCAGCTGCCCTACGCTATGACTGTTGCAGCCGTGTCCTTTGTAGGCTATATCATTGCAGGCTTTGTTCACTCAGCATGGATAATCCTGCCTTTATCCATTGTCATATTACTGGGTGTTCTTTACTTAATCAAGCTGATAACAACGGATAAAGATGTATCACTAGACGGTAAAGCCAATGCTTAATAGCAGCATTAAATAACAAAACGCCTTTCATCCCGCTCTTATAGCGGGATGAAAGGCGTTTTTATATAGGAGAGTTACATCATTCCCGATCATTCTATTAAGTCCGACTAAAAGTCATAACGTTACCTGGGTGGGCACATGGCCGGGCTCTCTGAATATCCCCTCTTTTTTATCCTTCTTTATACGATAAGCAACATACAAATTACCCAATGAAAAGAGGGCTCCCAGGAAGAAAACCCACTGGCTTCCCCAGTTTGCCCAGACATACCCTCCGGCAATAGCCGCTAATATCGATATCACATGATCCAGGCTGGTTCCCATGGACAATGTAGATGTAACATCATCATCGCTCTGTGCTATCGAACGCAGATAAACCGACTTCACCATATTGATCTGCATCGACAGCCTGTCCAGTACAAACAGAAGGTATACCAGCCATACTGTGGCTCCATGACCGGGAAGAATTCTCGAAGTAATACCCCATACCGTTAAACCATATACCGCGTAGATACCTATAAATGAAAGGGCATCAACGTACATCATGCGTCTTATACCGAACTGATCCATCCACTTCCCAATCAAGTTCATAAAAAATATGGAGGCAAAACCCACAACTATTGAAAGCAACGCAACGGTATCAGCTTTCTTCATCAATAGATCAACTATTACCCAAGTACTATAAACATTTGTCACCTGTTTCTGAATACCGTGCAGTATAGCAAGGATGTAAAAGCGATAGTATTCTTTTTTAAACACCAGTTTGGTTTTATAGGACTCCAATTTTTGGGATTTAACCCGCCGAATCATAAAAGTATTTACAACCACAGCGCATACAAAGAATATTGCAGATACAATAAATATCCATTTGATGGGAGTGTTAAATGTAAATAACCCTGTCCTGAATCCAAGAAATACAATCAATGCAGCAATAAACCCAAACGCAGACCTGACGCTGGAATACTGACCCATACGTCTCCCTATTTGATCCGGCTCAGCCAGAGACATGCCTATAGCGTCTTGCAAAGGCATGAAAAGATGCATACCCATTGAATTGATAAAAAGAAATATCAGCATAACGCCGAAAGAGGGAGTAAAAATACCCAGCATTAAAACCCCGGCAAATGCCAGTATCTGTGCGATAAGAGATGCTCTTAAGTCGCCCAGAAAGCTTAACATGCCTATAATTAATACACACAACAGTCCCGGCAGTTCACGGGGAAATTCAATCAATCCCCGTTGAAAAGCCGTCACCTGATAAACCTCTTTAAAATAGTTGGAATACACAGCATCGCTTAAACCATTTCCCAGTGCTACTGCTGATAACAGTACAAAAAACAAAAAGAGTTCAGGACGCATTCGCAGACTTTTTTTTATCATTTTCCGTGTTTCCTTCCTGTTCAGTTGATATTAAATGGTTAGTGACTTACTGCATAACAAATCTGTGTAAAATCTTTCATAACTATTTGTTACATTTACTTCCTTTGCGGTACTATCTCAATCCAGTAACCATCAGGATCCTCAATAAAATAAATGCCCATATCCTTATTCTCAAAGCAGATACAACCCATGTTCTTATGGCGTTCATAAGCGGCATCAAAGTCATCAACAACAAGCGCCAGATGTATTTCATTATCTGACAGATCGTATGGCTCCTTCCGATCCCTCAGCCAGGTCAGTTCTACCTGGTGTTCGGTGACTCCGTCACCCATGAATACCAGCTTAAAGCTTCCGTCCGCCGCCTCATGACTCCTTAATACTTTCAGACCCAAAGCTTCTTCATAAAAGGATACGCTTTTTTCCAGATCCATAACATTGAAATTAGTGTGGGCAATTTTAAATTTCATATCATCATACTCCTTCCATTATATTTTTTATATATAATTTGCTGTCCCCTGTGAGACAGGGTCGCAACTCTGGTCTGTAGATCCTTAACCTTGTCGGCAAATTCCTGTGTTATCCCATATTGATCCCAAAAATGCATCGGAACAAAAAGTTTAGGTTTCATATTATTTATAAAATATTCTCCGCCCATATGGTAATACTCTTTTAACCTGGGGTCAACGGGGAAAAATGCGATATCCACCTTCTGTCCTTTAATTTTCTCCATTTCGTTCTCAAAGCTTTGTTTATCCTGCTTCAACTCATCTTCGGTGGATTCATAATACCAATACCAGCAGTTCAGGTCACCGGCATGAAATATGCTAATTCCATCGGCTTCCACCAGAAATGATACCCCTACATCGGTAGAACCAAAGGTCCGTATTCTTACGTCATCCAGCTTAAGTTCCTGATATGGTGGCAAGAAATAATAGTTATGGTGTTTGTGGTCTATGTATACATCGTCGCTAAAAATATACCTGATATCCGGCCTTTCCTTGCGCCATTCGAGAATAACCTTATTGAAATGATCCGCATGTGCATGAGAAACGAACACATAGATATTTTTATTTTCATCCAGATGCCTTACTGAAACAACCCCGTTATCCAGATTCCTGCCTTCCCCAACAGGTTCATCGTTATAATAATCAAAAATAAAATAGTTTTTATCGGTCTCCACGGCAAATCCACTGTGATGCAAATACCAGATCCTGGCCTGCCCAACGCTCATTGTAATCCCTGCCCTTCTTTATCCGTTTAATATTCTATATACCCACTAACGCATAATCAATTCATCTTTCGCGGTTTTAATTACCTAAATTTT
>Ga0209537_1002545_pt1 | contig 18058 bp, 17 predicted proteins | sample BioPla4DNA1_FD_187698 | JGI IMG/M metagenome (GOLD analysis project Ga0209537, IMG submission 187698) | Biogas fermentation microbial communities from Germany - Plant 4 DNA1 (SPAdes) (version 2) | ecosystem: Engineered > Bioreactor > Anaerobic > Digestate | place: Bielefeld, North... | reverse complement strand
CCTTATTTTATTTTATAAGCAAGGGTCTCCTCTTGCTTGATATTTTAACTCTATTATATCCCTATACGCACAAACAAAGCAATGGTCTATTTAATCCCTTCTGAGCAACCGTAACGACCGGGATTGATGCTAAAACCAACGGGAACTTTAGGAATGTTTTTTTCGGATGACACCTCTGAGGAAGGAAAAACTGTGGTTAACTCAGAATATACAATTATGTTTAGTTACTTCATTCTTGTTCGGGTGAGGAGGTTCATCGCGAGGTGATCTTTTGATCGAGTTAGAAAAACTCCAAGCGATTATCGAAGAACTAGCCCCGGCGGCGCTGGCGGATAAATATGATCCTCCCCACTTCTGGCGAAAACCCGGTGATAAACTGCAGAAGCTCGGGGTTTGTGTTGATCCGACCGTTCAGAATGTACGGATGGCGCAACAAGACGGTGTTGACCTCTTAATTTCCCACCACCCCTGTATCGAGCTGGATGAAGAGCTCTTTGCCGGGTGCGAGATGGGTATTTTGGTCTTGCACAGCGCCTGGAATAAAGCGCCCGATGGCAATACTTCTGTTCTTGCCCGGTTGTTGAACCTCCGAGAACCGGTGCAAGACGGAGGGTTGGTTTACGGTCGGATTGAGATGAGCCTGCGCGATCTGCTCCTCTCCTGTCAACGCCTCTTAAGCATCCCGATCCTCCCGTATGTCGGCGATTTAAATGCAAAGGTGCGCAAGGTACTGCTCATCTCCGGGTCTGGTTTTACCCCTTTTTATAAGGAAGAGTGGGACAAGTATCTTGCCCGGGGGTGCGATACTTTTCTCTCCGCCGAATTGGGCCGGTTTGCCCTTTCTTATCTTTCCCGGCATAATATAAAAATGATCGATCTGGGTCATAGTGCGATGGCCCGCCCCGGGATGGAACACTTAACCTATACGCTTCAGACCCGGTTGAAGATTTTCAACTGCCAAGTTAATTTTTATCCGGACATTTATGCGGTAAACTACCAAACGGCGGCGCTCTATCCGGGGATGGAAAGCTAGTGAAGGCGGATATAGATGAATCTCACCAGAAGAATTTAAGTTGCTAATATTGAAAAGCCAGTGTCTACAGGGTAATTGCCTGTAATCGCGCGTGGGATATGGGCAATATAAGCATAAACACTTAATAAAATCCTTATTTACAGAATCATGGAGGGTTGTGGGTGGGAAAAGACCAAAGGGAAAAGGCGATTATTGTTGGCAGTGAAGAAGGCGGGAGTTTAGATGAGCTTGCCGCTTTAGTCGAATCGGCCGGGGGCCAGGTGGTGGGGAGACTTGTTCCGCGTCGTACCAAACCTGATCCGGCCTTTTTTTTGACTGAAGGAAAGATGTGGGAGCTGAAAGGCCTGGTTGGCGCAGAAGGGGCTGTCCTGGTGGTCTTTGATGATGAACTCTCTCCGGTTCAGGCCCGAAACCTGGAGGAAGAATTAGCCGTTAAAATTATCGACCGGACCGGGTTGATTTTGGATATATTCGCGCTGCGGGCGCGTACCAAAGAGGCAAAGTTACAGGTAGAAAAGGGCCAATTGGAATACCTTCTCCCCCGGCTTACCGGGGAAGGGGTCAGCCTCTCCCGTTTGGCCGGGGGGATTGGCACCCGGGGACCGGGCGAAACGAAGCTGGAAGCAGACCGCCAGCGCATCCGGGCGCGGATCGCTGTTTTGAATCGGCGCCTAAAACAAGTTAAAGACAACCGGCAATTACAGCGGGCGCCCCGCCGCCGTCTATCCTGGCCCGTATTGGCGTTGGTGGGCTATACAAATGCGGGGAAATCCACCCTTTTTCGCTTGTTGACCGGCGCCGATGTCGGCGTGGAAGACCGGTTGTTTTCCACTTTGGATCCGACTTTTCGCCGGCTGACTTTTCCAAACCAATTGGAGACTTTACTCATTGATACGGTGGGTTTGATCCGGAAACTTCCCCACCAGTTGGTTGATGCTTTCCGCGCGACTTTGGAAGAGCTTTATGAAGCCGATCTCCTCTTACATGTGGTGAATCTGGCCAGCCCCTATAAGGATGAGGAGTACTTAGCCGGGATTGAACTCCTCCGGGAACTGGGGCTGGAAAACAAGCCTTTTATTACGGTGCTAAATAAGATGGATTTAGTCGAGAATGAGTTTACGGTTCTCCGCGCCGTACGGACGTTTCCGCAGGCGGTGGCGATCTCAGCCCAGACCGGCGCGGGCGTTGAAAAGCTTAAAGATAAAATCGTGGCGATGCTCTCCGCCCATGTTGACCGCGGGGCCTTTTTCATCCCCTTTACGGAAGGGGGTTACCTTTCGCTGCTCCACGAAAAGGGGAAGGTGCATACGGAAGAATACCGTGACTCCGGCGTATATCTCGAAGTGGAACTGCCCAGGGTCTGGGCCGAACGTGTACGGCAATTTCGGGTTTGACCGTCGATAAAACCGTGGTTAAAGTGGTGGTTAAATTATTGTACGTCTATTGGTGAGGGCCGCATAATCTTCCTCCTCCGGGCATAGGGTAGAATATTAAACTGCCGATGGAGGATGGGGATGAAACAGGTAATCGGCCTTTTTCTTTTTTTCTTTGTGCTGCTATGCTTATTACCGCTCTTTCTGGTAAAATGCACGCCTGCGTCGCCAGAAATTACGGTCCACCTTTATTCAAAGGAGGAAAAAAAGATCATCCCCCTTGCTTTGGAAGAGTATGTCAAGGGGGTCGTTGCCGCCGAGATGCCGGCCGAGTTTGGTTTGGAAGCGTTAAAGGCCCAAGCGGTTGCCGCCCGGACCGTGGCAATCCGGCGGATGCGGCGTTTCGGCGGGACTGGTTATCCGGCGGTGGCCGGTGCCGACTTAAGCGACGACGTCGGTGACTCCCAAGCCTGGCTCAGTCGGCGACAGTTAATTGCCAAATGGGGACTATGGGCCTACCGCCGTTACTGGCGAAAGATCAGCGCGGCGGTGGAAGCGACCAGCGGCCTGATCATTGCCTACGACGGTCGGCCGATCGATGCCCTTTACCATTCCACCAGTGGTCCGCGGACCGCCAATGCGGAAGAACTGTGGGGCACGGCCGTTCCTTATCTGAAAAGCGTCCCCTGTTCCTTTGGTCAACATTCTCCCCGGTACCAACAGGAAAAGGTTTTTACGGTTCCGGAGTTTCTTTCGGCCCTCGGGATGGCGGAGGAAAGACCGGCCGGTGGCCTTAGACTGCAGACGCTGAAACGAACGTCTAGTGGACGGGTGGAGACCATGCAGATCGGTGCCCGTGTTTTTTCCGGCACCGAGCTTCGTTCCCGGTTGGGTTTGGCTTCGACCAATTTTACGGTTCAGCTTCGCGACGGTAAAGTGGTCTTTACAACGGTCGGGTATGGTCACGGAGTTGGTTTGTGCCAATACGGTGCGGATGGTATGGCCAAGGCAGGCAAGACCTTCCAGGAGATTCTCCAATATTACTATCAGGGCGTGGAACTTAAAAAGTTGCGCCCGAACTGAAGTGTTTTCTGGGTTGAGGTTTTACCATCAAATAAAAACAATAAAAGAGTGCGGCCGATCGGGCCGCTTTTTATGTGCGCTTTACCGTACCTTATGGATAAATTGGGATCAAATGGGAAAACTAGCATATAAACTGATCCGAGGTGACGAGATGGGCACAGGAAAGCAAGGTAAATTAGATTTCAAAATGGGCTGGACCTGGGGTTGGTCCCGGTGGAAACAGCTTCTGACGCAAACGCGCCGGTTGGGTCGTAGGGTTTGGACGCGTTTTGTGGTTCGCCAGCGGTTTTTGGTCGGCGTTTTCTGTTTTTTGCTCCTGGTGGCGGTCGGTTGGGGAATCGGCCGACGGATCGGTTCTTGGCCGTACTCCCAGCCATTGGTGATCGCAGAGAAGGGGGCAGTATCGACGGAAATGGTGACCCCTGCTGATGAAGATTTACTCCGGGAGCTGCAAGCGGAACTGGCTGCGCTCCGGGCCAAGCTGGAAGAGGAAGGTCTAGCTCAGGCTGGAGCGAAAGCAGAACCGAGGCCGGTCTTCACCCCTTTGCAATTGAGGGTACCCGTGGCGGGAAAGGTAACCAGAGGAAGCGGTTGGGAGAAAAAAGCCGGTGAGTGGCACTATCATTCTGGAGTTGACCTTTCCGTACCTCCCGGAACGCCGGTCGTGGCTGCTGCCGCTGGTACGGTGGGCGTGATCAAAACCGACGCGGCGCTAGGGACGATTGTCGTGATAGACCATGGTAATGACTGGCAGTCTTTATATGGCCATCTCACCGGGATTCAGGTCGCCACTGGACAGGAAGTGGCCCAGGGGGCGCTTTTGGGGTACAGTGCGCGGACCGGTTGCGGCCCGGCACCGGGGATTCACTTTAGCCTCTATCATCAGGAAAACCCGGTCGATCCGTTGACGGTGTTAAATTTAACCCAAGAATAGCTCCGGGAAAGGGCGTCTGAGCGCGCCTGAACGAAAGGTCCAGGTTATATTGTTCCTCCTCCACCCATATAATTTATTGAAGAATCACGGGAGAGGGTGGGGGAGTGAAGGACTATATTCAACAGCGTGTGCTCGACCTGAGTCGGTTTATTGTCAAAGAGAAAGCTACTGTACGCCAGGCTGCCGGACATTTCGGCGTCAGTAAAAGTACGGTCCATAAGGACGTAACCGAGCGTCTTCCTGGTATTAATAAAATATTAGCCAAAGAAGTCAAGCGTGTTTTGGAGCGGAATAAGGCGGAACGCCATATTCGTGGCGGGGAAGCAACCCGTCGAAAATACCAGACTAAGCTAGAAAAGGGGGAAAAAAAAGGAGGATATTCCAAAATAGTATAGAAATTAACGGTAATGCAGAATTTACTCCGTTAGGGGGCACAGAACAGACATGTTGAATTTATCAAGTGATATTGGAATTGATCTCGGAACGGCGAATATCCTGGTGTATGTACGGAGTAAAGGCATTGTGGTGCGGGAGCCGTCCGTGCTGGCCTTAGATAAAGAGTCCGGAAAGATTCTGGCCGTTGGTGAAGAAGCCCGGCGCATGATTGGCCGTACCCCCGGGAATATCGTGGCGGTACGCCCGATGAAGGATGGGGTCATTGCCGATTATGACGTTACCGAGACAATGCTCAAGTACTTTATCGAAAAGGTCAGTCCAAAACCGAGATTATTCCGTCCGCAAGTTGTTGTCTGTATCCCTTCCGGGGTCACCAGTGTCGAAAAAAGAGCTGTTTTGGAAGCGGCGATGCAAGCCGGCGCGAAGAACACCTATTTAATTGAAGAACCGATGGCGGCGGCAGTCGGCGCCGGGATCGATATTTATGAAGCCAGTGGGAATATGGTTGTGGATATGGGTGGCGGTACGACCGATGTGGCCATTATCTCCCTAGGTGGGATCGTGGTCAGCCAGTCGCTGAGGATTGGCGGTGACAAGTTTGATGAAGCGATTATTAAATACATCAAAAAAATGTATAATCTAATGATCGGCGAGCGGAGTGCGGAAGAGATCAAGGTCCAGATCGGTTCGGCCTATCCGGAAGGCGAAGGCAAAAGCATGGAGATTCGGGGTCGGGATCTGGTCACCGGATTACCGCGGACGATCACTTTTACATCGGCTGAGTCATTCCAAGCCATGGCCGAGCCGATCAACAGTGTGATCGACGGGATTAAATCCGTCTTGGAACGAACCCCGCCGGAGCTTGCCTCCGACATTGTGGACAAGGGGATCGTACTCACTGGGGGCGGCGCTTTGTTGCATGGTTTTGAAAAACTATTAAAGGAAGAGACCGGAATACCGATACATTTAGCAGAGGACCCCCTTTCCTGTGTGGTATTGGGAACCGGCAAAATCCTAGAAAACATTGATAAAACCAATCTGATTGTTGGGAGCCGTTCCGTTTAATAATACCATACATATACCCAACCTTTGAAAAACAGGGCAGCGGGGAGACTCACTGCCTTTTTTAAATTTTTGGACAAGGAGGTGATGAAGTGCTCAGAGGATTGTATACGGCAGCCAGCGGTATGAACCATGAACTAAACCGGCAGGATGCGATCGCTAACAACTTAGCCAATATCAATACATCCGGATACAAGAAAGATGAGATGATTGGGGCCTCTTTCCATGCCGAACTCTACTTTGCGATTGACCGCGGGTCAAGACAGCCGATCGGCTTCGCTCCACTCGGTGTTGAGACCGATGAGGTCTATACCCACTTGGCAACCGGGAGTATCCTGACCACCGACAACCCCTTGGATCTGGCGATCATTGGTGCCGGTTACTTTGTCGTCGATAATGGAGTCAACCAGGCTCTGACCCGGAATGGCCATTTTGCCATCAACGCCGAAGGGTATCTGGCGAACGACAACGGTGATCTGGTTTTGGGCGAGAACGGGCCAATCCGTTTGGACGGGCCGGTTGAGTTCGGCGCCGACGGAAGCATCATGGTAGACAACCAAGTTATCGACCGTTTGCTGGTGGTGATGCCTGAGGATGAGTCTATGTTGGTGAAAGAGGGGCATAGCCGTTTTATTCTGGATGGCGAATGGACAAGGCTGGAAACGGCCGTGGTACAGCAGGGTGCCTTAGAAAACTCGAATGTTAATGTCATTGAAGAGATGACGAAGATGATCGCGGTGACCAGAGCTTATGAGAGCAACCAAAAGGCAATTGCCGTCGCCGATCAAATCATGGATAAGATTGCCAATGAGATCGGGCGGTTATAAAGAAGGGGGGCTGGACCTATATGGAGGTCCCCTGGACAACCGTTGAACGACCGAGACGGTTGTGAACTTAAAACAGGGAGGTACAGACGTTGATTAGAGCACTTTGGACTGCTAGTTCGGGGATGAATGCCCAACAGACCAATATCGATATTGTCTCGAATAACCTGGCAAACGTGAATACCGTAGGATATAAAAAATCCCGCGCCCAGTTTCAGGACTTACTCTACCAAACGATCCGCGCAGCGGGGAGCACCACTGCCCAGGGGAACATGACTCCTACCGGATTGCAAGTCGGCCACGGTGTACGGCTGGTTTCAACGAGTAAATCCTACGAACAGGGCGATGTGATGCAGACCGGTAATGCCCTCGACCTGATGATTGAGGGGGACGGTTTTTTCCAATTGTTATTGCCCGACGGCTCCATCGGTTATACCCGGGATGGCAATTTTAAAATCGATGGGGAAGGACGGATTGTTAACAACGACGGTTACGTCCTCCAACCGGAGATTTGGGTACCCGAAAATGCCACCGATATTATCATTGGGTCCGATGGTACGGTCAGCGTTCGGCTGGCGGGGGAAGAATTAGCCGAAGAGATTGGCCAGATTGAGCTGGTCCGCTTTTTGAACCCGGAAGGATTGATCAATCTCGGACGTAACATTGTACGGCCTACTTACGCCTCGGGGGAGATCCAATACGGAACGGCTGGTATGGAGGGCTTTGGCACCATTTCCCAAGGTTACCTTGAAATGTCCAATGTTAAAGTGGTGGAAGAGATGGTTAACATGATCGTTGCCCAGCGGGCTTACGAGGTTAACTCCAAAGCAATTCAGGCGGCCGATGAAATGCTGCAGACCGCGAATAACCTCAGGCGGTAAAATGAAAAAAACTTGGTTTTTCGTGCTTAGCTTAATCCTCCTGACCAGAATGATTCCGGTGGTTGCCGCCGAGCCAAAAGCGGTCATTACGTTACCTCCTGCCGTTGAGGTGGAAGGGGACGAGCTTGAGTTAGGGCAGGTAGCGACGATTGAGGCGGAGCCTACCCTCCGGGAGAAGTTAAGCAAGATTAACCTGGGCCGGGCGCCCCGCTTTGGGGAAACGGCTTCCCTTTACCGGACGAATGTCCTTTATATTCTCGACCGGTCGGGACTGGCGGGCACCTATACACTGGAGATGCCGGCGAAAGTCACCGTGACGAGAGCCAGTCAACTGGTCACCCCCGAGCAGATGCTGGCGGCCGTTGAAGCGTATATTGGGGAGCAAGCCTCTTCCTCCTGGACCTCATGGCGCGTGGAACCGGGACGTCTTCAGGAACGACGGGTTCCCCAAGGCGAGCTGACGTACAGGGTAGAAGGAGATCGAACACCACCCAAACCTGGGTTGAACACCTTTCGTTTGGGGCTTATGGTTGACGGCGCGGTTTTCACGACGGTTCCTGTCGTCGTGCGCTTGACCATTGAGGCTCCGGTTTACGTCAGTACGCAACAGCTTAACCGCCATCAAGAGCTCAACGCCGATGTTGTGCGACAGGAAGTGCGGGAACTGGCGACCGGAAACGAATGGTTGGGGGAACTGACCGCCGAAAAATACCGGGTGACCCGGGATCTTCCGGCGGAGCGGGTCCTTTTAGCACGAGATCTAGAAGAAAAACCCTTGGTTACGAAGGGAAGCAAAATACGGTTAATTCTCGAATCCGGACCGATTCAAGTGGAACTTACGGCGCAAGCCGAAGCGGATGGTTGGTTGAACCAGGAGATTATCGTGACTAACTTGAGCAGTAAACGCCGGCTAACGGCGACGGTGATCGGACCCGGATTGGTGGAGGTGAAAGAAAAGTGAAACGAATCTTCCTCTTTTCTCTCGTGGGTGTCCTCCTTTTTGTTACCCTTGGTGTGGAAGCGAGTTCGCTCTGGACGGAGACAAGTGGTTCTTATTTTGTAAAACCGCAGCGTGATTTTCACGTAGGTGACCTTCTGACGCTGGTCATATCGGAACAATCTACGGCAACTTCAAAGACGGGAGTTAATTCCGGCGAAGGTAGCACCATTGTGGTGGGACCGGGCGCTGGCGTATTGACCGACCTTCTTCCTTACTTGAAAGGGACCTTCAGTACCTCCTATGACGGATCGGCCGGGACGAATAAGGCCGGAAGCTTGAAAGCCCAGATTACGGTGCGTGTGGTTGAGATTGAGCCCAACGGCAACTTACGTTTTGAAGGAACGAAAGAGATCATGGTCAATAAGGACCTCCAAAAGTTGACCTTTACCGGCGTGGTCCGACCGGATGATGTGGACCGGAATAATACTGTCTTATCCACCTATGTCGCCGAAGCGAAGATCGACTACCTGGGTAATGATTATGCGACGCAGAAAGGGCTCTTGACGCGTGCTTTTGAGTGGTTGTTCTAGGTGACGTGAGGTGATAATTGTGGGACGAAAAAATAAGAAGCAGCGTTTGTTGGTACGTAGTCCCTTACTATTGATTATACTTATGATCTTCCTTTTGGTGCCGGTTGCTTCGGCCCAAGAGGCGGGGGGCGTTACGGTCCGGATTAAAGACGTGGCCCGACTGGTCGAAGACCGGGCGAACCAGTTGACCGGGTTTGGTTTGGTCGTTGGTTTGAACGGGACTGGTGATGGCAGTCAGGGTTTTGCCCTCGATATGGTCCTTAATTTCCTGGCCCACCACGGTTTTACCGTGGACCGGGCGAATATCCGCGTTCGGAACGTCGCCGCGGTTGCTTTGTCGGCGACTTTACCCATGTATAAACAGAATGGGGATGAATTGGAAGTAACCGTCTCTTCCCTTGGTGATGCGAAAAGTCTACAAGGGGGAGTTCTCCTCCAGTCGCCTTTGACCGGTGCCGACGGGCGGGTGTATGCGGTGGCACAAGGACCGGTGGTGGTTGGCGGCATGACCGCGGAAACCAGACGGGGGAGCCGCCAGACGACGAACCAACCGACGGTCGGTTTGGTCCAAGCCATTGTGGAAAACACCGTTCCGGTGCAGCAGGAAACGGTCGACGCCTTACGGTGGGTGCTGGCTAATCCGGATTATTCGACGGCAAACCGGATGGCACAAGCGATCAACACCTCCTTGGGAGCAGAGGTGGCGGTGCCCGAAAGCAAAGCGGAAATCCGGGTGTCAATACCCGAGGCTTACCGGGATAACCCGGTGGGTTTTGTTGCAGTAATTGAAAACATCCAGATCACCCAAGATCAGACCGCCCGTGTCGTAGTTAATCCCCGGACCGGAACGATTGTCTTTGATGAAAATGTGCGGATTGCTCCGGTGGCGGTCACCCGTGGTAACATTACGGTACGGATTACAACCCAGCAAAGGGTGGTCCAACCGGGCCCCTTATCCGCCGGGGAGACGGTGGTCACCACGGACGAAAGCTTAGATGTGACGGCCGAGCCCGGGTCATTGGTGGCTTTACCTGCGGGGACATCCCTGGATGAAATTGTTCGTGCCTTGAATGCGGTTGGGGCGACCCCGCAGGATATAATCAATCTGATTATTGCTATTGACCAAGCCGGGGCATTGTATGGGGTTTTAGAGATCCGATAAGCGGGAACAGAACGTGGATGGGGGAGAAGTGTAATGAAGATCGATCCGCAGGCGGCAATAATGCAGCCTTCCGCCCTGACCAGGACGGGACAACAAGCGGCGACCGAAGAAGAGCAGCGTTTAAGAGAAAAATGCCGGGAATTTGAGGCCATTCTCTTACAAAAGATGGTGGAAGTGATGCAAGGCGATACCAACCTGTTTGGCCAGGGGATCCAGGGAGAATATTTCGGCGGGATGTTTGCAGAACTCATCGCTAAGGAACTGGCGCGGGATCCAGGCTTGGGAATGGCCGATAGCATTATCCGGGCTTTAAAAGAACAGAACACCTAAAAAAGATTTTACTACTCGTTGCTTGCCTCTGGTTGTGGCCCAATTTCTTATCTTAGCAAGATGAGGTTTGGCAAGGAGAAGACAACCATTTCATCCTTGTGGCTGCTGGTGTGGAGCCCCTCTTTATTTTGGAAGATGACGTATACTTACGTGTTCATAAAGAAAGGCGTGCCCTTTTGGGCACGCTTTATTTATTGCCTCAATGCTTTAAACACCATGGTCAACGGGTAAACAGCTTGCTTGCTTTGGTCAGGAAGGCCGAACCCCGCGCCGTCCGATGTCGGTCCGGTAATGGGCACCGTCGAAATGGATGATTTGAACGGCTTTGTAGGCTTTATCCAGAGCGTCCTGGCGGGTTTCACCCCAGGCGGTGACGGTGAGAACCCGTCCGCCTGCCGTGACCAAGTTTTGCCCTTCGACGGTTGTACCAGCGTGGAAAACATAAACGTCGGGCAAGGCGGCGACCTGATCCAGTCCGGTGATCAGTTTACCCGTGGTATAGGGGCCTGGATAACCGCCGGAGGCCATGACCACACAGGCCGTGTGGTGATCATGCCAGTTGATGGTGATCTCCGCCAGCTTCCGTTCGTTGATGGCCTCTATGATCGGGATGAGATCACTTTGGAGACGGGGCAGAATGACCTGGCATTCCGGGTCGCCGAACCGGACGTTATACTCCAGGACTTTTGGGCCGGACGCCGTAATCATCAGCCCAACATAGAGCACACCCTGATAAACAATGCCTTCCTGCCGTAGGCCATCGATAGTGGGTTGTAGGATCTCCGCTTCGATCTGCTGTTGTAATTCCGGGGTGAGGAGCGGAACAGGCGAATAGGCACCCATTCCTCCGGTATTGGGGCCAGCGTCATGGTCGTAGGCCGCTTTATGGTCTTGGGCCGAAACCATGGGGATAATCGTTGTCCCGTCGGTAAACGCGAGTAAAGTCACTTCTTCGCCGCGTAGATACTCTTCGATAACGATCTGGCAACCGGCTGCTCCAAACTCTTGGTTAACGAGCATCCGTTGGACCGCATCTTCGGCTTCGGCCACGGTGGTGGCGACAACGACCCCTTTACCAGCGGCCAGCCCATCGGCCTTGATCACAATGGGCACACCTTTCTCCCGAATATAAGCACAGGCGGCGGCAGCGGTGGTAAAAGTCTGGCTCTCCGCCGTCGGAATCCGGTATTTCGCCATTAATTGTTTGGCAAAGACTTTGCTCGCTTCCAACTGGGCGGCGGCTTTTACCGGGCCAAAGATGGCCAGGCCCTCAGCTCGGAAACGATCAACAATCCCTGCGGCCAGGGGGGCTTCCGGTCCGACCACCGTTAAGTCGATGTGCTGATCGCGGGCAAAGGCTACGAGCTGCTCAAGATCATCGGCGGCAATCGGAATACACTGGGCAATGCGGGCGATCCCGGCATTACCGGGGGCACAGAAAAGCGCGCGCACCCGCGGGCTTTGCTTAATCTTCCAGGCCAGCGCGTGCTCCCGTCCACCGCTTCCCACAATTAAAACCCGCATCTTTCTCCTCCTTCCTCCACGCTAACACACTAAAATTGTTGTTTTTTGCTTGGGCGTTAATTCTCTATTTAGGGTCAATTTTTGTCTCCAGCTAAAATACCGTTTGTAATTATTCCGGCACCAAATGTACTAAAAATGAACTTATTGTTGGGCACTAGATTCGGATCAATGTTTAAAGTAGCGGGTACCGGTAAACACCATGGTAACTCCCTGTTCATTACAGGCGGCGATCGAATCCTCGTCCTTCACCGAGCCACCCGGTTGCACAATGGCGGCTACACCCGCCGCGGCCGCGGCATCAACGGTATCCCGGAAGGGGAAGAAAGCATCAGAGGCGAGGACACAGCCATTGGCCTTTTCTCCGGCTTGCCCAATAGCGATCTGGGCGGCACCGACCCGGTTCATCTGTCCGGCACCAATCCCGATCGTCTGACCGTCTTTCACCAAAACAATGGCGTTGGATTTCACATGTTTTACCACTTTCATCCCGAAAACCATGTCGGCCAACTGTTCGGGGGTGGGTTCTTTTGTGGTCACGGTCTGCCACTCTTCTGCGCTTATGGTTGAAGTATCTAAAGTTTGCAGAAGTAACCCGCCGGAGACTTTTTTCAGGTCGATATTCTCCCGTTTTTCCGGTAATGGGATCTCTAGGAGACGGAGATTTTTCTTCCGGGTCAGGATCGCCAGGGCTTCGGCACTGTAGGCCGGAGCAATAATGACTTCAAGAAAAATTTCGCTCATTTTCTCTGCCGTACGGGCGTCCAATGGACGGTTGACCGCCACGATGCCGCCGAAGATGGAGACCGGATCACTTTCAAAGGCGCGGGTATAAGCGGTAAAAAGGTCATCACCGACCGCGACCCCACAGGGGTTGGTATGTTTGACGGCCACCGCGGCCGGTTCGTCGAATTCGAGAACCAACTCCCAGGCGGCATTGAGATCGTTCAAATTGTTAAAGGATAATGCTTTACCATGTAACTGTTTTCCAGCGGCGACGGTCCCCGGCGCCGGAAGCGGTTCCCGGTAAAAGGCCGCCTGTTGTTGGGGGTTTTCTCCGTAACGTAATTCTTCGACCTTTTCGTAGGGGAGAACCAGGGTCTCTGGGAACAGGGGGGCTTTTTCGGTCTGTGCTCCCAGCCACTGGGCGATTAACGCATCATAGTGGGCGGTATGGTTGAAGGCCTCGACGGCCAAGGAGAAACGGGTCTCGGCGCTAACCGTACCGTTTTCCGCCAGTTCCTGCAGGAGTGCGGGATAGCGGGCCGGATTAACGACCACGGCGACATGGCGGTGGTTTTTAGCGGCCGCCCGGACCATCGTTGGTCCACCAATATCAATGTTTTCGATGGCTTCTTCGAGCGTGACCCTGGCTTTGGCGACCGTGGCGGCAAAGGGATAAAGGTTTACCGCTACGACCTCAAACGGGAGAATACCATGCTCTTCCATCTGACGGCGGTGCTCCTCTAGTTCGCGCCGGGCGAGTAGACCCCCATGGATCTTCGGATGGAGCGTTTTGACGCGACCGTCGAGAATCTCAGGGAAACCGGTTAGGTCGGAAACGCCCTGCACGGGCAGGCCCGCTTCCGCTAAGGCTCGCTGAGTACCGCCGGTGGAGACAAGGGTAAACCCTTGTTCTACTAACCCTTGGGCAAACTCAACAAGGCCGGTTTTATCCGAAACACTAAGTAAAGCCAGTTTTTTACTCATCGATAAAACACCTTCTTCCTCTAATTTTTATTTTTCCCCGCACCCACAGATCGATCGCCTGCGGATAAAGACGGTGTTCGAGGGTGTGGATCCTTGCTTGCAGGCTTTCGACGGTATCATCCGGCTGGATGGGGAGGGCTTCTTGTAAAATAATCGGCCCGGTATCCATGCCTTCATCGACAAAATGGACGGTGCAGCCGGTAACTTTAACCCCATAGGCTAAGGCGTCGGCGACGCCGCGGGTTCCGGGAAAAGCGGGCAAGAGGGAGGGGTGAATATTCATAATTCGGTTACGGAAAGCAGCGACAAACTCTGGCGTAACCAAACGCATAAAGCCCGCCATCACCACCAGGTCAATTGCTTCTGCTTTTAAGAAAGCAATCAGGGCACGGTCATAGGCTTCCCGGGAAGGATAATCTTGACGGCGAAAAACACGGCTGGGAATCTTGTGCTTTTGGGCACGTACCAACGCATAGGCTGCTTCTTGGTCGCTAATCACGGCGACCACCTGGGCGTTTTGGATCTGACCGCTGTCTATGGCCGTGAGAATGGCCTCCAAATTACTGCCGTTTCCGGAGGCTAAAATAGCGATTCTTCTCATCTTTTTCCCTCCTTGTCTCGGCTGGCTATTCCAGGCGTACACCGGCACCATGCGTGACTTGGCCGATGATCACCGGCTGTTCACCGGCTTCCTCTAAAGAAGCACAGGCTTTTTCGGCCGCTTCCGGTGACACCAGGCAGACAAAACCAATGCCCATATTGAAGGTCCGGTACATCTCCGCTTCCGGGACCGCGCCTCGCTTCTGAATTAAAGAAAAGATCGGCGGTACGGCCCAAGCGCTTTTATCCAATTGCACGCCTAAACCCGGCGGCAGGATACGGGGGAGATTTTCCGGAAGACCACCCCCGGTGATATGGGCCATCCCTCGTACTGAGACTCGCGAGAGCAGATGAAGAATGGTTTTTACATATATTTTGGTCGGGGTGAGGAGTTCTTCGCCTAAGGTTTTGCCCAGCTCCGGCTGGAAAGTATCGGGTTTGAGGACCGCTTTCTCCAGGAGAACTTTACGGGCCAGGGAATAGCCGTTACTGTGCAATCCGCTGGAAGGAAGGCCAATCACGACATCACCGGCTTTGACCTGGCGGCCGTCGATAATTTTCTTCCGTTCCACCACCCCGACGGCAAAACCGGCCAGATCGTATTCGCCGACCGGATAAAAACCAGGCATTTCAGCAGTTTCGCCGCCAATGAGAGCACAGCCAGCCTGGCGGCAACCGGCGGCTACGCCGCTAACAATTGCCGCTACCTGCTCCGGGTGGAGTTTCCCGACGGCCAGGTAATCCAGGAAGAAAAGGGGTTCAGCGCCGTGAACGATAATATCATTGACACACATGGCGACCGCGTCTTGGCCGATGGTGTCATGCTTATCCAGGAGAAAGGCGATCTTCAGTTTGGTTCCGACCCCGTCGGTACCGGAGACCAAGACCGGTTCCTGGTATTGATCGCTTAACGCAAAGAGGCCGCCGAAGTTACCGATCTCCGTCAACACCTCTGGCCGTTGTGTCGATTGGACGTGTTTTTTCATGAGGCGAACCGCTTCGTTGCCCGCGTCGATATCAACACCCGCGTCTTTATAGGTGTAGCCCATCATGATTGCACCTCCCGTTCCTTTTCGCACCCGTTATGGTCCAGGTCCCACTGGTCATCCGCTTTTACCAGGTAACAGCCGTTAAAGCAGGCTTGACAGAAACCTTCCGCCGGTAGATCAACCGCTTCTAAGAGACCCTCTTCACTGAGGAAGCCAAGGGAGTCGGCGCCGATGTTGGCCGCGATCTCATCGACACTCATCCGGGCGGCGATCAACTCAGTGGGGGAGGAGATCTCTAGCCCATAACAACAAGGGGCGATCACCGGCGGGGAACTGATCCGCATATGGACTTCCCTGGCACCGGCCTTGCGGAGCATCTCCACAATGTGCCGGGAGGTGGTCCCCCGGACAATGGAATCATCGACGATAACGACCCGTTTTCCGGCGACGATCTGCCGGACCGGATTCAATTTTAGTTGGACGCCCAGGGTGCGCAGTTCCGGCGTGGGTTGAATGAAGGTCCGCCCGATATAACGGTTTTTATTAAAGCCCATCTCATAAGGAAGACCCAGTTGCTCCGCAACCCCGGACGCAACCGACAAGGAGGAATCGGGAACACCAGCGACCAGATCGGCTTCCACCGGGTGCTCCGCGGCCAGGCGGCGACCGAGGCGTTTCCGGACCAAGTGCACGTTCTTGCCCAACAGGTTACTATCGGCCCGGGCGAAATAGATAAACTCAAAGATGCACATGGCATGGGGCGCGGCTGGCGCAAATTTTTCGAAGTGGAGCCCGTTGCGGTCGATCGTCACCATCTCTCCCGGCTCGATGTCCCGGACAAATTCTGCCCCAATCGTATCAAAAGCGCAAGTCTCCGAGGCAAGCACATAACCGGAGGGGGTCTTGCCCAGGGAGAGGGGGCGGATCCCGTGGGGATCGCGTAGACCAATCAATTGCTCCGGGGTCATCAGCACGAAAGCATAGGCCCCCCGCACTTTGGGCAGAGACCTTTTCAAAGCAGTGGTCAATTCTGGTTCGCCGGAACGGGCCACCAGGTGCGCGATGATCTCACTATCGGTGGTTGTCTGAAAGATGGAACCCTCCGTTTCCAGTTGTTGCCGGAGGTGGCGCCCGTTGATCAGGTTACCGTTGTGGGCAATGGCTAAAGAACCGTGGCGATAACGGATCACGAGGGGCTGAGCGTTAACCGCCCGGTTGGCACAGTTACCAGCATGACGGACATGGCCCAGGGCAATATGGCCCGGCAGCCGTTTTAACCGGTCGGTGTCGGCAAAGACCTCGGCCACCAGGCCGGTCCCCTTGTCCCCGCGTACCGTCTTTCCGTCGGCCACGGCGATCCCCGCGCTTTCCTGCCCCCGGTGTTGCAGGGCATAAAGGGCGTAATAGGTAAGGCGGGCCACATCGCTTCCGGGGGCGTATATGCCGAAAACACCGCATTCTTCGGTCATTTTGTCCGCCAAGCGGTGGTTTAAGGTAATTGACATGGGATACCCTCCTGCCAAACTGTCCGGAGTTGGGCTACAGTCTGATCAACATACTGGTTGCCGTCGATAAAAATTTGTAAGCGGTCCCCGCCAGTACGGCCAATCACGTGGAGGGGAACATTTTCTTCTTCAGCCAGGGCTTGAAGGGCCGAGAGTTTATCGGGTGCAAGGGAGAGCACCACCCGGGACTGGGATTCACCAAAAAGCAGACTGTCCGTGCGGAGAACGCCTTTCTCCACTTCGACCACTGCGCCCAGCTGGTTTTCGAAGGTGCATTCGGCCACCGCCACGGCGAGACCCCCTTCAGACAGGTCATGGGCGGAACGGACCAGTCCTTGCTGGATGGCGGTCCGGACCACGTGGTGGAGGGCCTTTTCTTTGGCCAGATCCAGCGCCGGCGGTTTACCTTGGACCCGGCCGTGGATCAGGGCTAGGTATTCACTGCCACCCAGTTCGTCAGCGCTGTCGCCGAGAAGAACGATGAGATCACCGGCGGCTTTGAAAGAAGACGTGCAATATTTCGTCGCGTCTGCCAACAAACCGACCATCCCAATGACCGGGGTGGGGTAGATGCCTTCCCCGTTGCTTTCATTGTAGAAGGAGACATTACCGCCGGTAACGGGGGTTCCCAGGACGCGACAGGCTTCGCTAATCCCGGCAACCGCCTGGCGGAACTGCCAGTAAATCTCCGGCTTTTCCGGACTCCCGAAGTTGAGACCATCGGTGATCGCCAGGGGCTCACCGCCGCTACAGACAATATTGCGGGCGGCCTCCGCCACGGCGATTTTCCCGCCTGCAAAGGGATCCAGGTAAACATAGCGGGAATTACAGTCTGCCGTTAAGGCCAAGGCTTTGTTGGTGCCGCGGATGCGGATCACCGCTGCATCCGACCCCGGACCGACCAGCGTTGACGTGCGGGCCATATAGTCGAATTGTTGCCAAGCCCATTGTTTGCTGGCAATATTGGGAGAAGCCAGAAGCTCTAGCAGGACCGTATTATAATCCTCAGGCTCTTCAATGGTGGCCAGCGGCAAGTCCGCAGTAGTCTTAAGATAAGCCGGTTCTTTGCTTTCCGGGTAGTAGACCGGGGCCTCTTCGGCCAAACTGTGGGCGGGGATTTCGGCC
>Ga0209537_1002543_pt1 | contig 18064 bp, 10 predicted proteins | sample BioPla4DNA1_FD_187698 | JGI IMG/M metagenome (GOLD analysis project Ga0209537, IMG submission 187698) | Biogas fermentation microbial communities from Germany - Plant 4 DNA1 (SPAdes) (version 2) | ecosystem: Engineered > Bioreactor > Anaerobic > Digestate | place: Bielefeld, North... | reverse complement strand
TAAAAGGGTATTATTTTTTAGGGGTGCTCGCAATGGGGCTTTTCCATTTTATGCAGGGTTTTTTAAGTTCCGGAACGCTCGGTTTTCATTGTACCGAAAACAAGATTATGGAAACGATAATAAAGATTAAGGACCTGAAGAAGGTATACCGGATGGGCCAGGAAAAAGTCTATGCGCTAAACGGGATTAACCTTGAAATAAAAAAAGGTGAAATCTGCTGTTTATATGGAACCTCCGGTTCCGGGAAAACGACACTTCTGAATATGGTCGCGGGTCTTGAAAAACCGACTAAGGGCAGTATTCTTGTAAAAAACATTCCTGTTGAAAAGCTGAATGAAGTACAGCTTGCAAAATTCAGGCAAAAGTATGTAGGTTTTATTTTTCAATCGTATAATCTTCTGCCAAACCTTACCGCCCTTGAAAATGTATGTCTTCCCCTTATATTTAAAGGGTATCCGAAAAAAATCAGGGAAAAAGAGGCAGTAAAAATGCTTAAAGCCGTAGGTCTCGGCGACAGGCTTAACCATAAGCCTAACCAGATGAGCGGCGGACAGCAGCAGCGTGTCAGTATCGCGCGCGCGTTTGTCGAAAAGCCGGAAATAATACTGGCAGATGAGCCAACGGGAAATCTCGATACGAAAACCACGATTGAGATAATGGAGCTTATTGCCGGTATGGCTGAAAAATACGGTCAGACAGTGCTGCTCGTTTCCCATGACAGTGAGGCTTTACCGTATGCCGACAGGATTGTACATATCAGGGACGGGGTTATTGAAAATATCGAAGAAAAAGAAAAATATAAGGTTAAGGAGTGTGCAAACAAATGAGCAAACGGTTAAACGGTATTCTGTTAATTATTTTGGTGCTGACTATGCTATTAGGAGCAAATAACTTTGTCTTTGCCGAGGATTCCGGGGAAAATGGAGATACCGGAGACGAGGAAGGAATTATAAAGATAAGCGGTGTAGCCACACCGATACGCACTTCGGGTGATATTATTCACGAAGGCCATGAATTTAAATTAAAAATAATAGTACATAATGGCACAACAAACGATATAACACTTAAACAAATTGAATTTAAAGAAAATGTATCCTTTTCGCCTGCAGATGATGAATGGGTAAGATCTTGGAAAGAGATAATAGAAGCCGAAGGCGACGTCGATAAGGATTTCGTATTCTTTTATGGGGGTCTTACCAAAAGAGATTTAGAGGTAGTAATAACATATGAAGATAGCGATGGTAACGAACATTCGCTGGAAGATGTTGTGCCTATAAATAACATACAACCTAAGGATCCAACCGGCGGCAGCGGCAGCAGCGATCCTTCAAAATATAAGCCTGTTCTCGCGCTTTATTCGGCTGCTATACCTGAAGGAAAGTCGGGAGGGGTATTAAATATTCCGCTTACAATAACAAACTACACGGATTATGAAGCAAGGCGGGTGCGGATTACGCCGCTGTTTGCGGATATTCAGAATAATCCTTTCGTTATAGATCGCATGATGGTGTATGAAGAAGTAGCGAGAATCAACAAGCAAAAACCGGTAGATATCAATTTGCAGTTTACAATTGACAAACTCGCGAAAACGGGTACTTATACGATACCGTTAAAGCTTACATACAAAAATATTTACGGTGTTGATTTTGAAGAAACAATCGAGGTGTTTGTAAAAATCACAAACACCAACGTGCCCGCGCAGCTTGTCGTAATGAAAGCTTCGTCAAATCCTTCCGTAGTGCGGCCCGAGCAGGAGTTCACCGTGACATTTGATTTGTGGAATACGGGAACCCTGGCGGCCGAAAACGTGACGGTTGATGTTGATATTGAAAACGCGGGAGAATTCCACGTCCTTAATAACATTACAAAGCAGTACTTCTTTGAGCTTGGGGGCTTGAAAAATACCGATGTTACATATCGCCTGAAATCGAAAAAGGATTTGGAAACAGGAACATATCCAATTACGATATCACTTAGCCATAAGGATGCTGCCTCCCCCGAAACATATACGATGTATGTACACGTTGAGGGTGATGAAGAAGAAGAGGAAGAACAAAATGCGGATATTGTAACCGAAAACATTACAACTCCCAAAGAAGCAGTTTTGGCGGGACAGCCGTTTACCGTGTCAATGGATCTGAAGAACATGGGGACAACGGCGGCTGAAAATGTCAAGATTACGGTAGAAGCGGATGATAAGATTCTTCCGCAGTCTCTGAATGTAATGATTATCAATAAAATTGAAGCCGGCGAAAGTGTACCTGTTGCTTTCAGCTTTATTACCGGAAAGGACAGTGAAAGCCGGTCGTATCCGATAAAAGCTGTAATTGATTATAAAAACGGGGATGAAAGCGTTAAGAAAGAACAGTACATGGGAGTGCTTGTTGAAAGCGCGGAACAAAAAACAACGCTTAATACCGTACCGAAAATTATAATTTCCGAATACTCAACCGAACCCGGTATGGTAAACGCCGGAGAAAACTTTACTCTGAAAATGAAGTTTTTAAATACAAGCAAGCTGAAATCCGTGCAGAATATGAAAATAACGCTGGTTGTCGATGAGGGCAGTGAAGAAACCGGAAGCGTATTCACGCCTGTCCAGTCAAGCAATACTTTCTATATTGACAATCTGGAACCCGGCGAGTTTTCCGAGAAAGAAATGGTTATGTATACCATTCCCGACGCGAAAGCAAAAACCTATGTTGTTAAAACGCTTTTCGAGTACGAATATGAGGAACAGGACCAGATAAAGCAGTTCAACATGCAGGACGTTTTCGGCATTCCCGTTGTACAGCCGGCAAAGCTTGAAACAACCGATGTCATAGTATCCGAACCGGCTTTTGTAGGAGAACCTGTGTACTTAATGGCGGAGTTTTACAATATGGGTAAGGTAACTCTTTACAATCTTATGGTTAAGGCCGAGGGAGACTTTGACGCGAAGGAATCGAACTATTTTGTCGGTAATTTTGAAATGGGAAGAAGCGATTATTACGAAGCTCCCGTTATTCCGCTTAGCCCGGGAGAATTGCATGGTGTTCTTGTTTTTACGTTCGAGGATGCTGCAGGGAAATCGCACAGGATTGAAAGAGAGTTCACGATTAATGCAATGGAATCAATGCCGGTAATGAACCCGGATTTCCCCGGCGATCCCGGATTCCCGGGTGGGGACGGCGGATTCCCCGGTATGGACGGTCCGCAAAAACCCGGCTTTCCTATTGTTCCGGTTGCGATTGGCGGCGGAGTTGTCGTTTTGATAGTTGTCCTTGTCATCATACTGAAAAAACGCAAGAAGAAGAAAGAGATGATGTTCGATGAAGATATTTGACATAATAAGAATGGCGCTGAGAAACCTGTTCCGCAGCAAAGTAAGGACAGTATTAACGGTGCTTGGCATTGTTATTGGGACAACCGCGATCATTATCATGCTGTCCCTTGGGATTGCGATTAATGTATCATACAGGGAACAGATGAGCAGAATGGGAAGCCTGAATGTAATTAATGTGCATCCGAATTATGAAAATATAAATACCGGAAAAAGAGGACGTAATGATGTATGGGTTGAGCCGACGATCAGCCAGGAGGAACTTGATAAGATTAAGCAGATACCGAATGTTGAAGCTGTAACCCCGTTCTACCAGACAAGTGTGAAAATGGAGATCGGCAAGTATCTTGGCTATGTAACCATCGTCGGCATAGAGCCTGACGCAATGGAAGCTCTTGAATATAAAGCAGCGGAAGGAAGGCTTCTTAACCCGGATGATAAACTGCAGATTGTATTTGGCTCAAATATGAAAGATCAGTTTTATAACCCGAAGGAAATGAGAAGAGGCCTTGTGTTTTACGGATATGGCGGGCCAGGAGAGGAAAAGGATATTAACTTCCTTGAGGACAGGATAAATATGACTTTTGACATGAGTTACGGCGAGCGCTATCCGGGAAGCCAGACTGGAAAAAAGCCCAAACTTTACAAGGTTGAAGGCGTTGGGATTCTTGAAGAAGGAAACTGGGAAACCGCATACCAGGCGTATATGAATATTCATGAGCTTGTAAAACTCGACCAGGAATATAAACAGCAGCAAGCCAACCCCGATCAGAAAATCAGGAGAAGAAAAACAGAAGAAGTCGGTTTTCAACAGGCAAAAGTAAAGGTAAATGAAATAAAAAATGTGCTTGATGTGCAGGAACAGATACGCGCTATCGGTTTAAATGCCTGGAGTATGGCTGAATCCCTTGAGTCAGCGAACAAAACCCAGGCTGTAATGCAGGGCGTTCTCGGAGGTATCGGCGCGATATCGCTCCTGGTTGCGGCAATTGGCATTGCAAACACGATGATAATGGCTATATATGAAAGAACCAAGGAAATCGGCATTATGAAGGTTATAGGCGCGAGGATTAAAGATATAAGAAGGCTGTTTTTGTATGAAGCGTCGATGATTGGCTTTATAGGAGGAGTAATAGGCATTGCCTTCAGCTTCGGGGTGTCCTATTTCCTGAACACTGTTGGAGTACGGTTTTTAGGCGGTATGGGCATGGGTATGGGAATGACGGACACGAAACTGTCTATTATCCCCGTATGGCTTGCGTTGTCAGGTATGATATTCAGCGCGTTAATCGGGCTTATCTCGGGATTTTTCCCGGCACGCAAAGCGACAAAGCTCAGCGCTTTATCGGCGATACATACCGAATAGAATTATACAAATGTTTTCGTTTTATTGCGCAGGCGTAAACAATAAGCAAACAGGGGATTTTCCCCTGTTTGCATTTATGTTCGAAACCTTTCTTTTGAACTATTGCGCTGATTCAACCAGTCAAACAGCGGGTGGTTTAACGGGTCGAGGCATTGCTGCCGCGTTCCGGTGGGTACGCGGCTCTGGTTCGGGTGATTTCGATGACGACGGGCGACATGCTCCAGCGCCCTGCTGCTTACAGGCAAATGTGGAGCGTGTTAATGAGCGACCCGGGATATGGAGACCTCTTCGCAAAAAAAAGAACATGATCCGGAGCGTGTTGTTGGTAAGTGCTTTGTCGTCCTAGGAACCCGAAACACCCGAAACAGGACCCGCGGGAATAATGTTCTAATACTACCTTTTGAACTATTTACAATAGTTCCTGCACATTAGTTTAAAAACGAGCCAGTTAACGTGCCTTGCTTGAGGTTAAAATAAAAAGTATAATGATAGTTAATAATAACGATGTTGTTGGAAAGGGTTTGGTACGTGTCAGTCAACGGGAGAATAATTGAAAAAACGGATGATATAATGCAAAAACAGTTTTTATATATCGAAAAAATAAAAGAGATAATTGCCGAAAAAACAGCGATTGACAAAAAACAGTCAACATATGATCTGCGGGTTTACGGATGCCAGATGAACGAGCATGATGCCGAGAAGCTTGCCGGAATGCTCGAAGAGATGGGATATGTAAAGGCAGGCGAAGGCGAACCGGCTGATATCGTTATTTTCGAAACATGCTGCGTGCGTGAAAACGCCGAAGAGAAAATATACGGCCATCTTGGCAGTCTAAAACCGCCAACAGGCAAAAGCAAAAGCATTATAGCCATAACCGGATGCATGATGCAGCAGCCGCATGTTGTCGAAAAGATAAGAAAATCGTACACTCATGTTGATATTGTATTCGGGACGCATAACCTCCATACTTTTCCCGAGCTTTTATACAAACGCCTGACAACCGGAAAACGTGTGTTTGATATATGGGACGCTGAAGGTGATACAGTCGAAGGATTGCCTGCTGCGAGAGCGGACAGGGTTAAAGCGTGGGTAAATATTGTACTTGGCTGCAGCAATTTCTGTTCGTATTGCATTGTTCCGTATGTGCGGGGAAGAGAGCGCAGCAGGAGGAAAGAGGATATCATATCGGAAGTTGAAAAGCTTGCGGAACTGGGCTATAAGGAAATAACGCTTTTGGGCCAGAATGTTAATTCCTACGGAAACGATTTGGGAATGAAAGACGGGTTCGCTTCTCTTCTATACGCGCTGAATGATATCAACGGTATTGAAAGAATACGTTTTATGACATCACATCCGAAGGACCTTTCGGATAGCCTGATAACCGCGATGAAAGAGCTTCCTTTATTATGTGAACATCTTCATCTGCCTTTCCAGTCGGGCTCAACCAGGATTTTGAAGGAAATGAACAGAAAATATACAAAAGAGCAGTATCTTGGCCTTATAGACAAGGTCCGCGCGGCGGTCCCGGATATCGCGTTCACAACCGACATTATTGTCGGGTTTCCGGGTGAAACCGAAGAAGATTTCATGCATACCCTTGATGTCGTGGAAAAAGTCCGTTTCGATCAGGCTTTCACTTTCCTGTATTCGATAAGAACCGGAACAAGGGCGGCAACCCTTGAAAACCAGGTGCCAGAGGATGTAAAAAAAGAAAGGTTCGGCCGCCTTCTGGAATTGCAGAACGCGATAACAAACGAAATTAATCTTAAATATGAAGGAAAGAGTGTTGAAGTTCTCGTTGAAGGCAAGAGCCGTCAGAACAGCGAAATGTACACCGGAAGGACAAGGCAGCATAAGCTTGTGAATTTCTCGTGTGACAGTGATTTAACAGGACAGCTTGTAAACGTTGAGATAATAAAGGCCTGGCCTTTCTGGCTCGAGGGCAAGGTTGCCAAGTGAAACCCGTTATCCGATTTATTCAACCCGGAGGTAACTTGCTATGAAGCTTACACCGATGATGCAGCAGTATGTTGATATAAAAAACCAGTACAAGGACTGCCTGCTTTTTTTCAGACTCGGTGATTTTTACGAACTGTTTTTTGAAGACGCCGAAATAGCGTCAAGAGAATTGGAAATAACTTTAACGGGCCGCGACTGCGGTTTTGAAGAACGCGCGCCGATGTGCGGAGTTCCGTGGCATTCCGCGCATAATTACATATCACGGCTGATAAACAGGGGTTACAAGGTTGCGATATGCGAGCAGGTTGAGGATCCGGCACTGGCAAAGGGTATAGTAAAACGCGAGGTAATCCGTGTTATAACCCCGGGAACGGTAACCGATCCTACAATGCTTGAAGAAAAAAAGAACAATTTCCTAATGTCCGTATACTGCAGCAAGTCATATTTCGGCGTTGCCGCCGCGGATGTGACAACGGGCGAATTTTACGCGACACAGATTATATTCGGGAATACGCTGAAAAAGCTCATTGATGAGATATCGCGCTACAAGCCGTCTGAAATAGTTATTAACAGCGAGTTTGAAAAGATTGCTTCAATAAAGGATCTGAAAGAGAAAACGGGAGTATATGTATCGGTTCTCGGCAGCGAAGCTTATGACAGGGAATATGCGCTGGCCGAAGCCGAAGGGAAAACAGGCCATGAGGATTTAAAACAGCAGGAACTCGCGCTTTGCGCGTCAGGAGCGCTTCTTTATTATCTTAATTCAACGCAGAAGGCCGTATTAAGCCATATCAGGGAAATAAACGTTTATTCTATCGAAAAATACATGATGATTGACTCATCGAGCCGCAGAAACCTGGAATTAACCGAAACAATCAGGGAAAGGAAAAAACGCGGGAGCCTTTTATGGGTGCTTGACAAGACAATGACGGCAATGGGCGGGAGAAAACTGAGAAAGTGGCTTGAACAGCCGCTGCTTGATATCGATCTCATTAACGAACGCCTCGACGCGGTTGATGAATTTAAAAACAAGTTCATGGTACGAAAAGAAACGATTGAACATCTCAAACGAGTGTATGACATCGAACGGCTTGCGTCAAAACTGGTTGTCGGAAATGTCAACGCGCGCGATCTGCTTGCTCTCAAGGATTCAATATCGAAAATCCCGTACATAACGGAACTTATATCCGGTCTTCACGCGAAAATGAATGTCAGTATTTTAAATAATCTTGATTCCCTCCAGGATATTTATAACATTATAGATTCGTCAATCTCGGAAGACGCGCCGTTAACTTTAAAGGACGGAGGAATTATCAAAACCGGATATTCGGTCGAAGTGGATAAATATCGCAGCGCCTGTGTTGACGGAAAACAATGGATAGTCGATCTGGAAACCCGGGAGAGGGAAGCTACGGGAATTAAAAACTTAAGAATCAGGTTCAACAAGGTTTTCGGTTATTATATAGAAATAACTAATTCATACCTTCCGCAGGTACCCGACAGGTATATAAGAAAACAAACGCTTGTAAACTCCGAGCGCTTTATAACCGAAGAGTTAAAAAACCTTGAAGATACGATACTCGGAGCCGAAGAAAAGCTAACCGCCCTTGAATATGATCTTTTTTGCGAAATCCGCGCTAAAATAGCGTCGCAGGTGGTCCGCATCCAGAATACGGCCGATCAAATCGCGCTGCTTGATGTGCTGTGTTCCCTGGCGGAGGTTGCCGACAATGAAAACTATACGAAGCCTGTAATCCATGAAGGCGGCGAAATAAGGATAAGGGACGGCAGGCACCCTGTTGTCGAAAAAACACTTGCGGATACGCCGTTTGTTCCGAATGACACGCTGCTCGATTATGACAGCAACCGCATTATAATAATAACAGGGCCGAATATGGCAGGAAAATCGACATATATGAGGCAGGTCGCGCTTATTGTGTTAATGGCTCAGATCGGAAGCTTCGTTCCCGCTTCCGAAGCGTTGATAGGTCTGGTCGACAGGATCTACACGAGGGTCGGTGCTTCTGATGATTTGGCAGCCGGGCAGAGCACATTCATGGTTGAAATGATGGAAGTCGCGAACATTCTGAATAACGCGACGCCGAAAAGCCTTCTCATTCTTGACGAAATAGGCCGAGGCACAAGTACGTACGACGGGCTGTCGATTGCGTGGTCGGTTATAGAATACATAAACGATAAAGGACGCCTCGGCTGCAGGACGCTTTTCGCGACGCATTACCATGAGCTGACCGAACTGGAGGACAAACTGAACGGTATCAGGAACTGCTACATCGAAGTTAAGAAAAAGGGAGACGACATAATATTCCTCAGAAAAATCAAACCGGGCGGCGCGAACAGGAGCTATGGCATTGAAGTCGCGAAGCTCGCGGGAGTTCCGCAGCTTGTTATTGACAAAGCCAGGGAGATAATGCAGGAACTCGATGCGGCGGATATAAACAGAGGCGGAAGGTACAAAAAAAAGAATTCAATACCACTTGACGGCCAGGTCGATCTTTTGACAGCCGGTGCGCTGACACGTAGCGAAAGAGATGTGCTTGAAGAGCTTAGAACGATTGACGCGACGACTCTGACGCCGCTTGACGCGCTGAATAAATTATATTCACTGCAGCAGAAACTGAAATGACGAAACCGGGCTGACATATTATATAATCCAGTATTATACGGGAGTTTCATATTATGGGGAAAATTGTAATACTCGATGAAAATACCGCGAACCAGATTGCGGCAGGTGAAGTAATTGAACGTCCTGCTTCAGTAGTGAAAGAATTGGTTGAAAACTCGCTTGATGCGGGGGCGACGTCTGTAACCGTTGAAATAGTTAACGGCGGAAAAAAAAGCATTCGCGTTACGGATAACGGACGCGGCATTGAAGCCGATGACGCTTTTATGGTTTTTGAGCGGCATGCTACAAGTAAAATAAGAACGATAGAGGACATCAACCGGATCTCTACAATGGGTTTTCGCGGCGAAGCCCTCGCGAGCATCGCATCGGTCGCAAAGGTTGAAATGGTGACAAGATCTGAAAATGACCCAAACGGTACAAGGGTACATGTGGAGGCGGGAAATGTTATATCTTCGTCGCCTGCAGGTGCCCCTGTCGGAACAACATTTGAAATAAAAGAGCTTTTTTATAATACGCCGGCAAGGTATAAATTCCTGAAAAACGATACTGTCGAAGCGGGATACATTCATGAGATTCTAACGCGCATTGCGCTGTCAAGACCGGATGTATCGATAAAACTTATTAACCAGGGCAAAACAGTCCTGCATACGCCGGGCAACCACGATCTTCTCAGTGTTATTTACAGCATTTATGGAAATGATATTGCCCGTTCCGTTATTCCGGTAAAAATGTCCGATGACGGCATAGAAATCGAAGGATATATCGGCAAACCGGAAATTTCGAGAGGAAACCGCGGGTATGAATCGTTCTTTGTCAACGGGCGCTTTATATATAACAGGATAATGACAGCCGCCGTTGAAGAGGCATACAAGATGAAACTTATGCAGAAAAGGTTTCCGTTTGCCGTGCTGAAACTAAAAATATCGCCGCATTTCGTTGACGTGAATGTGCATCCGGCAAAACTCGAGGTCCGTTTTTCGGACGAGAAAAAGGTTTTCAGGGCGGTGTACCATTCGGTTTCGGCGGCTCTTTCGTCGGCATCGCTTATCAGGGAAGTGCACGAAGACGACGCGTATAAACTCCCAACGGTGCAGAAAACGGAGGCTTCGGAACAAATCCGTCTTCCCGAAGAAACCGCGGAAAAGGAGAGATTAATAAGTGAAGTATCCCCGTTGACAGCGGAGTATGGGCAAAAAATCAGTGGCTATGCCGTAGAAGATAAAACGACAGCACGGTATGAGCGGGAAGATAAAGCAACAACGCAAACCGGCCAGGAAAATGTTAAAACCCATGCAGTAGAGCGTGTTGACGAAAAAAAACCGGAAACAGGTGAGGTTGAAGAAAAAACACCGGTAAACGATAAGAAGCGGCTGCAAAACGCGAGGATAGCGGGCCAGGTTTTTTCGTCATACATACTGCTTGAGGAAGGGGAAGACATATTTATTATCGATCAGCACGCGGCGCATGAAAGGATAAGATATGAAAAAATAAGAAAAAAGTATGCGGAGCGTGAAAACTTTGAACAGGGCATGATAAGCCCGCTTACCGTCAACCTTTCAGAACGGGAAATGGACAGTTTCAAACAGATTTCCGGACACCTCAAACGTTTGGGTTTTGACGTTGAGGTTTTCGGAAGCAGGACAGTTCTTGTAAGATCTGTTCCGTATATTTTAAGCGGCGGGTTTTCATCGCGGGACCTGACAGACATTTTTGAAAAGCTTTACGCGGAAATATCCGATGTATCGGATATGATTCCGGAGGAAACACTTTATATGATGGCATGCAAAAGCGCGATAAAGGCAAACCGTAAAATGACGGATATCGAGATACGCGCTCTTGTAGATGAGCTCGCGAATACGGATGATTTATATACCTGTGTGCACGGAAGGCCGGTAATAATAAGCATTAGTAAAAAGGAACTGGAAAAACGCTTTAAAAGGATTGTATAAAAGCAAGGTTTTTGTTTTAAAACAGGGTGGTAAATATATGCGCTCGGTGGTGGTAATAACAGGCCCGACTGCTTCGGGGAAAACCGGGCAGGCGATTTATACGGCAAAAAAGCTAAACGGCGAGGTTGTGTCCGCTGATTCAATGCAAATATATAAATATATGGATATCGGCACGGCGAAGCCGACGGAAAGTGAAATGGACGGCGTGCGTCACCATATGTTGGATGTCGTGACGCCTGATGAACCGTTCAATGTGGTTATGTATAAGGAAATGGCCGAACGCTGCATCAGGGATATAATAAACAGGGGCAAGCTGCCCATAGTAGCCGGAGGAACAGGCTTGTATATCAACAGTCTTATTTACAACATACGGTTCAGTGAAACTGTCTGCGATGAATCGTTCCGCACGAGAATGAGAAGGCTCGCGGATGAAAAGGGCCCCGAAACGCTTCATGAAATGCTTAAAAAGGTTGATCCCGAAAGCGCGGAAAAAATTCATTACAATAACGTAAAAAGAGTAATCCGCGCGCTCGAAGTATATGAATATACGGGGAAACCGATATCGTGGCACAACGAACAGTCCCGTTCCGAACCACCGGAATACAGGTATATTGTGTTTGTACTTAACATGGACAGGGAACAATTATACCAAAGGATAGACGAAAGAGTTGACAGAATGATTGAAGACGGATTGGTTTCCGAGGTCGAGTCGCTGCTTGAAAAAGGCATAAGCCCCGATTCGATTGCTATGCAGGGATTGGGTTACAAGGAAATAATAGCCTATCTGAAAAATGAAACAACACTTGAAGAAGCGATACGTATACTGAAAAGGGATACAAGACATTACGCGAAGCGTCAGTTGACCTGGTTCCGGTCTATTAGCGATGCCGTATGGATTGACGGAGGGAGTGAGAATTTAGAAAAAAATACTAAAATTATTCAGGAATACCTTGAAACCTGTATTTAGATTTTATACAATAGGTATGATACAGAAATTGTTAATTATATGATATTATTTTGGCGAGGAGGCTCTATAAAATATGAATAAGAACATAAATCTGCAGGATGTATTTTTAAATCAGGTAAGAAAAGAGCATATACCGGTAACGGTTTATCTGACTAACGGGTTTCAACTGCGAGGCATGGTAAAGGGCTTTGATAATTTTACGGTCGTTCTCGACAGCGAGGGGAAACAACAGCTTGTATACAAGCATGCCATATCAACAGTATCGCCGATGAAAGCTGTTAATATTATTTTCAGCGATTCTTCGAGCAGGGAGGCTTAACCTGAAATCCGGGTGATATAGCGGTACGCATTTTGTAGCGCGTGTTCGCTTCGGCTATTTCCCGGTTTCCGGTCGCTCAAATACATAACGGAGTAATTCAGTTATGTGAAATTACAGGGCTGATTAAAAAAATCAGCCCTTAATTAATTTTGCATGAATTCTTAAGACAGCATGTAACAGCGGTATTTTCCTTTCTAACGCATTGAAAATGCAAATAAAGTATTGAGATATTATGATTTTTTATTGATTTATGATAATAATTTTTCAAAGAATTGAGATTGCGATTTTATTCAACTATAATTAAAAGTATATAGAGATCAGATTCCATATGCCATCCGTGAAAATTTATATATAAAACATATTGGGAGGTAAGCGTGCAATGAAAGTACATAAATCTAAGAACAGACTTATCGGGAATATGCCGAAAATCGGCATAAGGCCTGTAATCGACGGACGAAGGCGCGGAGTGAGAGAATCATTGGAAGACCAGACAATGAACATGGCAAAATCCTGCGCGCTCTTGTTGGAAAGTGAATTAAGACATGCAAACGGTCTTCCGGTTGAATGTGTAATTGCGGATACGTGCATAGGCGGAGTTGCCGAGGCGGCTGCCTGTGCCGAGAAGTTTCGGAAAGAAGGCGTCGGATTATCTATTACCGTAACTCCTTGCTGGTGCTACGGTTCTGAAACAATGGATATGGATCCCTACATTCCAAAAGCAGTCTGGGGCTTTAACGGCACGGAACGCCCCGGGGCAGTGTATCTCGCGGCGGTTCTTGCCGCCCATAACCAAAAAGGGCTGCCGGCTTTCGGGATATACGGGAAAGACGTGCAGGATAAAGGGGATCAAACAATACCGTGCGACGTTAAGGAAAAACTTCTTCGTTTTGCGCGTGCCGGACTTGCGGTAGCGGAAATGAGAGGCAAGTCTTATTTATCGATGGGTTCGGTATCTATGGGTATCGCAGGTTCAATTGTCAATGAAGGGTTCTTCCAGGATTATCTTGGAATGAGAAATGAATACATAGACTTGTCCGAGTTTATACGCAGGATGAATGAAGGCATTTTTGACAACGAAGAGTATAATCAGGCGTTAAAATGGGTGAAGGAATACTGTATTGAAGGCCCTGACATCAATCCTCCGGAAACGCGCAAATCCCGCGCCGAACTGGATAAGAACTGGGAGTTTTGCGTGAAGATGGCCCTGATTGCAAGGGATTTAATGGTCGGCAATCCAAAGTTGAAAGAGATGGGCTTCGAAGAGGAAGCGAACGGCCGCAATGCGATATTGGCAGGTTTTCAGGGCCAGCGTCAGTGGACTGATCATTTCCCGAACGGGGACTTTATGGAGACAATATTGAACAGTTCCTTTGATTGGACGGGTATAAGGCAGCCATACCTTATCGCGACTGAAAATGACAGCCTTAATGGGGTAGTTATGCTGTTCGGACATCTGCTGACGAATACCGCCCAGGTTTTCGCCGATGTCCGTACATACTGGAGCCCGGATGCTGTAAAGCGCGTTACGGGTTATGAATTGGAAGGCGATGCGGCAAACGGTATCATTCATCTTATAAATTCAGGGTCCGCGTCATTGGACGGAACAGGCGAGCAGTCAATCGACGGCAGGCCAGTGATGAAACCGTGGTGGGATGTTACTCCTGAAGAAGCGAAAAAATGTCTCAATGCCGTACGCTGGCGTCCTGCGAATACGGGATATTTCCGCGGCGGCGGATTTTCGGCCGATTTCCTGTCACGCGGCGGCATGCCTGTCACAATGTCAAGGATAAACATTGTAAAAGGGCTTGGACCTGTTCTGCAATTAGCTGAAGGATATACCGTAGATTTACCGGAAAAGGTTCATGACATACTCGATCAGAGAACGGACCCGACATGGCCTACCACATGGTTTGCTCCGAAGCTCACAGGAAAAGGAGCGTTCACCGACGTCTATTCGGTTATGGCAAACTGGGGCGCGAATCACGGGGCATTCAGCTATGGACATATTGGAGCGGATTTAATTACGCTTGCGTCAATGCTTCGCATTCCGGTATGCATGCATAATGTCGACGAAAACAAAATTTTCAGACCAAGCGCGTGGGCCGCTTTCGGAACAGTGGATAAGGAAGGCGCGGATTACAGGGCATGCAGGAATTTTGGGCCGTTATACGCATAGAGTCAAAAAGAAAACAGAGAAATTATTAAGTTTCCCGGCGGATGTATGCTGTCTGCCGGGGAATCATTTCTTACGGCTGTTTTCCAAAATGCATTATAGAAGAGTGAACAACGCAAAACGCATTTTTTAAATAGCACTTGTGTTTCGATGCTTTTTGGATTATAATATGAATGCTGTTTTTTTTCGGGGTGTGGCTCAGGTGGTAGAGCGCTTGGTTCGGGACCAAGAGGCCGCTGGTTCAAGTCCAGTCACTCCGACCAACGATAAAGCAAGGGTAATAAGGTTTCAAGCCCTTGCTTTATTAATTCGAAAAATGTTCGTTTGCGCCTTATTCTTACCTTGCAGCCTGAATTCCCGAAAAAATATACTATACAGGAAGCTTAGCCAGCCATACCGGGATATCATCTGCAGACAGGCCGCATGCATTGAGGATATCTCTCTGCTTTTTTGTAATAGGTGATAAAAGCTTCTTACCATCCCGGGTCTGAACAAATTTCATTTTTCGTAATTCCTTTAACACCGATTGAAAGGATAAACCAGTTTCATGCAGATATGTCCTCAGCTTGTTTTGCATGCAAGAACGCAATATCAGAGCAAAGAAGGCAACAAACATCTTCCCTTCCATCGTATCATCACTGTGGCAGTAAAGACGTTTCATATCCAAATCATTCTTCATGTTATCAAAGGCTTTTTCTATAACATCCCGTTGTCGATAAGTCAGAAGAATTTCAAGAGGAGAAGCTTCAAAATCTGTTTCTACAATGACAAAGAAACCAAGCCGTGAGAGGATTGCATTAATCTTTTGTGTATCACGTATGAATCCGACACCACCGTCCTTGCTGCGGTTGATTTTGAAATATCGGTCATAGTGCAAGGATCTTGGTGGCGGTTCAGTCATTTCGCTCAGCGCACGCTCACGTTTTTCGATCTCGCTGAACAGTAGTTCCTCCTCTATGGCAGCTTTTGCAGGATTAAAGTAAATATGAGCTCTGACGCGTATACCAAAATCCTCTCGTATAACGGTTTTGACATAAGGAAGATTCTTACCGAGCCGACATTCGGAATGGTTAACGATCTGATTACGATATTTGTCAATCAGCTCTTTGGCAAATAAAGATGAGTTTGGTACGCTGATAATGAACCGGGCTCCCGCCTCAGTCATGAAACGTAAATTATCTGATGAGAAAAAACCCCTGTCCAAAACATATTTTGTTCTTTTTAGCCTTATCAGCCCATTGTCGCGAAGCATATATTCCAAATGCGTCTTGTCATTGATGCTCCCAGGGTATATGCAGTAATAGAGAGGCAGCATGCTTTGCTGACCATAATACATCGCAAAATTTATCTGCGGCAGGTTCTCCTTATCCCTGTTATAACCCCATTCTAATGCTTCTATTCCTTTTGCGTAAGATGATACCGAAGTAACATCATATACGATATATTCTGATTGATTCCTGGCATAGATCCATGTTCTGAAAAAATCCATCCCGCTCTTGTAATCAATTGATTGAAAGATACGGCTTATGTCCGCTGAACCAAGTTTTATGTTTTTATGAGGATAGACTTCGTCATACCAATCTTCATAATGGGACATGATATTGCCTTCACAAAGCATGTATTGTGCTAATGCTATGATTTGATCAAAATATTTTGGAAACTTCTTTTTCATGATCTCAATCAAGCCCAATTCATTTAAGATTCCGTCGATCGTATATGTAACCCCATAGCTTTTGATGGATTCTATTTCAGTTTGTGCGGTTCGTCCGCCAGAGGAGGCATAGAATTCATAATAATTTCTGTTAGGAATAAGCATACCGGATTCTTCATCAATTTTACCGATGCAAACCCTGTCATTTGTTGGTTTGCCTTTTTCGTTTCGGTAAATACGGGTGATATGATAAACATAGGTTGTATCTTTTCTTTTGTATTTTATGATTCCTCGCTTAGGCATTGGTACTCTCAAATTCCTATTTAAAGTCATTTATCTCAACCCCACATGCGTATAGTATAATTATATCATACAAATGCGGATATTACAAGCTCTTTTTTTCGTCCAAAGCGTTTATTTTACTTGCTTTAAGGTCTGTTGTATGTTATAAAAAGGACGAGAGTTTAGGCTGTAACGCACGTGTTTGAAAGAACCTATTTGATATAATAAGAATAAGACTATGCTTAAAAGCAGAGGGGGGGTTGGTATGGAGATAACAGACAAAGAGTAAAAAAATACTATATAATAATACACAGTACAGAAACAGATGAACATATGATCTGCATTTGCACTTTTGTATTCCAAGGCGGAAAACCTGCCTTGGCCGGGTAGCTGGTAAAGGGGGTAAGATCAATAAATGGCAGTGTATTTTTTATATTTATTATTAGCTGTATTATTCCTTTTGGCGGCCGCGGGGTTTTACTTTTCCCGAAAAGTAATTTATATACCTTTAAAAAAGATTGAAAAAATATTGGAATATGAATCCCAAGACCCGTCATTCGATATGGAATGGTACGAACGACTTAATAAAGAAGATGTTTCAGTTTCTTCCCCTTTTGGATATACGATTTCCGGAACCTTTATACGTAACGACAAATCGGACGGTAGAACCGTTATCTTTTGCCACGGCGTAACTGTGTCGAGAATGAGTATGATAAAATACACGTCAATGTATTACAAACGCGGCTGGAACCTGTTTTTATACGACCACAGGCGTCACGGAAAAAGCGGAGGAAAAACGACAACTTATGGTTATTTTGAAAAACACGATCTGAAAGCGGTTGTTGATTATATCCGCAATAAAGCCGGAGACTCCGCTATAATAGGCATTCACGGAGTGTCAATGGGAGCCGCGACGCTGCTCCAGTATGCAGGAATGGAGGATAAAGCGGATTTCTATATCGCAGATTGCCCGTATTCAAATCTTTGGGAGCTTCTTGCGTATCTGTTAAAGCGCGATTATCACCTTCCGCCCTTCCCTTTGATGCAAATAGCGGATTTATTCATACGTTTGCAGGCGAAATTCGGCATAAAAAGCGTGAATCCTTATAGCGACACTAAAAACATAAACAATCCTGTTTTATTCATTCATGGAGAAGCCGATTATTATGTACCTGCATCAATGAGCGTCGAAATGCGTAAAGCGAAGAAAGGCCCCGGCGAGCTTTATATAGTGCCCGGCGCCGGTCATGCGGAAGCAATGCGTGAAGATCCGAAAGCGTATGAAAATGCCATATTCTCTTTTTTGGAAAAAGCCGAAATATCTTGAGTAAATTGCGAAGTTCTGAAATAAGCGATAATACTTAATAATAAGGATGCAGAAAAATAACTTTAACCCAAAAACGAGAGATGAAATGCGGTTTTGAGAGATGTT
>Ga0209537_1002542_pt1 | contig 18064 bp, 14 predicted proteins | sample BioPla4DNA1_FD_187698 | JGI IMG/M metagenome (GOLD analysis project Ga0209537, IMG submission 187698) | Biogas fermentation microbial communities from Germany - Plant 4 DNA1 (SPAdes) (version 2) | ecosystem: Engineered > Bioreactor > Anaerobic > Digestate | place: Bielefeld, North... | reverse complement strand
GCTGCTGTTTCAGGGTTAATAGCGCGATTCCAGGCATACACAAAGTCGCTGGCTTTAACGGGCTGCCCATCGCTCCATTTCAGTCCGTCGCGAAGGGTGAAGGTGTAAACAGTACCGTCATCCGATACCTTTACATCCTTGGCCTGGGCAGGTACGGGAACGCCGTTCCTATCCAGCGTATACAGCCCTTCAAAAGCATGGATGATCAGTGTAGCGCCGTCAACTGCCGAGTTGAGCGCGGGGTCGATGGTATCAGGATCCGAGCCCACGTTGACAGGCAGGGTGCTGCCTGCTCCGGCAGTGTCGCCGCACGCGGACAGAACCATCACGAATACCATGACGATTGCTGTCAATAAAGCAATTCTTTTTTTCATATTTCTCCCTCCATAATATATCCGTACTGTTTGTACAGTCTTATTATTATGACGCTTCAAAGGCAATGGAATTCCTCTGCCTTTGAAGGCGTCATTTTTTACAATAATGATCATTCAACTTTGTCTAGATGGTGGCAGGCCGCGAAGTGCCCAGGGGATACCTCCCTGAATTCCGGTTCCTGTACCTCGCACAGCCTGGTCGCGTACCTGCAGCGTGTCCTGAAACGGCACCCGCTGGGCGGATTAAGCGGACTGGGAACGTCCCCTTCCAATATAATACGCTTCCTCTTACGGCTCTGTACCGGATCTGGAACCGGGATGGCCGAAATCAGCGATCTGGTGTACGGGTGAACGCTGTGGAAAATCAGTTCGTTATTGTCGGCCAGCTCAACAAGCTTACCCAGGTACATAACGCCTATGCGACGGCTTATGTGCTTGACAACGCTCAGGTCATGGGCGATGAAAAGATATGTCAGGCCCATCTCTTCCTGGAGCTCCTCAAACATGTTGATCACCTGGGCCTGTATGGACACGTCGAGAGCCGATACGGGCTCGTCGCATACAATGAACTCAGGATCAACGGCCAATGCTCTTGCAATACCAATTCGCTGCCGCTGGCCGCCTGAGAATTCATGCGGGTATCTGTTGGCATGCTCACTGTTGAGACCTACACGCTCTAGCAGTTCAATGATCTTCTCCCGGCGGGATTTTTTGTTGGGCGCAAGCTTATGGATGTCGATGGCCTCGCCCACGATGTCGCCCACGGTCATCCTTGGATTCAGGCTGGCGTATGGGTCCTGGAAGACTATCTGCATCTTCCTGCGGTACGGGAGCATGTTGACATGCGTGATGTCCACTCCGTCAAAGAATATCTTGCCCGAAGTAGGCTCGTAAAGCCTCAGAATAGTCCTGCCCAGGGTAGTTTTTCCGCATCCGCTTTCTCCCACCAGGCCCAGGGTTTCACCCTTATAGATGAACAGGCTCACATCGTCAACAGCCTTGATGTATTTTGGCTTGAAAAAGGTGCCGCCGGCGTGGAAATACTGTTTTAAGTTCTGTACCGCAACCAGTTTGCGCCTCATGTGCTATCACCGCCCCAAGAAGCCTCAAAGGCTTCCTTCTGCAGCAGCCAGCACGCGCTGTAATGCTGGTCGCTGATGTATGTGTACTCTGGCATTTCCCGCAGACAAATCTTCATGCAGCTGTTGCAGCGGGGAGCAAAAGGACAGCCCTTGGGCGGGTTGAGCAGATCCACGGGCGTTCCTTCAATGGGCACCAGCTTCTTATGCTCCTTGTCGGTGAGAACCGGTATGCTGCGCAGCAGCCCTTTAGTGTACTCATGCTTTGGGTTGTAGAAAATATCCTCTGTAGTGCCATGCTCTACAATTTTTCCAGCGTACATCACAGCGATCCTCTCGCACATGTTGGCCACAATGCCCAGGTCATGGGTGATCAGGATGATGGACATGTCAATCTTGGAACGCAGTTCCATCATAAGCTCCAGTATCTGGGCCTGAATGGTAACGTCAAGGGCTGTTGTGGGCTCGTCAGCAATGAGCAGTTTGGGCTCGCAGGCAAGGGCCATGGCAATCATAACCCTTTGGCGCATACCTCCCGACAACTCGTGGGGATACTGTTTCAGCCTTTTTCTGGGTTCATTGATACCTACAAGGCTCAGAAGCTCTTCGGCGCGTTCCTGCGCTTCCTTCCTGGTCTTATTAGTATGGAGCATAATGGCTTCCCTGATCTGGTTGCCTATGGTGAACACCGGGTTGAGGCTTGTCATGGGATCCTGGAAGATAATGCTCACCTCATTGCCGCGGATCCTTTGCATCTCCTTCTCGGTCATGTTATTTATGCGGTGTCGGTTGAAGTCTATGGTTCCGCCAATGATCCTTCCGCCGTACTCGATGAGGCCCATGATGGAATAAGCAGTCACGCTCTTTCCGCTGCCGCTCTCGCCGACTATCCCCAGGACCTCGCCCTGGTTCATCTTAATCGAAACATCGTTGAGCGCCTTAACCTCACCTGCCGGGGTAAAGAAGGACAAACGTTCATTCTGTATATTCAACAGTGGTTCTGTCATAATTATCACCTCAATTCTTCAGCTTGGGGTCGAAAGCGTCTCTCAACCCGTCGCCCAGCAGGTTAAAGGAAAGGATAATAAGGCTTATCATTATAGCGGGCGCAAAAAGCCTGTGGGGATAGGAATATATACCGCCGATGGCGTCGGCAGCCATGGATCCCAGGCTGGGCATGGGAGCCTGAACGCCAATACCTATAAAGCTCAGGAAGCTTTCGGTGAAGATGGCGGATGGGATCTGGAGCGTTGTGGTAACAATCAGGGGACCTATACAGTTGACAAGCAGGTGCTTGCCGATAATCCTGCGGTGGCTTGCTCCCAGCGCTCGCGCCGCCGTAACATATTCCTGCTCTTTAAGGGACAGGATCTGACCCCTCACTATCCTGGCCATTCCCACCCAGTAAAGCAGTGAGAACACTATGAATATGGAGATAAGCCCAATACCTATATCATTAATCCAGCCAAATCCAGGAACAGTGTTTGCAAGGTCCTGCAACGGGTACTTAAGGGTAACCATGAGAAGGATTATGATAAGTATGTCGGGGATGGTATAGATGATGTCCACAATCCTCATCATGACCAAGTCAACCTTGCCTCCGAAATAACCGGCAATGGAGCCATACAGGGATCCGATTATCAGGACCAGTACACTGGCCACAAGGCCGACAAGCAGGGAAATACGACTTCCCATCATAAGTCTTGCGGTTATGTCGCGTCCAAGTTTGTCGGTCCCCAAAAAATGCGGAAATACCTTTTCGCCCGCCTCCATCCTTTTCAGCTCAGCCTCGGAGTACTGCAAGGGAGCCAGGTTTTCGCTTTCACGAACCTGCTGCTCATAGCTGTATGGATAAAAAGAAGGCAAGATAAAGGCGAAAATAAGTATCAATATAATGATAATCAGGCTTGTCATGGCCACCTTGTTCTTTTTAAAACGCCTGGCCCCGTCACGCCAGAAGCTGACGCTCTCGCGCATAATGACAAGGCTCTGCTTTTCTTCCTTATCCGCAGGAAGGAAATCCGACACGTCCAGATGCAGGCTGAAGGGTTTTTGCTTTTTATTCACGTCTTTCATTCCTTCCTTTCTAGTTCAATTTGATCCTCGGGTCGATAATCTTGTACGCGATATCGACCAGCAGGTTCATGATAATGACAAGGGTTGCCAGGAATATGGTGGTGCCCATGATCATGGTATAGTCCCTTCCGGTGATGGATGATATGAACTCGTTTCCGAGACCGGGCACCGTAAAGATCTTTTCTATTATGATGCTTCCAGTCAGTGTATAGGCAATCAGGGGGCCCAGATAGGTCACAACCGGCAGGATGGCGTTTCGCAGGGCATGCTTGAAAAGCGTCCTGAACTGGGAAAGCCCTTTCGCCTTGGCCGTCCTCATGTAATCCTGCCCAAGGACATCCAGCATGCTGGTTCGCATGAGCCGGGAAATATAGGCCGTAGGGTAGAACGAAAGAGCCATGACAGGCATGATATAGTGACGCCATGAACTCAGCCCGTAGGTGGGCAGCCAATTCAGCCATACGCTGAAGATTATCATCAGCACTGTGGACAGGACAAAGCCTGGTACCGCTATCCCGAAGGTGGCGCCAACCATGATCAGGTTATCCAGCCACTTCCCGCGGTTCAGGGCGGCGATGGAGCCGAGCGGTACTCCGATCAGCACCGATACCAGTATGGCAATGCCTCCCACTCTTGCTGAGACCTTGAAACCGGTGGATATAATTTTGCCGACTGTCCGTCCGCGCTGTTTTATGGATTCGCCAAAATCCCCCTTAAGGAGGTTGAGCATATAGTTTTTGTATTGCACGATTACCGGCTGGTCCAGCCCATACTTCCTGTTGAGCGCTTCCAGGGTGGCGGGTGATGGTGATTTTTCCGCCAGGAACGGGCCGCCGGGAACCAGGAACATCAGGAAGAAGGTTATGGTGGCAACAAGCCAGATGGTGAAAACCGCCATTATAACCCTCTTTGCAATGTATCTCCCCACAATATCACTCCCAAATCTTTCTGTCTGTCCATCCTGCGCTGCTTTGCAACAACCAATCTCGTTTCCATAGTATAATCAGCAACAAGCTGTCTGTTTGCTGCCAGGCCGGGCTTCGCTTTCCAGGCCAATTTATGCATAATGCTGATTATTGCCCCAAAGCAAGCTTGGAGCAATAAAAAATAATAATATGCCCATAAATTGAATCACATGGCCTCGCATTTTGACGGAAAATGACAACGGACTTTCATCTGCGCGGAACACTTCCCATAAAAGCAAATAGCAATCCTATTTCGTATATTATATGTTTTTTTCTACATACATTCAAGCTGAATATTTATACAGCGCGCAAACTCCGGGTACGCCCAAATGCTTATTATTACTGCATTACAGCGGCACACACAAGCGTGAGTTACCAAATACACGCATGGGCATCAATATATGGAAATGCGATGTTATTATTTCCCATGCAGAGCAACAGGTGCAATACTTGCCAATGCAAACCGCAGTGTCAATTGGGATCAGAATGGATATAAAATGAAAGAAATGCAGGACGATCCTGCATTTTCCTTAAATGACATATGGTTATATGTAAGAATGAAATATGGCTGTAATCTCAAAATCCTGGTTATTCGCTCATAGGCATGTATCTGACCTTCGGCTTCCTGGCAGCCATGGCCTCATCCAGCCTGGAAACCACAGTGGAGTATGGCGCTCCTTTTACCAGTTCCGGATCTTGCTTTGCCTCCCCGGATATATCCTCCATGGCCTTGATGAACGAGTCCAGAGTTTCCTTGCTCTCGGTCTCTGTGGGCTCTATCATCAGGGCCTCTTTTACGATGAGCGGAAAATATATGGTCGGCGGATGGAAGCCATAGTCAAGAAGGCGCTTGGCGATATCCAGGGCGCTCACTCCCTGTTTTTTCTGGTTCTCGGCCGAGAAAACCACCTCGTGCATGCAATGCCTGTCATAGGGCAGGTGATAAAGGTCCCTGAGCTTGGCCAGGACATAATTTGCATTGAGCACGGCGGTTTCGGAAACCTGTCTTAATCCCTTGGCTCCCATGGTCAGGATATAGGCATAGGCCTTCACGACTACCGTGAAATTGCCGTGGAAGGATCTGACCCTCCCTATGGATAGCGGTCTGGTATAATCGGCATAGTATCGCTGGCCGTCGTATTCCACAGTGGGGGCAGGCAGGAAGGGAACCAGCTCTTTTACCACACCTACAGGACCCGCCCCCGGACCGCCGCCGCCGTGCGGCGTACTGAAGGTCTTGTGAAGGTTTAAGTGGATCACATCAAAACCCATGTCACCAGGCCTGGAAACACCCATTATCGCGTTCATGTTTGCGCCATCATAATAAAGCAGGCCTCCGGCCTCATGGATCATGCGGGCTATCTCGGGGATGTGTTTTTCAAAAAGTCCCAGGGTATTGGGGTTGGTCAGCATCAGCCCGGCTGTTTCGCCGTCTATGGCCTTTTCAAGCTCATGTAGATTTACAAGGCCGTTTTCATCGGACTTTACTTCCACCACATTAAACCCGGCGATGGCCGCCGAGGCGGGGTTGGTGCCATGGGCCGAATCGGGGATGATTATCTTTGTTCTCGCATGGTCACCACGGCTTTCATGCCATGCCTTGATGATCATGAGCCCGGTCATCTCGCCGTGAGCTCCGGCCGCCGGCTGGAAGGTAAAGCGCTCCATGCCGGTTATCTCAGAAAGCAGGCGGTCGGTTTTCCAAAGCAGCTCAAGACAGCCCTGCACGGCTTTTTCGTCCTGGTATGGATGGACATTGGCAAATCCGCTTAAGCAGGCCATATCCTCGTTGACTTTGGGGTTGTACTTCATTGTGCAGGACCCCAGGGGGTAAAACCCTGCGTCAACTCCATAATTCCTCTGGGATAAACGGGTATAATGACGCACCAGGTCGACTTCGCTGACTTCCGGAAGGTCGGGCGGGCTGTCCCGCAGAAGTTCTCCCGGTATGAGTTCTGACAGATCTTTCTGGGGAACGTCGCATTCAGGCAGTGAGCAGGCAAATCTTCCAGGCCGGCTTATTTCAAATATCAATGCCTTTTCTTTCTGTATCATAAGCTTCCCGCCCTTTCAACAAAATCGTCTATCTCTTTCCTGGTCTGCTTTTCTGTGACGGCTACAAGCCATACGCCTTTGAGCTCCGGGTAATCCCTTTCCAGGGGATAGCCCCCGATGATCCTGTGCTCAAGGAGTTTTTCGTTGAGCCGGTCGATATCCCCGTGATACCTTACCGCAAACTCGTTGAAGAACGGTCCGGTGAAGGCGGGGGAGAAGGCGCCTGTTTTCAGAAGTTCATCATAGGTATAACGGGCTTTCCGGCAGCAGAGGGCAGCCACCTTTTCAAGGCCGCTTTTTCCCAGCGCGGAAAGGTACATGGCCGCGGCCAGGGCGTTAAGGGAATGGTTGCTGCAGATGTTTGAGGTGGCTTTTTCCCTTCTGATGTGCTGTTCCCGGGTCTGTATGGTCAGGACATAGCCTCTTCTGCCCTGCCGGTCGCGGGTTTCGCCAACTATCCTCCCGGGCATTTTCCTCATGAATTTTTCCTTCGCCGCCATGAACCCCAGGTATGGACCGCCGAAGCTGAGGGGGTTGCCCAGGGGCTGTCCCTCGCCGACAGCGATATCGGCGCCAAGATCGCCCGGCGGTTTCAGCATTGCCAGGGATATGGGGTTGCAGCTTACAATAAGCAGAGAGCCGTTTTCGTGGACCATATCCGAAAGATTGCCCAGGTCTTCTATCAGGCCGAAGAAATTAGGGCTCTGTACGATAACGGCGGCCGTGTCATCAGAAAGAAGTCTTTCAAGCCCGGCAAGATCCAGCCTGCCGTCCTTGTGATCCCACTCAGTAATGCTTCTTCCGGTATAACGTGAATAGGTTCTCAGGACCTCGCAGCTCTGGGGATGGACCGTTTTTGCCACGATAATCCCAGCCCGGCCAGTTGACCGGCAGGCCATTGCCGCGGCCTCGGCAACGGCGGTGGCGCCGTCGTACATGGACGCGTTTGATACATCCATGCCGGTAAGGCTGCAGATCATGGTCTGGTACTCAAAAATGGCCTGAAGTGTTCCCTGGCTTATTTCAGGCTGGTAGGGGGTGTAGGCGGTGTAGAATTCCTGCCTCCTGACTAAATGCTGGATGACGCTGGGAATGTAATGGTCATAGGCACCCGCGCCCAGGAAGCAGGCATACTCGTCGGTTGAAGCGTTCCTGCCTGATAGTTCCTTAAGATGCCTTACCAACTCCATTTCTGAAAGGGCTTCGGGCAGGTCCAGGTCCCGTTTGAGCCTGATGCTCTCAGGGATGTCCGCAAAGAGCTCTTCGATGCTTGAAACCCCGATATCCCTGAGCATCTCCTCCTGCTGTTCCCCGGTGTTGGGGATATATCGCTGCATGATTATTCCTCCTTGGAGCAATAGGCTTCATATCCGGATGCGTCCATCAGTTCGTCGAGAATGCTGTCATCGGCGAATTCCAGTACAGCTATCCAGTTCACATAAGGATCCTCATTAAGCAGCGCAGGATCATCGTCCAGGGCTTCGTTTACCTCGATCACCGTTCCCGCTATGGGCGAATAAACATCGGAAGCGGCCTTTACCGACTCAACCACGCCCAGGACATCGCCAACGTTAAGCTGGGAGGCAATTTCGGGCAATTCCACAAATACGATCTCGCCCAGGGATTCCTGGGCATAATCGGTTATGCCCACATAAGCCTTGTTGCCCGTAATCTTAACCCATTCATGTTCTTTTGAATAATAGAGTCCATCCAACACTTTCATTGGTTTCAACCTCCAAAAGATTATATTAGACGTTTATAACGCTCATTTCCTGTATTTCTTCCTGTAAAAGGGAAGCTCCACGGTCCTTGCCCTGACCGGCTTGTTTCTGATTATAACGTCAACCTCGGTCCCGGGCTGGCTATACCCGATGTCAGCCATGGCCATTCCGATATTCTGCCCAAGGCTCGGGGAATAGCTTCCCGAGGTTACGAAGCCGATCCTGTTCTCACCGTCCACCATATCATAGCCGCTCCTGGGAATGCCCCGTCCCGTCATCACAAATCCTGTCAGTTTCCTCTCAAGACCCTGGGTGTGCTGTCGAAGAAGGGCTTCTTTTCCGATAAAGCTGTCCTTGTTCAGCTTTACAAAAGCGCCTAGCCCGGCTTCCAGCGGTGTGATGTCAGGCGACAGCTCGTGCCCGTACAGGGGCAGGGCTGCCTCAAGCCGCAGTGTATCCCTCGCCCCAAGCCCCGCCGGGACCAGGCCCTTGTCCCGGCCCAGCTCAAGAAGACCCTCCCAAACCACCGGCGCCTTATCCCGGGGAATATACACCTCGAAGCCGTCTTCTCCCGTATAGCCCGTCCTGGATACCATGGCCGGAACTCCGCAGATATTAACCTCTGGTACAAAGGCGAAGAACCGAATGTCCCTTAAAGGATAATCCGCTGCCTGCTGAAGTATCGATTCGGCGCAGGGGCCCTGGATGGCCAGCTGTGCCCATGAATCCGAAACATTGACGGCCTCCGCGCCGCCGGTTAGATGCTCCCTTATCCATTCAAAATCCTTATCGGTGTTGGCGGCGTTGGTAACAAGAAGATAATAGTCGTCGGAGAACCTGTAGACCAGCAGGTCGTCTACCACGCCCCCGTTGTCGCAGCACATGGGGGAATAGATGACCCTGCCGTCGGCAGCTTTCGACATATCATTGGTGAGAAGTTGCTGCAGGAAGGCTCCCGCGTTCTTACCCCTGATGATGACTTCACCCATATGTGAAACATCGAAGAGCCCTGCAGCGTTGCGGACCTGCTTATGCTCCTCTATGATGCCCGTATATTCCAGGGGAAGCAGCCAGCCTCCAAAATCGGTCATCTTGGCGTTAAAGTCCAGATGTTTTTCATAAAGCGGTGTCTTCTTCATAACAAGCCTCCTGGCCGGGTATGGCGGAAGATCCCGGCAGACTCTATTTATGCAGTGTCAGCACATGCATCGGTAAACAAAAAGGAAGACAACAAGACATATTCTGCCGCCTTCCTCGGTTTAGTTATTCACACGTTTGGCTATTCACAGTTTTCATTCCTGGTGCCTGCCTGGGGCAGAGCTCTTCGGCAATCTTCATCCATACAGGTATTTAGTTTACAATTATTATACAGCAATATACCAGATTTGTGTACCACCTCTTTCATATGGCCACCAGGCCGTAATCAACAGGATATCGCCGGTTTAGGAGCAATCCGGACATGATTGTTGGTCTGTCTGTCCGGGAACCATGGGCCACATCCGCTTTATCAAGTGACGGTTGCTTTTCTGATGACGAAATAGATATTACTCTGTTTAATGCACACCTAATCAATGCTATAATAAGATGGCACTGGCCATTAGCTCGGTTGGAAGAGGGTTGTGCCCCGAAACCAGGGTATGATGCCGCAGTACTTATGGATGAGCCGATTAAAAGCGGATGAGCATTATTAGCCTGCTTAGCGCGTGCCTGCCCAATGAGATTGAAGATATCACAGATGGTATAGCCGGTAAGCTTCCGATGGGTCATGGAACCGGGGCTTATTCATATTGATTTTGAGCGGCCGGAAAAGGCCAGGGGTACCTGTAGGGCAAAAAAGAACCAGGAAAACAATTTGGCAGGGGAATCGACAGATAATTCAGGAGATTATGATATGGTAGCTATTTCCCTGGATATAGGAACAACAAAAATATGCGCCATTGCCGTGGACGCGGATACCGGAGAGGTTCTGGAGGTTGTCTCTGAAAACAATACCTTTAAGTCATCTGATTATACCTGGGAAAGAATACAGGATCCCGACGGGATTCTGGAAATAGCCCGAAATCTATGCAACGCGCTCATTACAAAATACTCTCCCATACTCTGTATAGGATTAACCGGCCAAATGCACGGGATTCTCTATCTTGACCAATACGGCAAAGCAATCGGGCCGCTGTATACATGGCAGGACCAATGCGGTAATCTGCTATACAGGGATGATTTGTCCTATGCGGAGTATTTAACCGAAAACAGCCCGTACAGGATGGCCACAGGATTCGGCCTGACAACCTGCTTTTTCCACACTCATACCGGGCAGCTCCCACAGGATGCCTATAAAGTCTGCACAATTCAGGATTATGTGGCCATGCGCATGACCGGAAAAACCGATCCCATCATGCATACATCCAACGCGGCAAGCCTCGGCCTTTTTGACCTGCCCCGCGGGGATTTTGACAGGGACGTAATAAAGCGTTTTGGCCTGGACATCGGTTTGCTGCCTTCTGTTGCCCCGGATAACAGGATTACCGGTGAAACCCCCGAGGGCATACCCGTGTGTGTTGCCATGGGGGATAACCAGGCCAGCTTCCTGGGAGCAGTAGGAACAGACAGGAACAGTGTGCTGATTAATATCGGCACAGGAAGCCAGGTATCTGTTCTTTTTGACGGGGATCGGGCTTGCGCAGATAGTCCTTTGGAGGTTCGTCCTTTCCTGGACGGCATGAATCTTCTCGCGGGATCACCCTTGTGCGGCGGAAGCGCCTATGCATTGCTTGAGCGCTTTTTCCGAGAGGTTGTGCGGATGGTTGGAATTGAGATTGAATCTTTATATCCCTATATGGATACCCTGCTCTCCAAGACGCCGCAGGCTGGCAACCCCCTCATTGTTACAACCAGTTTTTCGGGTACAAGGACGAATCCCCAGAAGCGTGGTAAAATTGAAAATATCGGTCTTGATAATTTCACCCCGGCGGCTATGATGTTTGGCTTTATGGAAGGGATGGCGCGGGAACTTTACGAACTTGCCAGGCCCATCCTTACCGACGGTTCTTTCTGCCTTAAGAATCTGGTTGCCTCAGGGAATGGCGTGAGAAAAAATTCCACCATGAGGTCCATCCTTTCCAACAGGTTCTGCTTGCCGGTCAGGGTGCCAATATTTAACGAGGAGGCGGCATACGGGGCTGCCCTGTTCGCTATGACGGCTGTTGGCCGGTTTTCCGATTTTGATGAGGTGAATCAGTTTATTAAGTATTATAATTAACCTTAAAGAGACAAAAAGAGAATTCCCTTTTGTATCCGGCTGGCTGCCAGCCTGAGAAGAGATACAAGCTTAAATCCGAATTGAAAAGACCTTTATTGTCTTTTGAAACTCGGGGAGGGGTTATGATGAAAAGACCAAAAGAAGCCCAAAGGCGTGATAAAGCCTATGATTGCTGGCTGGCGTACCGCCCGCTGGAAGACTCCATGGCAAGGGAGTACCGGTCCATATGTGCCCGGGCTGTTGTCCTGGGGCAATCGCCCGTCATGGATTCGGCGATTGAGGAACTGGAAAGGGGCATCAGGGGAATTCTCGATATCGAACCCGAAATATCCCGGATTGATATCGGCATCCGGGCCCTGATCCTTGGCATGGACAGCGATGATATATCTATACCCGGGAAGGACATTGAAACCCTGAACCCGGAGGGCTTCATCATAAAAGGTCTGCGGGATGGGATCCTTATTGCGGGGAAAACAGACAGGGGCGTCCTGTACGGCACCTTTGAGTTTCTGCGCCGCATGCAGATGGGCTTGAGCATCGACAGCCTTCACTTCGCAGAGAACCCGGCGGCGGGGATACGCATGGTAAACCACTGGGACAACATGAACGGGAGTATTGAAAGAGGATATGCGGGGAATTCCATATTCTTCAGGGATAACAGGTTCATATCCGACAAAAGCAGGATCAGGGATTACGCAAGGCTCCTGGCTTCGTTGGGCATAAACGGAGTTACCATCAACAATGTTAATGTCCATGAGCATGAAACACGCCTGATTACAAAAGAACTCCTGCCGGAGGTCGCGGCCCTGGCCGATGTATTCCGGGATTACGGCATCAGGCTGTATCTTTCAATAAACTATTCCAGCCCAATGGAGCTGGACGGTCTTGATACGGCAGATCCCCTGGATGAGGCTGTCCAGGACTGGTGGTGTCAAAAAGCGGCCGAGATATACAGCTATGTGCCCGATCTTGGTGGGTTTCTGGTCAAGGCAGACTCGGAGTTTAGGCCGGGACCCTTTACATACCGAAGGAACCATGCCGAGGGCGCCAATATGCTGGCAAAAGCCCTTGAGCCCTTCGGCGGGATAGTGATCTGGCGCTGTTTCGTTTACAACTGCCTGCAGGATTGGCGTGACAGGGAGACAGACCGGGCCAACGCGGCTTATGACAATTTCATGCCCCTGGACGGGAAGTTCATGGACAATGTGGTGCTCCAGATCAAGAACGGCCCCATGGATTTCCAGGTGCGGGAGCCTGTATCGCCCTTATTCGGAGGCTTAAAAGAGACCTGCCAGATCCTGGAGCTCCAGATTACCCAGGAATACACAGGCCAGCAGAAGCATGTATGCTTCCTGGTTCCCCAGTGGAAAGAGGTGCTGGATTTTGAAACCTGGTGCGAGGGTCCCGGATCGACGGTTAAAAGCCTGGTCTGCGGCAGTGTCTATCCCCAGAAGCATTGCGGTTTCGCCGGAGTATCAAATATAGGGGATAACGCCAACTGGACTGGGCATATCCTGGCCCAGGCCAATCTGTACGGCTACGGCCGCCTGGCCTGGAATCCCGGTCTCTCCAGCGAGGAAATAGCCGACGAATGGGTGAGACTAACATTCTCAAATGATCCCGATGTCGTTGAAACCATAGGCGAGATACTTCTTAAGTCCTGGGAAACCTATGAGCTGTATACAAGCCCGCTTGGCATCGGTTGGATGGTCAATCCGAACCACCATTACGGGCCAAGTGTTGACGGTTACGAGTACTCGCCATGGGGGACCTATCACCGGGCTGATTGGCTGGGGATCGGGGTGGACAGGACCGTTGCCGGAGGAACCGGTTTCGCGGGAAGATACCATAAGCCCAATGCGGAGATGTATGAGGATATGGATAAATGCCCGGAAGAACTTCTGTTGTTCTTCCACCGGGTGGAATACAGGCATCGGCTTAAATCGGGCAAGACGCTTATCCAGCATATCTATGACACCCATTTTGAGGGTGTTGAGAGAGTTGAGGAGTTCCGCAGAAAGTGGCTCAGCCTTGAGGGGAAGATTGACAAAGAGAGGTTTGACGCCGTTATTGACAAGCTGGATATCCAGATCAGGGACGCCAAAGAATGGCGGGATGTGGTGAACAGCTATTTCTTCCGTAAAAGCGGGATACCCGACGAAAAGGGCAGAAAGATCTACTGATGGTTCTGCTTAAGCCTTCGACAATTACAGCCCTGCTCCAGGCCGACAGGCGCGGGAAGCAGGGCTTGATTTTTTAGCAGTGAGTCATTTATCACCAGGGCCGGCTATGCGAATAAAAGCAGAAGCTTCGCCATGCCGATACCCAGGTAGTTACCGATGGCGTAGCCCAGTATTCCGCACAGTATTCCCGGAAGGACTATCTCATCGTTGCGAAGGGCCCTTGCGACAGGCATGATGAAGGCCGGGCCAAAAACACCTGCCGTGGAAGTGATCATCATGGTATGGTAGTCTATCCTGAATATCCTGGCCATGAGGATATGCAGAATAACAGCCCCGAACTGGATGAACAACAGCATGCCCAGCATTAGAAGGCCTCCTGTGAGGGCGGAGGTATCAAAGCACAGTCCCATGATGACTGAAAACATCAGGATAAAGTACTGTCCCGAACTGTAGGAACCCGGTGCGTTACGCACCTTTTTCACGAATGAGAGCGCAATTCCCAGGGTTGTAACCATAAGCATGATAAGGGCAGTATATTCGCCCAGTTTTGCGAGACCGGTATTGCCGTAGCTGCTGGGAAGCAGCAGGCAGATACCCATGGCAATGGCCACGCAGGCCAGGGAGAGAAGCACAAGCCCGACCCGGATCATAAACATCCTTAAGGGTTTAACGCTTTGTTTCTTTCCGCTGAAAGCCTCTATGTACCTGTGGGTATCCTCATGGCTGAAAGAGCCCCCCACAGGAGTATATTCCGGCAGCATCCGCTTCAGCAGGGGAGGCATAACCGAAATCAGGAGAAAGAAATAGATGCCTCCGCCGATCATATCCGAGGCCTGCAGCAGCAGGATTCGGTCGCTTCTGATACCCAGCCCATTTCCCACAGCAATCATGTTGGGGGTGCCTCCAGTATAGGTGCCTATAAGCATGCCGCTGATGCTTGCGGCGTCGGGGATTGAACTTCTGAAAATGAAGTAGGCTGCTGTGGCAACAATTATGACCGAGACGGTGTTCATGGCGAAAGAAGCCGACATGGGGCGGGCAAGTTTTTTCAGGGCGGGAAGGTCGGCTGAAAAAAGAATCAGCGGCATTGCAACGCACACAAGGACCGACGAAAAATCCGATGCCAGGGTCATATCGGCGCCAATAGCCTTCATGGGCCAGCTCAGAAGCAAACCCAGCAGGTAGCACAAAAACACGGGGCCAAGCGTGGCCAGCAAAGGCGCTCTGCTTACCAGAAGCATAATAAGCCGCGGCAAAAAGATAATTATAAGCAGCATCACGACGGTTGAAGGGATCATAACGCAGCCCCCTCCTTGCTTTTCCTACAATTCTATCATAACAGCGCAGAGATGTAACAATATGAAAAAATCCCGGAACCTTCAACCGGGCTCCGGGACTCGCCAAAACATATATAATATTAGGAGGATTAATCACCATAAGTTTCAATTCTGAGGAAACCTCCCGCCTTATCCTTCGAACATGCTCCTTAAGAACGAAACAGATTTTGCAGCGTCTCTGTCCAGATCGCTCCTGGTGGCTCCACCGGAAATGTCGCGCCAGACGCGGATATCCTTTCCCACCTGGCCGCCCATGGTGACGAAGGGTTCCATAACAACCGCCCCTTCGTAGCCGATTTGCCTCAGGGCCTGTCCTATCTCCTTCCAGGGCATTCTGCCCTCACGGGGTGGTTTTCTGTTTGGCTCTCCCACATGGAGATGGCCCAGGTCTTTTCCCGCAAGGAGAATGGGTTCTGTGAGCGAGTCTTCCTCTATGTTCATGTGGAAAGTGTCCAGCATGAGCTTCACATTGGATTTGTCCACAGCGCGTATATAGGAGAGGCCTTCCCTTGCATCGTTGATGAGATAGCCTTCAAACCGGTTTAATACCTCCATGTTCAGGGTAATTCCATACCTTGCCGCGATATCGGCAAGCCTTTGCATTCCCCTGATGCTTCGTTCCAGGTCGCCTTCCTTGTCCGGGTCCCTGCTGTAGTCCACCGGCCAGTAGGAGTAGAGCGCGCCACCGATGGAGCGGATTCCTGCCATGTCCATCTTACTGAAGATCTTGCTGTAGAAGGCCAGCGCGTTCTCCACAACCGCCGGATCTTTTGATGCAAGGTTGTGCTCGGCCCTCGGGCCATAACCTCCGGTCAGGGTAATATCGTACTCTTTGGCCGCGTCGCGCAGCGCATGGAAATAGGAATCGGGCTGGTTGTGAAAGTCGCCGCAGGCTACTTCCAAAACATCGAAGCCCAGTTTTTTGACCTTTTCTATATAGGGGATGAAATCGCCTCTCCATTCTTTTTCCCAATAGGCGTAGTAAATACCGTATTTCAAAGAGGACACCTCCGTTATTTCTCCATGTCTATCAGTACCTTCATGGCCTTGTCCTTTTGCTCTTCAATAAGCCTGTAGGCTCCGGCGTAATCCGAAAATGGCACCCTGTGGGTTATAAGGGCGTCAAACTCGATGAGGCCTTTTCCCACCAGTTCTATAGCCTCACGGTAGTCCTCCACACGGTACATGGCGCTGCCTATAAGGCGCAACTCATGGTCCTGCACAAAGCCCATGTTAATAGGGGCCAGGTCGGGCACAACACCCACCACGATGATGTCGCTTCCCTTGCGGGCAACTTCCACTGCTTCGTTTAGGATGGCCCCGTTTCCGATACATTCAAATATTACGTCGGCCCCATCGCTTCCAAATTCCTTCCTGATGGCTTCCTTAAGGCTGATCTCCTTCGGATTGACAGCTATAAGGCCGCATTCTTCTACAACGCTGAGGCGGTACTGGCTGATCTCGGTAACTATGACTTTTGCTGCTCCCTTGGCCTTTGCAGTCTGTGCCACCAGGTTACCTATGGGACCCCCGCCGATTACCACTACGTTCTTTCCTGCAATGTCGCCGAAGCGCCTTATGGCGTGACGGCCAGTGCTGCTCCGACGCCGGCAGCGTCGCCGATGGCCATACAGGTGGGCATAACCCGGGCAGAGCTCATCACAACGGCGTCCATGGATATGCACCTGCCGCTGAACATGAGGTTGTCAATATCACTGCTGACCAGGCAGCCATAAGGAATGCCGTAGGGTTTGATATGCTTTACTATGGTGCCGCCGCCCAAACCATCGTGGATATCGATGATGTAGGCTCCCAGGGCTACCGTGTCATCGGGCACCTCGCCGTTCATGATGCTATCCTCGGTCAGTTGTTTTATGCCTTCGAAACGCCGGGTTTCCCTGACGCCCAGATTGGGGTATATGTTGGTGATATAGCAGTTTTCAAAGCCGGGCACATATTTCCTCAGGGTTTCCACCAGTTCGGATATCTGCAGGTGTCCCTCGATCTCAGCGCGGGTCAGGTCGAAGACATTGCTGCCGTCAATACCCAGGTGCCTGGTGCAGTTCATATGGACCTCGCCGGGAATAAGGCTCTTTATATATATCAGTGTGTCGCGGTCAACAGGCAGCTCACCCCTGGCCTTAAGCTCAAGAAACATTTTTCTCAGGCCCACAAATACATGGTAGGGGTTATTGCGGAAATACTCGGCGTTATACTTGTTTATATCGGTGTCGATGGTATCGCAGAAACGCATCTGCTCAGGGTCTTTGGCCACAAACTCAATGGTCTTGTCGGTGTCCACATTCCCCAGGGTGAACATCACCGTAGGGGGCTGGAGGACGCCGGTATCTTTCTGGCCTTTACTGAAGCGAGCTCCTGAAAGAAAGCCCAGATCACCGTCGCCGGAGGCGTCTATGAACACCCTGGCCTCGACTTCAATGCGGTAGCCCTTTCCGAACAGAATAACCGACTTGATCCTGCCATTCTCCAAATTGACATCGATGGGCTGGGTGTGCAGCAAAATCTCCACACCTGCTTCAAGGCATTTCTCAAATGCGACGATCTTGAAGATCTCGTGATCATAAAGCGTTACAGAATTATGATTGGGACAGAAAATGTGTTCGGTGCAAGCGTTGCGCTCCTTCAGCGCATCGGCAAGTTCCTGGGCAGACCCTGCGGTTACGGGCTTGCCGTCCATGTCCAGATAGCCTAAAAGCGGAAGGCCTATGGTCAGGTTTCCACCAAGGAATCCGTTTTTCTCAACCAGGAGAACCTTAGCGCCGTTCCTGCTTGCTCCGATGGCGGCTGGAAGTCCTCCGGGCCCGCCGCCAATAACTACGACATCATACGTCTGTTTAAGCGTTTTCATATTCGCCCCCCCATTTATTATTCAGATCCTTAACCGATCCGAATTCCTGTCAGAGTTCCAAAAAAGCTGTGAAAAACCACTTCAGTCCTTTGCTGTCAGAATGCCGTAAAAGCTTCTTAATATCCGCATCTTCCAAGGCCAGCGCCGCG
>Ga0209537_1002541_pt1 | contig 18072 bp, 17 predicted proteins | sample BioPla4DNA1_FD_187698 | JGI IMG/M metagenome (GOLD analysis project Ga0209537, IMG submission 187698) | Biogas fermentation microbial communities from Germany - Plant 4 DNA1 (SPAdes) (version 2) | ecosystem: Engineered > Bioreactor > Anaerobic > Digestate | place: Bielefeld, North... | reverse complement strand
ATATTTATATAATTTAGGTTTATATACTCTACTATTTTACTAAATTATATTAATAATTACTATAACATAATAGTAAAATCACTCTTCACAAAAAGACAAAATACATCAGTTTTTTATGTAATCTTTTTTATTGACTAAAATGATAGGGATTGATATAATGTACAGGCATTCTTATAGGAATGTAGACAGTTCGAAACCATCCTGTCTTAAAACAAAACTAGGGAGGTAAAAAAATGAAATTTTCTATTAAACAACTTGCTATTTCTGCTATGATAGCAGCAATGTATGTCACGCTAACTTTTGTCTTTTCTTTTATGAGCTATTCAAATGTGCAGTATCGATTAGCAGAAGCACTAACTATCCTGCCAATTTACTCACCTATTTATATTCTAGGTTTATTTATTGGTTGTATATTAGCTAATTTACAAAGTCCTTTAGGTCCAATAGATATAATTATCGGATCACTAACTACTCTTGTAGCATCAACTATAACCTATTTTATTGGAAAGAGCAATTTTAAGTATAAAACTTTTCTTATTCCTCTTCCAACTGTTATTTTAAATGCTCTTGTGGTAGGAGTTGAATTGCACCTAATGTTAAATCTTCCACTGGCTTTAAATATTATTCAAGTTGGCTGGGGAGAATTTGTATGTGCTTATATTTTAGGAATATTATTAATGAAATTTATAGAAAGCAAAAAATTCCTGAAAAACATTCTTACACAAAATTAACATATAAAAAACAGCTTGTAGTGCAAGCTGTTTTTTATATGTTTTATGTTTTTATTCCTCAACTTCCTCAAATTGATCCTTACCAACACCGCAAAGTGGGCAAAGCCAATCTTCTGGAACATCTTCCCATGCTGTTCCTGGTGCTACACCGTTATCTGGATCTCCTTCTGCTGGATCATAGATATATCCACATGCTAAACATACATACTTCTTCATAGTAATTCTCTCCTTTTATTTTTATAATATTATGTATAATATAATTTATACATTAATTATATTATATCCCATAGATTTAATCTAGTACTTTTTCCATTGATTTCTTTAATTATTATCTTCATTTTACCTAGTGCATATTCATAGAAGCTAACCATAAAAATTGTTATATATATCCATTTTCATTACAAAACAGAATAATGATGCAAATAAACATTAACAAAACTGCATGAATGTGATAAGATTGTATTGCATGCTTATATTTATATGCATCTCTATATTTGAAAGGAGTTAGCTACTCATGTTCGCTGAAGAACGAAGAAATTCTATACTAACTAAGGTTAAAACCTTTGGCCGAGTGTTAGCTAAAGACTTGGCAGAAGAGTATCAGGTTTCTATTGATACTATTCGAAGAGATTTAACTTACATGGAGGAAAAGGGATTATTAAAAAGAACTCACGGCGGAGCTATATCACTTCCAAAAGTTAGACGTTTGCCTGTAGAAAATAAAATAAGATATAGCGAAGGAACTATACACCAAAATGCTGTAGCCAGATTATGTTCAAATTATATTGAAGCTGGTGATACTGTTTTTATTGGTGGAGCAAGTATACATTATGTTTTGCTCAAGTATCTTCCTAGAGATAAGGAATATACTATAGTTACTAATTGTCTTACCATAGCAGAAAAGCTAAAGGATTTTGATAATATCGAAACTTACATAGTCTGCGGCAAGGTAAAAAGCCCAGAGGGCATGGTAGATGCTTTCGCTGTTGAATTTATAAAAAATTTACGGATTGATACCGCCTTTTTAACAGGAGGAGGAATCTCCGCTGAACATGGCTTAAGCAGTTCTACACCAGAAGGAGCTATTTTTCATAGAACGGTATCCTCCATATCTCATAAGCGAATTTGTTTAGCTAATTTTGATAAAATTGGAGCAGAATACTTCACTAAAACTGTTAATTTACGAGATATTGATATTCTTATTACAGATTGGGAAGCAGCGGTAGATGAAATTGATATGATTCGTCAGCAAGGAGTCAAAGTATTAGTTGCTCAAGACCCCAATTTAAGTAAAAAAATTCAGGAGGAATTAAATTATGAAGGTTAACTTTTACAGTTCACAAAGGGAATACTTGGAGAAAAAAGATGAATTTCAGGCGGCCATACAAGCTGTTATTGAAAAAGGAAACTTTATTCTTGGAGAACAGGTAGCTAACTTAGAAAGAAGCATTGAAGACTATACTGGTGCAAAACATGCCATTGGTGTTGCTTCAGGCACAGATGCTTTGGTTATTGCTGCTGATATACTAGGCTTCAAGAACGGGAAAGAAATAATTACTTCTCCTTTCACCTTCTTGGCATCGGCCTCTTGTATTATTAGGCATAAAGGAAAGCCGGTTTTTGTTGATATAGACGAAGAAACCTTTTCTATAAATGTAGATCAGATAGAAGAAAAAATAACTTCAAACACTGTTGGAATATTACCTATCCATTTATTTGACCAAATGGCTAATATGGATAAAATAATGGATATAGCCAGCAAATATGACTTGAGGGTTTTAGAGGATGCTGCAGAAGCTTTTGGTATGCGATGGAACGGTAAGGATAATCAAAGCAAACATGCTGGTACTATTGGAGATTTTGGGGTATTCTCCTTCTTCCCCACTAAAACTCTTGGTGGTTATGGCGATGGTGGTATGATAGTAACTAATAATGATGAACTAGCAAAGCTTGCAAAAAGCTATAGGGTTCATGGGGCTTCAAAGAAATATCATTATGACTATATTGGCTACAACTCTCGTTTAGATACACTGCAAGCAGCTATACTATCCGTCAAGCTTAAATACATTGATGAAGCAATTAAGAAAAGAGAAAAAGTTGCCAAATTATATATGGAAGGTCTAAAGGATATTGAAGGTGTTCGCTTACCTAAGCTAAAAGGAAATCAAAAGCAAGTATTCTATGTCTTTAACATATTAGCAGAAAATAGAGATGGCCTTGCAGAACACTTATCCAAAAATGAGATAGGCTATAGCATTTACTATCCAATGCCTTTACATTTACAGAAGGCTTTCCAATATCTTGGCTATAAAAAGGGTGCTTTCCCAGTAGCAGAAAAGGTATCAGAATCTATCATCGCCCTTCCTATTTATCCTGAAATTAGCCAAGAGGAAATTGAATATGTATGCCAAACTATAAAAAGCTTTTATAAAAAATAATAAATTGAAAGTTAGAAAGAAGGTTATGATATGACCAATAAAAAAATTCCTTTTTCACCACCTGATATAACTCAATCAGAAATAGATGCGGTGGTTGAAGTGTTAAAATCTGGTTGGATAACTTCTGGACCAAAGACCGCCGAGTTCGAAAAGAAGCTAGCTGCTTATAGTGAAGCTAATTACGGTGTTGCCTTAAATAGTGCCACTGCAGGCTTAGAGCTAATTCTTAAGGTAATGAATGTTGGCCCTGGCGATGAGGTAATAACGACTCCTTATACCTACGCTGCTACCTCTAATGTTCTAATCCATAGAGGTATAAAACCAACTTTTGTTGATGTAAAAAAAGATCATTTCCATATTGACGAGGAAAAAATATATCATGCTATAACACCTAAAACAAAAGCTATTATCACCGTTGATATAGGTGGTTACCCTGTTGATTACGATTCAGTTAAGGCTGTGTTAAAAGCTAAAAATCGAGAAGATATTATTCTTATTTCAGATTCAGCCCATTCCTTTGGGGCTAAATATAAAGGCCAAAAAGTAGGTAATCAGTTTGATTTTCATGTATTTTCTTATCACGCTGTAAAAAACCTAACAACTGCCGAAGGTGGTGCCATAACCTATAATAATAACAACTTTAAAGGTAAGGAAGACTTATATAAGGAATTTAAATATACTTCCTTACATGGGCAAACCAAAGATGCTCTCTCAAAAATGAAGGCTGGAGCCTGGAAATATGACATAGTAACCGATGGTTTTAAGTCAAACATGACAGACATAATGGCGGCTATTGGCCTTGTACAATTAACCCGATATGATGAAATGATAGAAAAAAGAAGGGCCCTTTTTAACGTGTACAGTGAGATTCTTAGCAAGCATGACTGGGCTATTATTCCGCCAAGTAAAACAGAGGATACAGAAACCTGCTATCATTTATACACCTTAAGGTTAAGAGATTGCACTGAATCTAAACGTGATGAAGTAATTCAAAAACTAGCGGAAAAGGATATTGCCGCCAATGTTCATTTCACTCCACTGCCTATGTTTACATTATATAAAAACTTAGGCTATAAAATTGAAGATTATCCAAATGCATATGCTCAATATGCTAATGAGATTAGCTTACCATTATACTCTACCCTCACTTTAGAGGATGCTGCTTATGTTGCCAATGAGCTTGTAAAACTTATTTAATAAAAAAGCTGTTGCTCAACAATATATTTTTAATGATTGGGCAACAGCATTTTTATATCAATAGCATAAAAATAAGGTGGTCACAAGTACTTACTTTAGTAACCTTGCAACACACCCTCTTAAGTTTACTAATTCTCTAAATAGCTTACGTCAATCTGTAAGGATTCTCCTCCATGAAAATTAAGCGGTATACATACTGTTAAGGATTTAGTTGGAGTTAGCTGTATATTTTCTCCTGTCAAAACTGTCGGTGGGGTTATATCAATGCATATACTATTTTGATAAAAAATACTTGCTGTATGACCTAAAATCATATTTGCCAGCTCAGCAATAGCACTCTTAGATATTTCGTCCAATTCATTTACTGGCATGCCATACATCATAGCAGAAGCTATTGATAATGCTAGATTTTTGGATAGTGAAAGAACCACATTTCCACTTATTTTACCTGTTAATCCGATTAAAATTACAACTCCATCACTGCTATAAGAATTATTTTTCACAAAAATCTTTCCAATAGTAGGATTAAAATTTGTTGTTTGATTAATTACTTGTAAACTTGCTTCTATAAAAGGATTAATGTACTCAACCTTCAATTATGGCATCCCCCATTTCTTAAACCACCAGATGTAAAGACAGTTATAAAATTTATACGCTGAAATCGTTTACTGATTGTATTTATTATATAAAATTTTAGACTTGTTGTCAACTTATGTATTATTAAGTCTAAATATAACGCCTAGGTAAAAATCTCTACCCAGGCGTTTATTATTGCTCTATATTTTATTTTCTGCACCACATTCAGGACAGAACTTAAAGGGTTGAGTACCTTCGTAGCCGCATGTCTCACATTTGCTATCTAAAGGCTTTGGTGACCCACATTCCATACAGAACTTGCCAGTATTTTCAGTGCCACATTTAACACATTTCCAACCATTTGTATTTTGCACTGGTGCTGGAGCTTGATTTCCACATTCTATACAGAACTTGCCCCTATTCTCTGTACCACATTGCTCACATTTCCATCCATCATCGGAGGCATTAGCAGCTGGTACTACTGGGCTTGTAGCTGTATCTGTTGTTGGTGTCTCAAAAGCTGGTTGCTCCTGTGGAATATTTTCCTCTGCTTGAGGTTCTACGTTAGCATCCATAGCAGGATTTGCTTGGTTAGGAACCTGTGGCTGTGTAAAGCCAAATTGTGGTGTAAAACCAGCTTGCTGGTTAAAACCATACTGTGGTACTTGCATTTGCTGCTGACCATAACTAAATAAACTATGTGTATTAGCGCTAGCCTGCTGAGCAAAATTTAGATTCATAAAACCAACGTGTGGTCCTGCTGCATTTTGTGCTGCCGCTCTCTTAGCATCCGCATCTGCCTTTGCATTTAAACCAGCTGCCGCAAGAGGATTAGCATAATACCTAGAAGTTTGAAATTCCTTAATCTGCTTTTTACTTTCTTCATCAACATCTACAATTTCAATTGAGAAAGCTCCTATAGAAATACCTCTACCCTTTACCCACTCTTCTTCAAGCTCCGCATTAACAGCAGCAGTTACTTCATCAGAAAAAATATTTAACTGATCGTATGCTATTCCTTTTAAAGCTACTTTCGCTAGTGCTCTACTTAATTTACTATGAACATTTGATTTCAGTTCTCCCTCTAATTTTGCATTTCTTCTATATTCTTTAGCTACATTACCGCAAACCTTACTGTAAAAAATTATTGGGTCGGTGATTTTGTAGCTATATGTTCCATAACACTTAAGATTAACTGTAAAACCAAACTCTGAATCTCTAAAAGGAAGATCACCAATGCCAAATTTATTATCCATTACTTCTAGCATATTTATATAATAAACCCTTTGTACTCGATCTATCTGGCCACCACTTTGAATTCTTCCCCAAATAGTGTTAAAGCTATCTTTTAAGCCTTTAAAGCCTCCTGTCAACAAGGATGGAGCAGTTCCTGTTTTATATATATATCTTCCTGTAGTTTGAGCCTGACTATCTCCTACACAAAAGTCAATAATCTTACCATCTTCAACTATTATCATACATTGTCCATCTGCAACAGCAATTACAGAACCATCAGTGATAACATTGTCATCACCTCTATTGGTTCCTCCTTCAAAAATGCTTTTTCTACCTCTTACTACAAGAAGATCAGTATCGGCAAATGAAGGACATTCTATATACTCCTTATACTGATCCCTTAAAGTACCTCCTATTGCATTTTTAGCTGCTTTTATTAATCCCATATTCATACCTCCCTAAATTTTTCTTATATAATTGGAAATTCTCCAAACCTTTTCTATATTTCGAACAAATATCGTACCACAGTACTCACAAGTAGTACTGGTTGTTTCCAAAGGTGCTCCACAATGATTGCAACGAAGCCCAAAAGTTTTAATATCTAAATCCTTAAAAACATATGTACAATGCACCTCATACTTGGATTGAATTTTTTTATGTTCTGTATATTCTAAAGCTACCTGATAACGTACGGTGGCATATTCTAGGGTTTTTACATATCCCGAAATCGCTATGGCATGGAATTTAATATCATCAATCTTTCTTCTTTTGCCAGATGCTTTAAGATCATTTATCTCTGACTTAATGGATTCTATTACGGTACTTGTACACATTTTCCTTATAGTTGATAATTCCTTTAAACTTTCCAAACAGTTCAGGTACGTCGTTAAAAATTTTTTCACCATTTCCTCTAAGGTATTGCTATGAAAGTCAGGAAAATCTTTTTCAATTCTAGGTTGATAAATCCTATTCGCATTTGTAATAGAATAAGGAGTATTATCTGCTTCCTCTTGAACTTTCGCTAAACCTTCCATAATATTCACAGTGCCAAATACCTCTTTAGAAAAAGTCCTTATTTTCTTTCTAATTTTGTAATAAAGTATAAAACTAGCAACACCAATTACTCCTACAATTCCCAAAAATACATATAAGCCTTTCATTTCTACCCCCTATTGCATGTCTAGGTTGCAAGGGGGATTGCCCCCCTTTAGTTGTTATCTCTTTTTTGTATAAACACTCCTCCAGGTCCAATATGAGTACCTTGCTTAATGCAATCAAGGTCACTTAATACCCAATCGTGTTCTCCAGTTGTAATGATGCTGTCACAATATTCACATTTTCCAGCACTGGTGACTTGAACTGGTGCGCCACAATGAGGACATCTAGTAGTATTCATGTTACTGCTTGCAGGATCTGTAAGCACTCCTACCTTACGCATAAAGGTTAACAGGTACTTAGCTTTATATCTTATATTTGGATTTCCCTTTACTACTTCTCGAGTCTCTTCATCAATTATATAGTCATTCATTGCTACCCCTAAATACACTTGAAGATATTCATACTCAGCGTTTCTTTCATATTTATAAAGGTAGTCTTCATTGATAGATATTCTTTCAACAATATTAATTCTCTTCATTCTAATGTATTCTTGTAGCTGCTTTTCATGCATTTTAAACAATTCTTCTTTTTCAAAGGGTCTAATCTTAGACCAATCTCTTTCGGTCCAAGCTTCCTGAAGGGTTATAAAGACCTCTTGTGCCCATGATAAGAACTTTTCTGCAGAGAACAGCGGGTCAGTTTTTGTTATGGCATCCATTATTTTTTGTGTATTATCCGGTACATACAGATTCTTAGGTGACATATATACAATATTATTAGTGGTGCTTGTACCATTTGTACCTGTATTATCAAGTAATCCTTTCTTTTTTAATACAAAATATAAAATTACAATAATGGCTAATACTATTAGTGTTCCTGGACCTAATGATCCTCCATATCCACCTGAATAACCATCATCATAATACCTATTATTATAGTCGTAGCCGGAATCATCGTAATCATAGGAAGGATCTTCATAATCATTATTATTTCCTACATCTACTGCTAACACCTTTATATTGTTAGCCTGGTATTCAATATTTAGTTTACTTAAGCTAACTTCCAGTGACTTTCTTAGAAAACTTGGTTCTAAAACTATGCTACAAAAAATAATAAAGACCACAAACAACTTTAAGGGTTTTCTTAACTTAACCATCCCCATTCCTCCCAACATCAATGCTAAATTGTACTTGAATAGCCATTTATTAAATTATATCAAAAAATATGCCTAAATACCAAGATTTTTTATCCAAAAAAAAGCCGTAAGAAAATTCTAATTTCCTACGGTTTTTCTATATTTACTAGATTTTATTTTGTAGCCTTTTCCAAAGCTTGATCTAAATCAGCAATCAGATCTTCTGCATCTTCTATTCCGATTGACAATCTTATCATGTCAGGGCTTACTCCTGCCTGCAATTGCTCCTCTTCAGTTAATTGTGCATGAGTTGTGCTAGCTGGGTGTATTACTAAAGATTTTGCATCAGCTACATTTGCTAATAGTGAGAACAACTCTAAACTATTAATAAATTTCTTTCCAGCCTCTAAACCACCCTTAATTCCAAAAGTAAATATGGAACCAGCTCCCTTTGGAAGGTATTTTTCTGCTAATTTCTTATACTTGTTACCTTCAAGTTCTGGATAGTTTACCCAAGCTACAGAAGGATGATTATTTAAGAAATTAACAATCTTTCTAGTATTAGAAACATGTCTTTCAACTCTTAATGACAAGGTTTCTAGACCTTGAAGCAATAAGAAGCTGTTAAATGGACTTAGGGATGCTCCTGTATCTCTTAATAGCTGTACTCTAGCTTTTACAATATAAGCTAAAGGTCCAAGTGCTTCATAATATTTAAGTCCATGATAGCTAGGATCAGGTTCAGTGAAGCCTGGGAATCTTCCACTTTCAGCCCAGTTAAATTTACCTGCATCAACAATAACACCGCCTAAGGTTGTTCCATGTCCACCTATAAACTTTGTGGCAGAATGAACAACTATATCTGCTCCAAATTCAATAGGTCTAATTAAATATGGGGTACCAAAGGTGTTATCGACTATCAAAGGAATTCCATTTTCATGGGCAATATTTGCTACCTTTTCAATGTCTACAAGATTTATTCCTGGATTTCCTATAGTTTCTATATAGATAGCCTTTGTTTTATCTGTTATAGCATTTCTAAAGTTTTCTGGATCGTCTGGATTAACAAATATTGTTTTTATACCTAACTTAGGAAGAGTATTTGAAAACAAATTGTATGTGCCACCATAAAGAGTACTAGCAGCAACTATTTCATCCCCAGTACCTGCAATATTTAATATTGAATAAGTTATTGCTGCTGACCCAGAGCTAACAGCTAAGGCTCCTACTCCTCCTTCTAATGCTGCAATTCTTTGCTCAAATACATCAGTAGTAGGATTCATAATTCTTGTATATATGTTTCCACTTTCCTTCAAACTAAATAAGTTCGCTGCATGATCACCGTCATTAAAAACATAAGATGTAGTTTGATAAATAGGCACTGCCCTTGAACCTGTAGTTGGATCAGGTTTCTGCCCTGCATGTACTTGTAATGTGTCAAATTTGTACTTTCTTTCTGTCATAATTAATCCTCCTTTATTATTCTTTATATAAATTATAGTTTAAACAAAAGTTTATGTAGTAATTTAAATATTATTATTCTTATCAATTTCATATGAATTTTTATATTAAATATGGCAGCCTTGTGGCTTGTCTTTTTTATTGCTAAACCAGTGAAGCTAGTGCTCTACCAAGTATCACTATAGACTAATTTTTGCTCCTTGCTATGCTAATTTATAATTGAATTATACTTGACTTTTTGAACAAGGTGTTAATACATAAAACAGATAGTTGGTTATAATTTTTTTTTATAACAGTTTCTTCTTATAAGCTCATAATTGAATTCCTTTTATCAAAAGTAAAAGTCTCTTTCAATGAAAGAGACTTAATTATCAAGGTTCTCTCTCATCTCTCAGCTTCCGCTGTAGGAATTAGCACCATGCATTTTATAACATATGCTGGTTGCTGGGCTTCATAGGGCCTATCCCTCCACCTCTCTAGATAAGAATTTTACTTTATCGTACTATTTCGCTATGTTTTATATTGTTTTTATAAATATACCATCCTTAGCTATTCCTGTCAACAAGATTTCGTAATTTTTCACAGCAAGAATTTGATAATTAATCATGACTCTAATCGAGCAATTTCTTTCAAGTTATTACAGTAACAAAATTTAAGAAAATAAATAGTTTAATAGTATAGTAGTACTTTATGACTTGTGGTTATCAATGGAAGAAAGGCAGGTTAAACAATGAATTACGAGGTAACGGATTGCATAGATGCTGGTACTGAATTTTGTCCCTGCCACTTGGCAGAAGTTGGTCAATGCATATTATGTTCGCAACTATCCGGTAAAACCTTTTGCGATTGCATAAATTGGAAGGGTGTTTGCATATATCAGGAATATGTTTGGAATGGACAAAAAGCTAAAAGTCAGAGAAAAACATATTTTTGCAAGGTGTTAGAAAAGAAGGTACTTGAGGATAAATTAATGATTTTCACATTGCTTACTACTCATAAAATAGCTCAAGACTTAATGCATCCAGGTAGCTATATTTTTATGAGAAGTCCCAAAACAACCCAATTCTATGACGCGCCTATTTCAATTATGGATGTGAATACAGAGGAAAATTGGATAAAGGTAGCTATAGAGATTAAAGGTATTAAAACTAAAACTATTAATACTGTTCAAGAAAATGAAAGTATGCTTATAAGAGCTCCCTTTTGGAATGGAATCTTTGGTTTAAAAAATATCTATACAGCAAGGGACGGAGTTTCATTAATTATAGCCAGAGGTATAGGTCAAGCTCCTATGGTTCCAGTACTAAAAAAGCTATATTCAAATGGCAATAAATTAATTGTAGTGTTGGATAATGCTAATTATAAAAATACATTTGTACAGGAATATTTAACTCAATATGATTGCAAGGTAATTAATTGCAATACCTTAAAAAATGGCGAGTTAACAGAGGAAGTTAAAAAAATAATTGATAAAGCCATAGATGAAGATAAAGTTAACCTTGTTCATTGCGATGGTGCAGATATTTTAAATTTAAAGATAGTAGAATATGTGAATAATAGAGTAAAAACTTCAAGCTGTAATAATGCAAAGATGTGTTGCGGAGAAGGAGTTTGCGGAAGCTGTAGTGCACGATACAAAGGACAAGTAGTTAAACGTCTATGTAAAATTCAAACTGAACCTATAAAATTATTCGAGGGGAGAAGGTTAATATGAAGGTTATTATTATTGGAGGAGGTTGGGCAGGCTGTGCCGCCGCAATCACTGCAAAAAAAGCTGGTGCTGATGTTACTCTATTTGAAAAAACAGATATGCTACTTGGCTTAGGTAATGTTGGCGGCATTATGCGAAATAACGGTAGATTTACTGCCTCTGAAGAGTTAATAGCTATCGGTGCTGGAGATTTAATAAATATAACAGATAAATTAAGTAGGCATAAAAATATAGAATTTCCAGGTCATAAGCATGCTTGGCTTTATGATGTTAATAAAGTAGAAAAAGCAGTAACAGATTATTTGAAGGAAATTGGAGTAAATATCCGACTAGTATCAAGAGTAGTAGATGTAGAAAAATCCGGAAGAAAAATAACAGGAGTATATCTATCTGATGGAAGCTTTTTTGAAGGAGATGTCTTTGTTGAAACTACTGGTTCCACTGGACCAATGGGTAACTGCTTAAGATATGGTAACGGATGCTCTATGTGTGTATTAAGGTGTCCAGCATTTGGACCTAGAGTAAGTATAAGTGCTAGAGCAGGTATTGATGACCTACAAGGAGAAAGAGAGGATGATATTTTTGGTGCCTTCAGTGGGTCCTGCAAATTAGCAAAGGATAGCTTGTCTGAGGAAGTAGTTAAGGAATTAGATGAAAAAGGTGTAGTTGTATTAAAGGTGCCTTCAGAGGATATTAACTTAGATAAGCTAAAACTAAAGGTTTGCCAGCAATATGCACTGAAAGAGTTCGCAGAAAATATAATTTTATTAGATACAGGACACGCTAAATTAATGACCTCCTATTATCCTCTAAACAAGTTAAGAAAGATTAAGGGACTGGAGCATGCTAAATATGTAGATCCCTATGCTGGCGGAAAAGGAAACTCCATCCGTTATCTATCTGTAGCTCCTCGTAGTGATGATATGAGGGTAAAAGGTTTGGACAATCTCTTTGTTGGAGGAGAAAAGGCAGGTTTATTTGTAGGTCATACGGAAGCAATAACCACTGGCTCCCTAGCAGGTCACAATGCAGTTAGATATGCCCTTGGTATACCCTTATTAATTCTACCTAGATCCATAGCCTTAGGAGATTTAATCACCTATGCAAATTATAAATTATCTACCAAGGAAGGCAGAAGAAATAGATACACCTTTGCTGGCGCAGAGTATTTCAAGAGAATGACGGAGCTTGGTTTATACACAACAGATGTTGGTACTATAAGAGCAAAGATTCAAAAGCTTAATCTAACAGATGTAATGAATCAAAAATTAGTGTAAGATTTTAAGAGGAGTAAAGACTCCTCTTTTTTATTTTTTAAACCACCATAGTATTCCTTTACCTCTTCTAACATCGCTGTGGCAATGTAGAGGAGTAGTGTAAATTAGCTTTTCGTCTTCATATACGTTTATAGTACCTACTCTCATGCCAGCATATATTGGTGCTTCTAATGCTTTAGGTAGCTTGATTTTAACCTCAACATTACTCCCCTTTTTAATTGGGAGCTTAATATCCTGTTTACTTTTCAAAGTTAATTTATCCTTTGATTTTCCTACAGATATACTTTTCATTTTCTCATCTTTTTCTACTATATTTTTAAACTCATAAGCTTTTTTTACATAGTCATTGATTTTCGCCGTTTCCTTCCACCTACCAGGACAATTTATTACTACAATTATAATTTCGCTATCCTCCATTTTTACAGAACTTACAAGGCATTTACCTGCCTGTCCTGTGTAACCGGTTTTCACTCCATTTGCACCGGGTATTTGCCACAATATTTTATTAATATTATGGAAGCTCCTGCTAAAGCCTTCATTACTTCCATCTATATCCTTTGTAGCTACAATTTTATTAAACTCATCAATTTCCTTTGCATGAGCCGTTGCTATAGCTAAATCATAGGCGGTAGTATAGTGGTTAGCACTATCTAAGCCATGAGGAGATTCAAAATGAGTGTCAATTAGTCCGATTTCTGTAGCATATTCATTCATTAATCTTACAAACTCCCCTACACTACCAGATATTCCTTCTGCTATAGCTATAGCAGCATCATTACCGCTTTTCAGCATTAGACCATAAATTAATTCTTTAATAGTAACTTGCTCCCCTTCCTTATAGCCTACCACAGACCCTCTAATACTTGCAGCTCTAGAGCTTATAGTTACTTTTTTGTTTAAATCCCCGTATCTTAGAGCTACGCAAGCAGTGATAATTTTAGTTGTACTAGCCATAGGTGTTATTACATGAGCATTTTTTTCATATAGCACCCTCTTACTTTTAGCATCTATGGCTATTGCATTTCTAGCATTAACCACTGGAATTTTCACTTTTTCATTGGGTTTAGCTTTAACCACTTTGCCAGTCATACAAAGACATAGGATGTAAAAGAAGAGCAATATTAAGCAATAGGCTTTCCTCTTATGCAAAATATAACACCTCACTTTTTGATCATATTACTATTTTAGTTTTTGTAATTTTCACTGAAATAACCTTATGAAATTCTCCTTAAAATTAATTATTAAGGCTTATATGAAATATTTTCGAATTAATGGTTATAATATGTAATGTTACTCAGCTCTGGAGGAATGTTTATGTATTACTGGATTGCTATTATAATTGTCATTCTATTTTTCCCTTTAAGTATAAAGCTATCTGTAGTTTATAAAGATGGAAAGCTTCATGTATTAATATTTAACAAGCAGCTTAATCTTAAAAAAAAAGTATCAAAGCAAAAGGTAAATCCAAAAGCGTTGAAAAATTCTGAGTTTAAATTAATAAACTTCTTTCCTAACAACATAAGAAAAATACTATATAAAATTTCTAATGATAAGCACAAGCTCTCTGCAAGAATAAGCTTTGATTTAAATTACGGCTTTGAAGATGCCGCTGCCACTGCCATTAGCTATGGTCTGCTTCACGGAGCCAATAGCATACTGTATAATCAGTTTTCTTTTTTGCTTAATATTAAAGAATATCAATATAAAATAATTCCACATTATAATAATCCTATGTTTAATTTTAGGTTAAATTGTATAATCTCATTCAATTTAGCAAAAATTATATATATGATATTTGTTATTTATGTATTTTAAGGAGGTGAATTCCCATATAATCGGGAATATATTTATGAATAATCATCCTATTGAAGGCTTAATGGAAAGTACCTTAGAAAACTTTAGAGATATGATCGATGTTAATACTATTGTTGGTGAAGCCATTGAAACCAAAGACGGTACAGTAATATTACCAATATCAAAAGTTAGCTTCGGTTTTGCTTCAGGAGGTAGTGAATTCAATCAAAACAAGGAAGGCGAAAGGAATGAAAAGCTCCCCTTTGGTGGTGCTAGCGGTGCTGGTGTATCCTTAAGACCCGTTGCCTTTCTCGTTTTAAAGGGTGACTCTGTAAGACTCCTATCGGTTGATCACGAAAATACCTGTGACAGAATTATCGATTCAGTTCCTCAAATTCTTGATATAATAAGAGGTAGCAGCAAAAATAAGAAAAATGACAACAAAGAGGATAATGTAAAGGGTGAAAATCAAAACACAACGTCCGATAGTATCTAGCAGCCTTTGCTAAACTACTACTATTGTTTCACCATCCTATTATCCTTATTTTATGCTTAACAGAAAAATATAAGTGGCTATTGCACAACTAACAGGTTTACTCCTTGTGTTATGCAACAGCCACTTAATTTCATTATCTTATTCCTTTTCTTCAATAATTTCATCTTCTATAGCTACTTCATCCTTAACCATATTATCATCATCAAGATATTCATCGATAATACTTTCTATAGAAGGTAATTCTTTTATGTTCTGAAGGTTAAAATGCTTTAAAAACTCGTCAGTAGTTGCAAATAAGGTAGGTCTTCCAGGAGCATCAAGTCTTCCTGCCTCCTTTATAAGATTTTTCTCCAACAGCCTGTTTATTGCACTTTCACTTTTTACTCCTCTTATCTCATCAATCTCCACCCTTGTTATTGGCTGTTTATAGGCAATTATAGCTAATGTCTCTAAGGAGGCTTGAGAAAGGGCTTGTCTATGACTATTTTTTAATATTTTCATTACGTATTCACTATTTTCTGCCTTGGTTACTAATTGGTACTCATCATTCATATTTACTAGCTTAATTCCCCTATTGCTATCTTCATAATTAAACATCATCTCTTTTAATATTTTCTTTGTATATCCTATACTACATTCTAAAATCTCTGCAATTTGCTTTAATTTCATGGGCTCGCCACTTACAAAAAGAAGGGATTCTATAATGGAAAAGTACTTTTCTTTATTTGAAAGCTCTTTCATTTCTGTTTGTAGAATTTCATCTTTCCTCATTAGTTTCCACCCTTTCAACATAAATTTCCTTGAAATTCGCCTCCTGATAAACTTTAACATTCTTTATGCGAATTAATTCCAGCAAGGCCAAAAATGAAACTACTACTTCTATCTTGCTTTCGCATTGCTGTATTAGCTCTGTAAATCTATATTTAAAGCCACTTTGGATTTTGGCTTTTAACTCAACCATCTTATCTTCAATCTTATATTTATCTATAGGTATATGGTTAGGTAAGGTATTGTTTTGGTTTATTTTATTTCTATATCTATTTATTAAGTCATTGTATAAATTGTATAAGTCCAACATTGTTATATTCTTAAATATATCTTCATCATTTTTATCTAAGGCCTTATCATCTATTATTTCTGGCTTTTTACTAAATAAATATCCAGTATCGCCCATCCTATCCCGAAAATAAGCTGCCACAGCTTTAAACTTTTTATATTCTAATAATTTTTCCACTAGCTGAGCTCGTGGGTCTCCTTCTTCCTCATTTTTTTCATTAATTCTAGGTAACAGCATTTTCGATTTTATTTCTAATAAGGTAGATGCCATAACTATAAATTCAGAGGTTATCTCTAAATCTATTTCCTTCATTTGATTTAAGTATTTTAAATACTCGTTGGTAATCTCATATATTTTAATGTCGTAAATGTCCATTTCGTTTTTCTTTATAAGATGTAAAAGTAAATCGAAAGGGCCTTCAAAATTTAATTCAGAAATTTTTATATTATACTCCACAGTGCTGTCACCCCCTTTGATATTGTACCAGAAAACATAAAATTTATTCAATCACATAAATAATATATCATTAAAACCATATAATTACTATAGTTAAACAAGAAAGCAAAAACTTCGCCATATAAGGTACCTACCAATCTTATCATCTTTTAGGTACTTTACAAAGCTGAAGTTTTTGCTTTCAAAATTCTATTATTTTAGAATTTTTATTGAATTTTAGATGGAATGTTTGAATAAATTTTTAAAATTAAATTTTAGATTTTCAAAGAATCCAGATGATCTAGCAACATCTCTATCACAATAAACCTTTATTTTACCTATCGCTTCCCCATTATTGTAATATTCACAATATCCTACTATTTCACCCTTTTTATATTCTTTTTTGCTGTTATCAATTGTCAGCTTCTTAGTAATTTTAGAATCGGTACCTTTTTCAATACTTATAAATAAATCTTCTGCAGCCCTGGCCATAAAGAATTTGTCTCCACTCTTATTTAAAGTAACTTTTTCCAACTCATCGTCCTTTTTTACAAGCTGCTTACTTTCATATTTTGAAAAACCATAGTTAAGGAGCATACTAGCATCTCTATTACGAATCTTATAGCTAGGGGCTCCCATTATAACAGCTAGCATTCTTACTCCATCTCTTGTGGCTGTAGCTGAAATGCAATATTTAGCCTCATTGGTAAAGCCAGTTTTCAAGCCATCACAGCCCCTAAAGAATCTTACCAACTTATTGTGGTTTACTAATTCTATTGGAGTTTTTCTCCCCTCACTTATAGTTTCCATATAGGTTCCTGTGTATTTTAATATAGTTGGATGCTTTAATAGCTCTCTAGACATTAAATATATATCGTAGGCGGAGGTAAAATGATTCTCTTCTGGTAGACCAGTACAATTTTTAAAGGATGTATCGTTCATCCCAAGAGCTTTTGCTCTTTCATTCATCATATTTACAAACGCATCTTCACTTCCTGCTAAGTACTCTGCTATAGCTACTGCTGCATCATTTCCTGAAGCTATTGCTATTCCTTTTAACAGCTCTTCTACCGTCCTTACTTCTCCTGTATCGAGAAGCATGGTGCTTCCACCCATTTTTTTTGCGTTCTCACTAACGGTTACTTTATCTGTCATTTTTATTTTTCCACTATCGATGGCTTCCATAGCTAAAAGCATAGTCATAATTTTAGTAACGGAAGCAGGAGCGAATTTTTCATGAGAATTATATTCATATAAAACCTTACCACTATTGGGTTCCACTAGTAGTGCAGATTTTGCTTCAACCTTTAGTCCAGACCCTTCTGCTCTTACTGTAATACCAAAAGAACTTACAAATAAAGTAATTAGTAAGCTAAACATGACAAAATTTATAATTTTTTTCTTCATTTCTAATCCTCCTCTCAACTTTA
>Ga0209537_1002540_pt1 | contig 18077 bp, 13 predicted proteins | sample BioPla4DNA1_FD_187698 | JGI IMG/M metagenome (GOLD analysis project Ga0209537, IMG submission 187698) | Biogas fermentation microbial communities from Germany - Plant 4 DNA1 (SPAdes) (version 2) | ecosystem: Engineered > Bioreactor > Anaerobic > Digestate | place: Bielefeld, North... | reverse complement strand
TTTTATTCAGCAGAAGATGCTGATTCAGAAGGTGTAGAGGGTAAATTCTATGTATGGTCGCCTAATGAGATAATTGAAATACTTGAGCAGGAAGATGGAGAGGAATTTTGTCAGTATTATGACATTACCCCAGCCGGCAACTTTGAAGGGAAAAGCATACCCAACAGAATTCATGCACATAATTCAGACCATGAAAATGAACTGGTTATTGCTCCTCTACGGGAAAAGGTTTTTGAAGTCCGTGAGAAGCGTGTACATCCCCATAAAGATGATAAAATACTTACCTCCTGGAATGGACTTATGATAGCTGCCATGGCGATAGGAGGAAGGGTACTAAATAAACCCAACTATACTAAAGCCGCTCAGAAGGCACTAGATTTTATATTCCTCAACCTAATCAATGAGGAAGGAAGACTGCTTGCCAGATATCGGGATGGGGAAGCAGCTTACCTAGCCTATCTTGATGATTATGCTTTTTTGGTATGGGGTTTAATAGAATTATACCAAACCACCTTCGATGTTAAATATCTTAAAAAAGCTATTGAGCTAAACAAAGAAATGTTAGATCTGTTCCAGGATGAAGAAAATGGAGGTTTATTTTTATACGCAAAAGATTCAGAAGAGCTAATAGCTAGACCAAAGGAAGTATATGACGGAGCGGTGCCTTCAGGTAATTCGGTAGCGGCGCTTAATATGCTTAGATTGGCACGGTTAACTGGAGACTATCACTTAGAAGAACAGGCATATAATCATTTAAGCGCTTTTGCTGGGACGGTGGAAAAACATCCGTCAGCTTATTCATATTATCTAATGGCTGCCATATTTGCGCTGTATCCAACAAAGGAGATAGTTTTAGTTGGAGAGAGTAAGGATGAAAATATCCAAAGAATGCTTAGTCTTATCCATAGGTCCTTTCTGCCAGAGGCGGTTATTATATACAAGGATGTTGATTCCAAAGAACAAGCTTTGTGGGATCTAGTACCATATATTAAAGGACAGGATCCAATAGAAGGTAAAGCCACAGTCTACATCTGTGAAAATTATTCTTGTCAAGCGCCTATTTCTAATATAAAAGAATTGGAGCAAATTTTGTTGACATGGTATCCAATGAAGTCATAGTAACCAATGAAACAATATCACATCTACATATGGCTGATAATAAATAAATTAAAAATGAATAGAAGTTAATAAGTTAAATAATAGGGTAGTAGAGGATGGGTAGAATTACTCATCCTCTTTTTATCTAGTTGTTAGAACTATCTAGCTGTCAGTGTATATGATTAGGCATCTCATACATTTGTAATATGTTAAACACTTATATTAAATATGTGAATTTACCAATTTAAATCGGGTGTATGATGGACTTAAGATATGAATTGGTATTATAATAAATATGTCTACAGTATAGGTCATGCTTACCTATACAAAGAAGGGGGAGATAAAATGTATGATTCATTTCCGACACCGGCGGTAGTAATAGATTTAGACCAAGTAGATAGAAATATTATAAAGATGGTTGAAAGCAATAATAAATACGGTATAAATCATAGGCCCCATATTAAGTCCCATAAGAGCCTTTTTATTGCAAAAAGGCAGCTTGAATTAGGAGCCCAGGGGATTACCTGCGCAAAACTAGGAGAGGCTGAAGTTATGGTAGATGGCGGTATAACAGATATACTTATCGCTTATCCCATAATTGGCCAGGATAAGATAGAAAGATTAAGCAGGTTAATGGATAGGGCTAATATAGTTACCATAGTAAACAGTGAAGAAGGGGCTAAAGCTCTTTCTCAATTAGGCCAATCTAAGGGTAAAAAGATAGCTGTCCTAATAGATGTAGATGGAGGCATTAATAGAGGCGGACACAAGCCTTTGGAGCCAACCCTCAAATTTGCTCAAAAAATAAGGGATTTAAAAGGCATAGATATTGTTGGTTTAATGTACTATAGTGGTATTATATATAATGAGGTCACTAAGGAAGGATTTGAAGATAAGGCAAAGTTAGAGCGGGATGAAATTATAAACACAGCAAAGTTATTAGAAAAACATGGTTTCAATATGTCTGTTTTAAGTGCTGGGAATTCTTTTTCATCCAAAATGCCCCATTTATTAGAAGGAGTCACTGAAGTAAGGGCGGGTCATTATGTGTTCAATGATTGTGGCCAATTACTAACTGGATTTGCCACAGAGGATGAGTGTGCTCTGAAAGTCATATCCACCGTAGTAAGCGTAGTAGACAGTCATCATGCAATAATAGATGCTGGAAGTAAATCTCTTACATCGGATACATGCCTTCACAGAAAAGGATATGGCTATGTAGTAGGAAGACCAGATATTTATATTTCCCAGTTAAACGAGGAACATGGATTTATTGAGAGTGAAAAGGAGATAGGCTTACAGGTAGGAGATAAAATCGCCATTATCCCTAATCATGCCTGTGTTGTAACTAATCTGGTGGATGAGGCCTATGGTGTTCGAAATGGTCAACTAGAAAAAATGATAAAGATAGATGCACGAGGAAAAAATCAATAGTATTATTAATGGAGGGTTTAATATGTCCAGAATAAACGTGTATGATAATCTGAAGAAGTTAAATATTGAATTGCCACCTGCGCCAGCAAAGGGTGGTGTTTATGAACCAGTGAAGCTATTTGGGGCTAATCTTGCTTATGTATCAGGCTGTGTTTCAAATATAGAAGGCTTACCACCCATCAAGGGTAAGGTGGGTAAAGATGTTTCATTAGAAGAAGCACAGGAAGCAGCAAGAAGATGTATGTTAAACATATTAGCAGTATTACATAGGGATTTAGGAGATTTAAATCGTGTTAAAGATTTTGTTAAAATGCTTACTTTTGTTGCCAGTGATAATGATTTCTATAGCCAGCCTCAGGTAGCCAATGCAGCGTCACAGCTTATAATTGATGCATTTGGAGAAGACAAATGCCCTGCCAGGTCAGCAATTGGTGTTAATGTGCTTCCGGGAGATGTTCCTGTAGAAATTGAGCTGCTTATAGAATTAGAGTAAGAAAAGGGTTTGGAGCATAAGTTCAATGTTAGATATAGTTATAAAGGATGGAAAAATAGTAAATGGTACTGGTAATCCGTGGTATCATGGGGATATAGGAATTAAGGATGGCATAATTGTATCCATTGGTAAGATAGAGGAACCTGCCAAAGAAGTGCTGGATGCCTCGGGAAAGATTGTTGCTCCAGGCTTTATAGATATGCACAGTCATTCTGATCTAAAAATACTGGAAGATCCTTTGGGAGAGATAAAATTGCAGCAGGGAGTTACTACTGAGATATTTGGCAACTGTGGTTTTTCTCCTGCACCTCTAAGCAGTTCCACTGTGGAACTATTAAAAAATTATAGTCAACCTGTAATGGGGCAATTAAATAGGCCATGGACTTGGAACTCATTTAAAGACTTTATGGATGTTCTTTCCCAAAGACAATATTCACATAATATTGGGGCCTTTGTTGGAAATGGCGCTCTGCGAATTGCCATAAAAGGCTTTGATATCACCCCCTTAACAAGCAAGGAGATAAATAATATAAAAGCTCTTGTGGCTGATGCTATGGAGGCTGGTGCTTTAGGGCTTTCATTGGGTCTAATGTATGTTCCAGAAAATTACTATTCTACCCAAGAGCTAGTTGATATATGCAGTGTATTATCAAGGTATAATGGCTTACTTGTTACCCATATTCGCGGGGAGGGCAATAGTTTAATCTCTGCAGTAGAAGAAGTAATATATATTGCTGAGCAGAATAAGATACCGCTGCATATAAGCCATTTGAAAGCTGCTGGGAAAAACAACTGGGGAAATAAAATTCATAAGGCTATGAGCCTAATAGAATCAGCAAGGACCAGGGGCGTAGATGTTACTTGTGATGTGTATCCTTATAATGCAGGTTCTACAACCTTATGGACCCTGCTGCCTCCTTGGGTTTTAGAAGGTGGAGTTGAATCTGCCTTAGATCATTTAAAGAATCCAGTTACAAGACAAGTTATTTATAATGAATTATGTAATGAAGCTACTTCTTGGGACAACCTAGTTTACTCAACAGGTTGGAAAAATGTAGTTATTTCATCTACAGCAAGCAAAGAAAATCAGAAATTTATAGGAAAAAATGTTGACCAAATAGCTGGGGAATTGGGTAAAGATCCTATAGAATGTGTATTTGATCTCTTACTAGAGGAGAAGGGTAAAATATCCATTGTTTTCTTTCATACATCAGAGGATGATGTAAAAAAGATACTTGCCTGGGATAAATCCATTATTGTGTCTGATTCTTTATTTTCAGCTGGAGGCCTTCCTCACCCTAGATTATATGGGACATTTCCAAGATTGTTTGCCAAATATGTAAGAGATGAAAAGCTTATTTCCTTAGAAGAAGCTGTAAGGAAGGTAACCTCCTTTCCTGCCCAAAGGTTAAATTTAAAGAAGTTAGGGATTATAGATGTTGGATATATTGCTGATATTGTTGTTTTTGATATAGAAAATATTGAAGACAGGGCAACCTACCTTAACCCTAAACAATATCCAAAAGGCATTAATTGGGTAATAGTCAATGGAAAAAAAGTTATAGAAAATGGTAGGCATTTGGGAGAAAAAAGTGGTAGATTATTGAAAAGAGCAACCTTATGAGTGTTTAGTATTAATTGCTATATGTTTTACCCTTGTCATTAATGACTTTTTAATTAAAATGACTTATAATATACTTTGTATGTTTACAAATGTTCGTTATATTGAAAGGGGAAATGTTTTTTGAGTAAGAGCAGGAAAGCACTCAAGTATTTTATACCCTACTACAGGCCTCATTTAAAGCTTTTTATCATTGATTTGGCATGTGCCTTTATTATCTCGGGAATAGACCTCTTCTTCCCTACTCTTACCCGTCAAGTATTGCAAGAGGTTATTCCCAGTAGGGAGATAGGCACATTTTGGCTATTTATTGGGGTAATTGTGTTTTTGTATGTGATAAGAACGGCGCTACAATATGTTGTTAGCTATTGGGGGCATATTTTAGGCGTTAGGATAGAGCATGATATGCGAAGAGATCTCTTTTCTCATCTCCAGACCCTATCCTTTAGTTTCTTTGATAAAAACCGGACAGGTCACATAATGTCTAGAATAGTTAACGACTTAGCTGAGATTGCGGAATTTGCTCACCATGGTCCTGAGGATTTATTCCTATCTTTGGTTATGTTAATAGGTTCTTTCTTTATGTTAATAAGGATAGAATGGAGATTGACCCTCCTCATCTATGCCTTTATTCCCTTTATGGTATGGTATGGCATTGACAGGCGTAAAGAGATGAATCAGGCTTTTAGGGATATGAGGGTGAAGCTTGCAGATATTAATGCTCAATTGGAAAGCAGCATATCCGGAGTTCGAGTATCCAAGTCATTTGCCAATGAAGAACATGAGATAGAGAAATTTAATAAAGGCAATCAGAAATTCCGTACATCTAAGTATGGTGCTTATAAGCATATGGCCTTATTCCACACTGGCATAGAATTTATGTCAGCCATGCTAAACGCAATAGTGATAGCAGTAGGCGGATATATGATCTTTAGAAATATCATAGATATTGCCGATCTATTGGCCTTTATTATGTATATAAACCTATTTATGCATCCCATTCGCCAGCTGTCTAACTTTGTCCAGCAGTTTGAATCAGGTATGACTGGTGTTGAAAGATTTGTAGAAATCATGGAGGAAAAACCAGATATAACTGACGCTCCTGATGCCAAGGAATTGGTAGACGTAAAGGGAGATATTGAGTTTCATAATGTAAGCTTCTCATATGATAACAATGAGAGAGTCTTAAAGAATATCAACATAAAAATAGAGGCAGGAAAAACTGTAGCTATAGTAGGTCCTTCAGGGGGAGGTAAGACTACACTATGTCACCTAATTCCCCGCTTTTATGAGGTAGATGAAGGATATATATCCATTGATGGCCGCGATATAAGGGAATATACCTTAAAATCTCTAAGGGAAAATATAGGTATAGTACAGCAGGACGTCTTTCTATTTGCAGGGACTATTGGCGATAATATCTTGTACGGTAATATAGAGGCAAGCCATGAAGAAATGATAGAAGCGGCTAAGAAGGCCAATATACACGACTTTATAATGACTTTGCCTGATGGGTATGACACTTACGTGGGTGAAAGGGGCGTTAGGTTGTCAGGAGGACAGAAACAGAGGATATCCATTGCTAGGGTATTTCTAAAGAATCCTCCAATCCTGATATTAGATGAGGCTACTTCTGCCCTGGATAATGAAACAGAGATTAGGATCCAGCAAGCATTGGATAGTTTGGCTGAGGGAAGGACTACATTAGTTATAGCCCACAGATTATCTACCATTAAGAATGCGGATGAAATACTAGTGCTGACAGAAAACGGGATAGAAGAAAGAGGAACTCATGAGGAACTGCTAGAAAAAGACGGAATTTATGCTAGCTTATATAGATCTCAGTTCAAAAACCTTGAGCCTGAGGAAATATTGGCGCCAGATATGGCAGGTTAATTTAAGTGAGGGAATAAAATGAGAAGAACTTCTAGAAGAAAAGGCAACGGTGTTTTAACGATTATAATAATACTTGTAGGTATACTAATAGGCTACGGTGTATTGAACAAAAGCATAATAACATCAAGCTCTACCCCAATAGTGGATGGTGAAATTGATACTTCCAGGTATGTTAAGCTGTCTATGCTTTTGGCAGGACCGCCATCTACAGAAGCTATAATGGCTTATAAGGACAGCATAGCTCAGCTAAATAACAAGCTGAAAGACAGTATAAATGCCAATGTTGAGATAACTTATATTCCTTTTGATGAAATGGGAAGAGAATATCCTAAGATATTTAGCTCCAAAGAAACCTATGATGTGGTATATGCTAGTTCTAGAGCCCACCCCGGTTACTTCAAGCTGGCGGAGCAGGAGAATTTTAAAGAACTAGATGAGTTATTGCCTATCTATGCTAAGAATATTTGGGCAAATATCAATCCAGCAGTATGGGATGATGCTAAGTATAAGGGCAAGATATATGGGATACCACTAGAAGATGTTAAATATAGGGCTAATAGTTTTATCTATAGAGAGGATTTACTAGAAAAATATGAAATGGAACCTTTAATGTCCTTAGAAGATATGAAAGAATTTATGGATAATCTATTAATAGATGAAGTAGACATAACACCAATTGGGATAAATGAGAGCAGTGCCATAAGGCTTTATGATATGCTAGTTGATCTTAATGCTGATTGGATTCCTGCTCCCGGCCTGCCTCAATCCAGTTTGTATTTGGTTTCAAAGTCTAAAGACAATATTACTGATATCCTTTTCCCTGTTTTTAGCAATGAATTTATGGAGTTTGCTAAGGAGATGAAGGATTGGGCAGATAAGGGTTATTGGCAAGGGGAGGCCTTAATGGATGATAGTACTATAATGAAAAATCTAGATTCAGGCAAGGGCGGCTCCATATTTGGAAATATCTTTGATTATTCCAATGGTTTCCTTGACCAGAATCTTAAATTTTTCTGTTTCGGTGAAAAAAATCAAAAAGTTATAAAGGAAAGTGCAGCAAAAAATCTCTTAAGCATTAGTGCGGAGTCTCGTAATGCTGAGCGAGCATTGATGGTAATAGATTTTATCATGAATGATGAAGAACTCAATAGTCTTATAACTTATGGAATTCAGGGACAGATTTTTAAAGGTATTAAACAGAAAGATATGTTAGACTATTACGAGAGTATATCTATAGAGGATCCTTATGCAAAATTCACCTTTGATGCTAGTGCTGTTGAGGAAGAAATCAATAATGTAATCAGAATTAATTCTCAATATGGTATACCCATTCTGCTAGGGAAGGCAGGAGATCCTGTAACAGCAGTGAATAAATATAGGGAGAAATTAAAAGCTGCAGGGATTGAAAAGATCATAGATGCTGTGGAGGAACAGTTAAAAACATCTACTTTTGTATATTGACAACACCTGTAAAGGATATTATGATAAAAGAAAAAAATATATTGCGAAAATGGAGGATGAAAGGGAGTAATCCATCGCTTTGAGCGATTGTCTCGGTCGTCAATACGGTATCAGATAACCCGGTCGAGACTTCAAATTGTTATTTGAGGATGAGACTTTTGTCTAGTCTATTTGACTGGGCAAAAGTCTTTTTGTATTAATAATAATTAATTATAATAAATGGGGGAATGAAAGTGGACAAGCTATTAGAAGGTCTGCAAAACTTCACATGGCAGCAAGGAGTAATGATTATAGTAGGGCTGGTTCTAATTTATCTAGCCATTAAAAAAGAATATGAACCTATGCTTCTATTACCAATAGGATTTGGAGCAATTCTAACCAACATACCTTTATCATCAGCTGTAGGTGAAAATGGCTTTCTTACCATTCTCTATAATGCTGGTATAAGAACTGAATTATTTCCTATCCTTATATTCATTGCTGTAGGGGCAATGATAGATTTTAGCCCGCTTTTAAAACAACCTGTTATGCTGTTTTTTGGTGCAGCAGCACAATTGGGAATCTTTATGGCCATGTTATTGGCTGCATCCACAGGTGTTTTTAGCTTGAAGGAGGCTGCATCCATTGGAATAATTGGTGCTGCCGATGGACCAACATCCATATACGTAGCAAATCTTTTTGCTCCTGATTTGTTAGGTCCCATATCCGTGGCAGCATACTCCTATATGGCTTTAGTTCCAATAATTCAACCACCAGTTATACGTGCTCTTACCACCAAAAAAGAACGTATGATTCGTATGGATGCTGATTACGATGCTAAGGTATCTAAAAAGGTTCTAATTCTTTTCCCAATAGTTGTAACGGTGGTTGCTGGTATTATTGCTCCTATTAGTGTTGGCTTAGTTGGAGCTTTGATGTTTGGGAATTTAATAAGGGAATCTGGAGTAATGGATAGGCTGTCAAAATCAGCCCAGAACGAGCTAGCCAATTTAACAACCCTGCTGTTAGGTATCACCATAGGATCTACCATGGTGGCAGAGAAATTTTTAGCTCCTACCACTTTATTGATACTAGGTATCGGTCTTTTAGCTTTTGTATTTGATACCGCCGGTGGAGTACTCTTTGCAAAGTTTATCAATCTCTTCCTGAAGAAAAAGATTAATCCCATGATTGGTGCAGCAGGAATATCTGCATTCCCTATGTCTGCTAGAGTTGTTCAGAAAATAGCCTTAGAGGAAGATCCTTCTAACTTTATTTTAATGCAAGCCATTGGTGCCAATGTGGCTGGACAGATAGGCTCTATCATCGCTGGGGGAATCTTGCTGGCATTGGTAGGATAAGGAGGGATAATTGTGAATCAAGTAACGGTAGAGGCCCTTAAAGTATTGGGGGTAGGAATGGGAACAGTTTTTACAGTATTGGTATTATTTTATTTGATTGTTAAAGCACTGCAAATGATTTTCCCCCCAGAAGATCAAGCACAAAATTAAATATAAGCTCTTGATATAGGCTTCTATGTACAAACATAGAAGCCTATATTATTGTAGTTTTAATAATGGATTGCACTAACACCTAAGCTTATGATAAACTTAATTATTATAGGTAAAATAAGGAGATGTTTTTATGAAAGCAAAAAGGGCATGGATTTGGTTCTTAAGTCAAAGTTTCTTTATCATGACTGTTGGCCTTTCCTTGTATTTATTTGCTAAGTTTATAATTTTTCGCATAAATCTTCCTTCGGGAGTTTGTCCAGTAGAAAGTAATAGAACACTTATATATACAGCTATAGTTTTAGCTCTCATATCGTTCATTCTGTCAGTTATAGAGAGCTGGTATGAAAAAAAGGCTAATCAAAGGAATTAACTGAAGGGATGAGATCGTATGGAAGAAAACACACAAGTTGCAATGGAAAGTGCTGTACCCTATGAGAGTAAATCTTTTAGACAGCCTATAAACAAATCGTGGGATAGATGCGTTAGTTATGGGTTGAATACTCAGCATAGGCCAAAACCCCCGCAAATTTTATCTGATAAGTTAGCAGACATCCTGAAAAAACATGAAAAAATATTACAGATAGCTCATCCTTACATGAAAACTCTTTCTACCATTACTGTGAAAAAGGGAGGAATTTTAGGGCTTAGTAATAGTGAGGGAGTTATTTTACATATTGAAGGTAATTCATCTGGTCTAAAAGAGCTAGGATTTGAAAAGGGATGTATTCATTTAGAAAAATATATGGGAACAAACGCCATTGGTACCTGTATTGAAACAGGAAAACCTATTATTATTTGGGAGGAAGAACATTTTTTCCAAGCTTTAAGGAGATGGGTTGGGTTTGCAGCACCTATATATGCAGATGAGAATAGGCTTGATGCTGTACTTTTTGCTATGATACCTGTGGAAAACGCTTGCAGGACAACTATGGCCATTATATCAGTAGGGGCAGACAGTATTGAAAGCCTGTTGCGATTAACTAAAGATAAGGAATGTCTATTAAGTATGCAAGACATGATGCAACAGGTGCAAAATAGTATTATTGAAGCTTCTTCTATAATATCCCATGAGGTTAAAAATTCCCTTACAAACATTAGTGCTTATATACAGTTATTGCAGCTAGATAAATCCATCAATCATTTTAGAGGAGAAAGAATTTTAAGAGAGATTAGTCGGGTAAATAGGCTTCTTGATGATTTCAAGATATTATCTAGACATCAGCAAAAAAATATCACGGAACAGTCATTAGATGAAGCGTTACAATCTGTTTTGTACATAATGAGGCCTAAGGCGGAGCTAAATAAGGTTGAAATTATATACAGGCCTAATAAGGAGGATATTAGCGTAAAAGCTGATAAAAGGGCATTACATCACGTATTTATAAATATAATAGACAATGCCATTCAGGCTATGGAAGACGGAGGTAGTCTCACAATAGAATGGCATGTACAACAAGAACCCCATGAGGTAGTTATAAAATTTACGGATACAGGACCAGGTATACCAGCGGATGAAATTAACCAGATATTTCAAATTTTCTACACAACTAAGAAAAGTGGAAGTGGCCTAGGACTGCATATTTGCCAAAGCATTATCAAGTGCTACGGGGGAAGTATTGAAGTAGATAGCATCTTTGGCCAAGGTGCTACATTCATTATAAAATTGCCTATAGTCAACCATTAAATCAATTGTTTTTGCACGCCTCTTTGAATATATATTATACTGTTTAAATTTAACTTAACGCCTTATTCCAGTTAATTTAATACATAGCTGTGTTTAAATTTGTTTTATTGCTAACTTCAGTTATGAAGTAAAGGGGCAGTAGCATATTATGATTATTAATAAAGGTTTAATCTAATTCTTTAAAAGAGGCGATAGCATGAAAGTTACTTATATAAAAAGAAAATATCTGTCAGGCATTGTTATTGCTATTATTTTATTTGTTTTTGTACTTGGCTCATATAAGCTATTATGGAATAATAGGAATCTTTTTCAAAAACATGATGAGGACCTGGCTTGGTATGGGATAGATGTTAGCTTTAATCCCCAAGATGGCAGATTGGACTGTAAGCAACATGTCCATTACATAAATAAAGAAGAAAATTCCATTAGCAACATATACTTTCATATTTATCCCAATTCCTTTAAATATGAGGACAAAGCTGTATTTCCTCCGGAGGAGATGAGCAGGGCATATCCCAATGGCTTTTCCCCTGGCTTTATAGAATTTTATAATATAGAGTTAAACGGAAAACCTGCATCATACACAATCCAGGGATATAGCGATGATATATTGATGATATCCTTAGAAAAAGCACTCGAGCCTGGTGATAAAGCGGATATTTTGATGGAATATGGGGTGCAGCTGCCCCAATCCCCAGGTAGATTTGGATATTGGGACAATACCTATAATCTAGGTAATTGGTATCCAATTCTTTGCGTATATGATGGGAGGGGTTGGAATCTTGAGCCTTACCATAACTTAGGTGATCCTTTTTATAGTGATATATCAAATTACAAGGTTAGCATTAGTGCTCCTAAAGATTTTGTTGTAGCATCTACTGGGAAACTTATAGCAAAAGAAGAAAAGGCAGAACAAAATATCTGGCAGTTTGAAGCGTTGTCGGTTAGGGATTTTGCTTGGGTAGCTAGCCGGAAGTTTAAAACTTCCTCCATGACCATAGGGGATACTACAGTATATTCTTATTACTATACCCAGGAAGCAGGAGAGAGAGCTCTAGATTATGGGGCTTCTGCCCTTAAGATTTTTAATGAGCTTTTTGGTCCATATCCCTACGAAACTTTGTCTGTTGTTCAAACTGACTTTTTTATTGGGGGTATGGAATATCCTCAATTGGTAATGATAGATGGCAGCCTTTATGAAGAAGAGCAGGATGATTGGTTGGAGTTAGTTGTTGTTCATGAGGTTGCCCACCAATGGTGGTATGGCCTGGTAGGCAATGATCAAATATATGATTCATGGCTAGATGAGGCATTGACCGAGTATTCTACTATTTTATATTATGGTCAGCGCTATGGTCAGCAGGAAGAATACCGTAAATATCAAGACATAATAGATAAAGGCAGGTATCAGTTATTTCAAATTTACAGAGCTAGTGAAAATATGGATGAAACCATCCATAGGCCCTTGTATGAATTTGAAGACTGGATAGAATATGATGCCTTGGTCTACGGAAAAGGTGCTATTATGTTTCATGAAGTGAGACAGGAAATGGGAGATGAGAACTTTATAAAAGTACTTAAAACTTACTTTGAAAATAATAAATTTCAAAATGCCAAGCCTGAAGATTTGTATAAGGCATGTGAGGCAGTAACCGGGCAAAGCTGGCAAAATTATTTTGAACAATGGCTGTATGATAGAAATTAACTTATTGTAAGTTATATAACAAAAAGTAGTAATGTAAAGAAGGTTGAAAAGCAGACACAAATAAAATTTAATAATTTCGTAAAAAATACGTAACATTTTTAGAGTTTTGTGGTATAATGGTACCGAAGCAAATAACTGTTTAAAAAACACAGGAAGGGAAACTAGCCATGATTGATGAACTTAAGTCAAAGTTTTTAGACAAAGCAGGGAAATGGTTGAAAGGAAAGAATATTTCTGATATATTGCTATTAGTTATTATTTTAACTAGCGCTGGAGTATTTTCTACTAGCAATGTATTAGAAACACAAGCAGCCTCAAATGAGTCAAGAGTTGCAGATGAAAATATACAAAAGGCCTACTTTACCTATTACAATGGTCATAATATAGGTTTAGTCAAGGACAAGAACCATATTAAGGGCATATTGGATGAAATTCAAGAGGAATTTGAGAAGAAATTCAATATGGAAACTAAATTAGAGTTTGATATAGAATTTGAAGAGATTTATGTTGACAAACGTTTTTTAAGCAGTGTCGATACTTTGGAAGATATAATACGTTCAAATATTGAGGCAAAGGTAAAAGCAGCTATAATAGAAGTGGATGGCCAGAGGATGGCCATTCTTAGGGATGAAACAACTGCACAGTCCATACTGGATTCCCTTCAGCAACCCTATAAGGAGAGAGCAGAGGAATTGGGTATAGAACTACTAGAGATTGGCTTTGAAGAGAATGTGGTCATTAAAGATGCATATGTAGAATATAATCAGCTGGAAGATTTGGACAAGGTACTAGAAAGATTTACGGAAGGTGAGACAGAAGAACAGATTTATATTGTAGAGGAAGGGGACAACGTTTGGACTATTGCTAGAAAGCACAATATTACTGTAGAGCAAATACTAGAGGCTAACGCTCCAATGGAGGAGTCAGATATTTTACAGATAGGTCAAGAGCTCAAGCTAAATGTACCTCAATTACCTCTTAACATCTATACGGTGGAGAAAGTTAAATATACCGAAACTATTCCTTTTGAGACAGAAACCAGGAAGACCGATTCTTTATATACCAATCAGACCAAAGTATCCCAGCAAGGTCAGAACGGTGAAAAGGAAATAATAGATAAAGTCTATAGAAGGAATGGAGTTGAAAAGGATAGGGAAAAGATATCTGAGACCATAATAAAAGAACCAGTAAAAAAGATTGTTTTGCAGGGTACGAAAAAACCTGTTAAAGGCGTACCTTCTTCTAGAGGAGGCTCCAGCAGCTCCGGAAGCATGTCATGGCCTACTAGAGGAACCCTTTCTTCTAGGTATGGTAGGCGTTGGGGCAGGATGCATAATGGAATAGATATTGCCGGTCCTAAAGGCACTCCTATTTATGCAGCAGATAGTGGTACTGTTACCTATTCCGCATATAATAGTGGAGGCTATGGCAATCTGATTAAGGTAAGTCATGGCAGCGGGATTGTCACTTATTATGCTCATCTAAGCAAAAGAGTTGTTAGTAAAGGGCAGTACGTCAAAAAAGGCCAGCTAATCGGGTATATGGGTAGTACTGGCAGAAGCACAGGATCCCATCTTCATTTTGAGGTCCGGGTTAACGGGAGTCCTAGAAATCCATTAAATTATCTCAGATAGCCATAAGATATCCTAGTCTTTGGTCTAGACATGATAGCTTTTAAGAAAGGAGAGATTTAGGTATGGCATTATTAGAATTTCAATGCATTGAATGCGGGGAAATCTTTGATAAATTAGTCTATGGAGATGATCGGAGCAACGTTAGCTGTCCACAGTGTGGCAGTAAGGAGTATAAACAAGTTTTTCAAGGGAAAAGCCTTTTTGGTCAGATTGGCAGCAGTGAATCAGATTCTTTTGTCTGTCCTGCTCAAAGGAGTGGAGAGTGCCCTGGCTGCCATTAATTGATAGATGAAGTTTATATAGTATAATGTTATAATATAGTCGTTCTACTGTAATTTTTGATGCAAAGATTAAAGTTCTTTATTGATTATGGACAAGCTGAATTATAGATAAATTTTAAACAATTTTAAAATTTTAGTGATGAATTAGTATAACAAAGATGTTATAATTGAAATGTTGTTTTATTTGGATATCAACAGGATAATATTGGAGGTGAAGTTCCCTCTAAATATATATATTAGGGGGGGTAGGGGTGTGGAAAAACTTCGAATATATGGTGGAAAAAGATTAAAGGGAAGAGTAAAGATTAGCGGTGCTAAAAATGCTGCTGTTGCTATTTTGCCAGCAGCTTTACTGGCAGATGAGACTTGTGCTATTGATAATCTTCCATATATAGATGATGTTATAGTATTAGGTAATATATTAGAAGAATTAGGGGCTTATGTTAAGCTTAATTCCAGGGGAAGTATAGAGATTAATGCTTCTAGTATGAAAGAGTATAGGGCTCATTATGATATGGTAAGGAGAATGAGGGCTTCCTACTATCTATTAGGAGTATTTTTAGCTAAGTTTGGAAAAGCTGAGGTGTCTTTTCCTGGAGGATGCGCTATAGGTACCAGGCCTATAGATCAGCATATTAAAGGATTTGAAGCCCTTGGAGCCAAGGTAGTGCTAGAACATGGCGTTATAAAAGCATCTGCTGATAAGTTGGTGGGTAATGAAATTTATCTGGACGTAGTCAGTGTAGGAGCCACTATAAACATTATGTTAGCTGCTGTAAAAGCAGAAGGCACTACTACCATAGTTAATGCCGCCAAGGAACCCCATGTAGTAGATGTAGCTAACTTTTTAAATAGCATGGGAGCAAAAATAAAAGGGGCTGGCACTGATACCATTAGAATAAATGGTGTTGAAAAACTATCGGGATGTGAGTATACCATCATCCCTGATCAGATAGAGGCAGGGACATATATGATTGCTGCAGCTGCTACAGGTGGAGATGTTACAGTAGTAGATGTTATACCCAAGCACATGGAGGCTGTAACGGCAAAACTTCTTGAGATGGGCATGGAAGTTATTGAAGGTGATGATGAGATTCGAGTTATAGGTAGGCAAAGACCTAGAAATGTGAATATCAAAACCCAACCTTATCCTGGTTTTCCCACAGATTTGCAGCAGCCCATGTCTGCCTTGCTTAGCATTGCGGATGGTGTTAGCGTTATAACCGAGAATGTTTGGGAGGCGCGCTTTAAGCATTTAGATGAGATTAGTCGTATGGGGGGCAATGCAAGGATAGAAGATAGGGTAGCTATAATCCAAGGTGTTGAAAAGCTGACTGGTGCGCCGGTAACAGCTACTGATCTGCGTGCAGGAGCGGCTTTAATAATAGCTGGTCTAATGGCTGACGGCGTAACTGAAATTAGCAACGTAAAGTATATTGATCGGGGCTATGAAGCCATTGAGCAAAAGCTGGTAAGCCTAGGTGCAGATATTGAGAGAGTTGACGCAAATGGCAAGACCCGTAGGCTTTCTTTAGTAACTTCCAACTATGATGTTGAAGATACAGCTGCCTTGTAAAAGGACTTATTAATGATATATATATTGGTATATACTTATTCATAAAGACGGTAAGAAATAATACTTCCAAGTAAGCAATTTTAGGCTATCTGCTTGGAAGTATTTTAATTTTATAGTTTGCAAAAAGCTGCTGGGCCTACATTAAATAGGTTATTTCCCTTAGTATCAATAGCTACAATTGCAGGGAAGTTTTCTACTGTAAGGCTGTAAATAGCCTCAGTGCCTAAATCTTCAAAGGCAATAATTTTGGCTTTTTTAACACATTTGGAAAGAAGGGCGCCTGTGCCTCCTATTGCAGCAAGGTATATTGCTTTATTTCTAACCATGGCATCGATAACAGAAGAATCTCTTTGCCCCTTACCAATCATGATTTTAAGGCCTAGGTCTAGTAATGTAGGCGTATATGCATCCATCCTGCTACTAGTGGTAGGGCCACAGGAACCAATGACCTGTCCTGGTTTTGCTGGACAGGGCCCAACATAATAGAGGGCTTGGCCTTTAATATTTATAGGTAAAGCTTTGCCTTCCTTGAGTAGTTCTATCATTCTTTTATGAGCAGCATCTCGTGCTGTAATCAATGTACCCGTTATATACACCATTTCTCCTATATTTAGAGATTCTAATTCTATAGTGGAACAAGGCAATGATAAAACTTTGTATTTACTCATAATCTACTCCTTTATAATATAGCTTGTTTATGTCTGGCTACATGACACTGGATATTTACCGCTACTGGAAGTCCGGCGATATGTGTGGGATAGGTTTCAACATGGACAGCCAGGGCTGTGCTTGTTCCTCCTAGCCCCTGAGGACCGATACCTGACTTGTTGATAAGCTCTAGTAATTCTTTTTCCAGTGAAGCAATATTGGGACGGCTGCTAGGCGTGCCAGCGTCCCTTAAAATAGCCTGCTTTGCCATAAGAGCAGCTTTTTCCATGGTGCCCCCGATTCCTACACCTACAATTATTGGTGGACAGGGGTTGGCAGCTGCCTTTAATACAGTATCTAGTACAAACTCTTTAACCCCTTCAATGCCTTGGGAGGGCTTTAGCATTTTAAGCCTGCTCATATTTTCACTGCCAAATCCTTTGGGTGCAACTGTTATTTTAAGCCTGTCTCCTTCAACAATATTATAGTGAACAACAGCAGGAGTATTATCTCTTGTATTAACTCGTGTTATGGGATCTAATACAGATTTTCGCATAAAGCCTAGCTCATAGCCACGGCGAACTCCTTCATTAATGGCATGGTAAAGGCTGCCTCCAGTTATATGAACATCCTGACCTATTTCAAGGAAAACTACCGCCATGCCCGTGTCTTGGCAAAGGGGTATAGTTTCTGTCTCGGCTATATGGATATTTTTCTGGATTTGTTTCAGAATATTTTTGCCAAGCTCTGATTTTTCCTCATGGTAGGCTTTATTTAATAATTTTTTCACATCATCTTCAAGGTAGCAGCATGCTTCTATACATAATTTCTGTACAGTTTCCACTATCTGATTTACATGTATTTCTCTCATACTGTTCTCCTGTATTAATAAATTAATCTGCTATGCTAGTTGAAAGGTTATGTAATTTATAATAGTTCTTGATAATAGTTATTGCAACTTGGTGCCATACAATTAAGTTAATTTTATTATACTTTATCTAATCATATATTTAAAGTGTGGTGTATAAACTGTATATTAGCCACCATCATAGT
>Ga0209537_1002538_pt1 | contig 18083 bp, 20 predicted proteins | sample BioPla4DNA1_FD_187698 | JGI IMG/M metagenome (GOLD analysis project Ga0209537, IMG submission 187698) | Biogas fermentation microbial communities from Germany - Plant 4 DNA1 (SPAdes) (version 2) | ecosystem: Engineered > Bioreactor > Anaerobic > Digestate | place: Bielefeld, North... | reverse complement strand
AAAATGCACAGCACTCCTAAGCTGAAGATTAAACTTAAAGATGTAGCAGAATTTTTGGCTAATAACTTTGGCATAGAAGATCCAGTGAAATTCGCCAAGGAAGGTGGCACCATTAACCTGGATGGCCATGAGATATTATTCTTCACAGAAGGAGAAGATGCCGAGTTTATAGAAGCTAAAAGTGCTACTGGAGATGCCAAAGACCTATTAAAACTAATATTCTACTGCATAGTAGATATATCAGAGACACCAGAGTTTATATTTGGGGTCCATACGCCATCAGCCTTAGCAAGTGTTAAGGAACAAATGCCTATCATGGTAAACAAAGTTAAAAGGAAGAGGGAGCAATTTGCAGAGCAATGGCAGTTGTTGGCTAGAATGGTATTGGCCATGTCTAGTCAAGCGAAAGGAGTGCAATTCTTAGATTATACTGTGGCATTAGGATGGGATGAGGTAGATCCACGAGATGATAAGGCTGTAAGCGAAACATTAAAGAATATAACTACAGCTTTAAATGTGGCCCTTATGTCCAATATCATATCAGAAGAATCTGCAGTAGACTTCCTAGCACAGTATATTGACACCATGTCCGAATATCAGTCTAATGATCCAGAAATAGTCGGAGAAAGAGAAAAGATAATGAGGACCAGAAGATTAAGGAACAGATATAGGGACTATGAAGGATGGATTGATGAAGTCAGAGAAATAGACGAGGCCTTAATAGGTGATGAGGATGAAGAATAAAAAAGTAGGTCCTAACACGGGCATAGATAAGCTAATCGAAACAAGTGGACCATACAAAAGATGGGCATTGCTGCAAAGAAAAGAATTCATGGAGTTAAGGCTAGACCAGGAACAGGAAATCAGGGCCATGTATGAGGAAATATCCAGGAGCATAGCAGAGGATATTGCTAGGGGTGGCCTTAGTCCATTTGATGAGGCAAGACTAAGAAGGATCCAACAAGAAATAAAGAAAAGGATAGATGAGCTTAATAGACAACTAACTATCAACTTTGATAGGCACATAAAAAGAAACATAGAGGCAGGATCCAGCTACTCTAAACAGGTCCTTATAGACATAGCTAAAAAGGCAGGAGCAACAAGATTATCTGTAGGGGTAATAGAAAATGCTTTCTATAGAATGAATACTAGAGCAGCAGAAGCTATGTGGTCCAGGAGTAGGTTTGGCCTTAAATTAAGTGACCATATCTGGAATAAAAACCAGAACTATAGAAAAAACATCAATAAGATCCTAGTTTCTGGTGTGGCCACTGGAGAGGATTGTGTAAATGTGGCCAGAGCTATAGAAAAGTATGTAAAGAAAGGTAAGGCTACATTTTCAAAAGATTATCCCAATATGATGGCCAGAATGCAAGGAAGAATTCCTGAAGATATATGCTATGAGGCCTTGAGGTTAGCCAGGACAGAAATGACATCGGCCTTTGGTATGGCCACAATGAAATCTGCAGCAATGAATCCAAATAATAAGGGTGTAAGGTTTATATTATCTGCAAGCCATCCAGAGTATGACATATGCGATGTATATTGTGAGGCTGATGATTATGGGTTAGGTCCTGGAGGATATCCTATAGATCATGCACCAGATTATCCTTTTCATCCTAATTGTTTATGCATTATGACAGAAATCCAGGAAGACATAAACACAACTATAGAAAGAGTATCAAACTGGGCGAAGGATCCTGAAAGTGATCCACAAATGGAAAAATGGTACCAGGACAACTTCGAGAAGTTCCAATTCTTTTAATTTGTATTCCCAGAAAGGCCACAGCATTAATTTAAGGGGGTGAAAATAGGAAATGCATATAAAAGTATTAGCAGGTGAACAAAGAGTCATACAGGGCGAAATAGATAGTGTAAATGCACTACTATCTAATATAAAGCCAAGCGATGTACCTCTGGCCAAAGGTGTCGACATAGAACAGATGAAGCAAATGGATGATGATCCTTTAGAGGTAGTAGTAGAAATACCAGCTGGCAAAAGTAAAAGAGGCTGGAATTATACACCTAAAAGCTTAAAGGACATTGTAGACTATGTCATGGAGCATACACTGAATGGGTTCCTCGGCCACCAAAAGCCAGAAGACATATCTACAGAGTTTGTGCCCCCAGTAACACATTGGATAGGTGCAGAAATGAGAGGCAACAATGCTTATTTTAGGGGGTTAATAGATGCTGATGCCAAGAGTCTTAAAAGATGGATAAGGACTAATAGGATTAAAGAGGTCAGCATCTTTGGATTTCCTGAACTACAGAAAAACAGCGTAACTGGAGAAATAGATGTAATAGGGTATGAGCCATTATCTATAGACTGGACTCCATTACACAGACCAGGAATGCCCACAAAAATTGTAGGTATGGAAATGGAAGATATAGCAGGAGAGCAGCTGGATGGAACCTTCGAAAAGCTAAAAGAAGAATTAAGAGAGGCAGCAAAAGAATATTTCAATGCCCATGGCAATGGCCACTATGTATGGATTAGGAGCATTAGATATGACAACAGTACAGTCATAGTGGAGCATGAGCAGCCAAACCTACCTACTAAATTATACAGTATCCCATTCACTATCCAAGATGACCAGGTGACATTGGGAGAAAAGACAGAGGTAGTAGAAAAAAGAATTTATGAACCTGCGAAACCAGCAGGTGAAATAAATAATGAAGGAGGTAAAAGTATGGATTTTAAAGAAATGGTAGAAAAGATTAAAAACCAGATAAGAAATGGGCAAATCACCTATGGCCAAGTCATAGGGGAAATGAATATCACCCCTGAAGTGATAGCTGCAGAAATGGAAGAAGTTAAAACTGCATTAGAAGCAAAAGAAACACTAGACAAAGTAAAAGAGGCTTTAGGAGTGTCTGGAGAAATGGATGTAGTAGAAGTGGCTAAGGAAGGTAAAAAGGCTATAGATGAATCCAAGAAAAAGAACTTCGAGGACACAGTAAACAAAATTATAGGAGAAAAAGTATCTGGAGAAATGGCCCAAGGCCTAGTTAAAAAGATGCTTAATGTAGAGGAAGGAGCTTCTGAAGAAGTAATAGCAGGAGAAATTGACAAGATCCTTGCTGATGAGTTCATCCAAAAGGTCCTATCTGACCATTACATCGACAAGGGAACTGGAGTAGGTTCCACTTCTCAAACTAAAACATCATCTGGCCTTGTAACTAAAAGGGCTCAAATATAAATTATTATTTAAGGAGGAATGAAAGATGGCATATACAGGACAACCAGTACCAAGTACTGTAAATCCAATCTTAAGAGCAAAAATAAGTGACGGAAAATCTGTAGTAGTAACAGTACCAGAGAACACAGAAATAGCTGCACAAACATTCGTATTATTAGACGGTTTCTTTGGAGTTGCTATGGAAAGTGTTAAGACAGGAGCAGGAGAAACTGCAGAAATAGCAATATCTATTGAACAGGCAGAATATGAGACTGACCAAATAACTACTTCAGACACTTACAAAGTAGGAGACCTGGTCTATTTCAAGGCTTCAACTAAAAAACTTACTACTAATGCTGGTACCGAAGCGGCACCAAATAGATTAGTAGGAAGAGTGACATCTGGGAAAGACGAAAACAATGTAATTAGCTTTATATTATTACCACAAATAGGATAATAGGAGGGAAATAAATGTCTATAAAAATCTATAGTCAGGAAACATTACTTGAGCAACGAAGACAACAAAATGTAGAAGAGAAGATCCCGTTTATAGTTGCTGGTGAGATGGACCATGCAACTAAAAGAATCGTAAATGGGGAAATAGAGCTTTTAGACTTCACTAGGCCATTGGGTGAAATGATCAACTTTGGCTCTGTGCAAGACCTAAAAGACCTATTGAGAAAAGTAGTACTTGATGTTGAACTAGGAAAAGAGCAGGTACAATTAGTGTACAAGCCAATTTATGATACAATAACAGATCCAAACTTCCCAGAAGTATTGGATGCGAAATGGGCATTACACGGAAACTGTATATTCATAGAGCATATCGAAGGCAGCGAAGTAAAATTCGGTAGCATAGCTGCAGAAGAAGGACCTACAGCTAGAATTAAGACTTATGCAGCTGGATTTGAGTACACCAAGAAGATGATAGACTTCAATGAGACCTTCAACATCGAAATGCTGAATAAGTCCATGGGAGAAGCCTACAATGCATTACTAAATCACATACACCTATATCCAATCATTGGATACAACTACAAGGCTGCAAATAAAACAGCTTACAAAGGTGCAGCAGAAGATCCAGCATGGCTGGGAATGTACAAAACAATAGCTCAAGCAGTTAAGGACTCCAGAGCTGCAAAGAGACCAGGAACAGTTCTACTGGCAAACTCTGCAGATGCTATAGACATTGAAATGGCATTAAGAGGAGGTCACCAAATAAATGGAAGTATCTATCCAGCAATACCAGGAATCAACACAGTAATCTACTACGATGGATGGGAAGTAACAGTAGGCAAGAAGACATATTCCTATGATGGAGTAGCACCTGGAAAGGCATATCTAATCAGACCTAAGAGAGGATTTAAGGAACTAATTAAGAGAGACTATACTGTAGAAAAAGGCAACAAAGATGTATCCAGATTAGTAGAGGACCAAATAGTAGCATACTGCTACAGAGGAGTATTTGCAGCTGTAGAAGAAAATGTCCAGGAAATTGCATTGAGATAATGTCTGTTAAAGGCATTATCTCTTTTATTTAGGAGGGATTTCATGGACAATATAGCAAAGCTAAGGCTCTATCTGAATGACAAAGAAGGGAAAGTATTCACTGATGAGGAGCTGCAGCAATTACTAGAAGGAGAAGGCTGTATATATTGTGCTGCAGCTGAAGGATGGACCTTATTTGCTACCAGGATAGACATTACAGGGACCAAAAAGTACACTGTAGGCATTGAGACCTATGAGAAGGCAGGCCTTAATGATCAAATAAGAGCAGCTTTAAATAATGCACAGTACTTCAAAGAGAAATGCACCTGTAAGGGTAAAAATGGTAGCTTTATATTAAGGGCAACAGCAAAGGTGGGTCCATAATGATATCTGCAGAAGAGAGAAAACAAGACATCATAAACACCATCAATGAAAATCCCGTAGATATAGAGATAAATGTAACTACCAGGAAGGTGGTAGATGGAGCCTGGAAAACTTGTAATGAAACTAGAACTTTAAAAGTGAGGATATTCCAGCAAAGGAATCCAGAAGTAATATCCATAAGTGACATAAAAGGAACTGCAGATACTTCCAAAAAATATGGAATGCTAGCAGATTATACTGCAGATCTTAAGGATGTATCTGATAATAAGATCATATTTGACTCCATATATGGGAGAATGGAAGTCATAGCGATATATCCTCAAATAGTAAAAGGAGAGATATGTGGCTACCAGTGCGAATTGAAGAGGGTGAGCTAATGGCATTTAGTGACAAGTCTATAGACTATTTAAACAGAAAAGTGGCTGGTATGTATCATGTAATAAAAAATTGTATGGCAGATATGGAGGCTAAGGCCAAAAGGAATGCTGAATGGAAAGACAGGACTTCCCATGCCAGGCAAAACATTCACCATGGAGTAGAGTCTCACCCAATGACAAAATCTTTTACTGCATATCTGGCCCATGGGATGAAGTATGGAAGGTACCTGGAAGAAGGCACCAAGCCACATATCATAAAACCTAAAAGGAAGAAGGCCCTCTACTGGAAAGGAGCCAAACATCCAGTAAAAAGTGTTAACCATCCAGGAACTAAGGCCTATCCAATACTAGAGGAAACATTAAGGGAAAACAAAGACGAGTTAATAAAGGCAATTGAAAAACATTGGGCCAATGAATAGAGGTGGATAAATGAGAGCAGGAATACGAAAGCAGATCCTGGATAATGTATCTATTCTTAAGGACTGTTATGAGCCAAATGTGCCTAGGTATGAGACACCAAAGCCATATGCAGTGGTGGTCCAAGGAAATGATAGTTCAAGACAGGATCCAACAAGCTTTCAAAGAACTGTAGAGGTATGGTTATACAATGACATAGATACATTTAAGACATTAGATAATATAACCTTGGATGTCATAGAAGCCCTGGACCTAAAAACATTCACGGATCCAGACACAGGCCTATCTTATACAGCCAGCTTTAATGGCACCATTGGTCAAGATTTAGTTGACGAGGAATGGGGTGCTATAGTAAGAGGATTAGAATTCACGATTATAGCATTACATGAGACAAGAGCAGAGAATGACACCTGGGAGAAGGCTACAGCTGATTTTATAAAAGAAGTTACAAATGTAAAAACGTATCAGGGAACTTGGAAGGAAGACTTCCAGGTTCCTTCTGTTTTATGCAGGACAATAAGTAAAAGTACAGAGCCTTTGAATTATATGGCCTATAGGGAAAGTAGAGATATCAGAATTCATGTAGTTAGTAAAGAAAAAGAAGAAATAAATCAAATAATAGACACTATTGAATATGAGCTAATGAAAGCGATTAAGATACCTCTGGACATAGAGGATAAAAGATATTTGACAATCCAATCCATCCGAGAAAATAGGGATAGTGACATGTTGGGCATTGGCCAGGTAACAGTAACCATGGCAAGGATTAACAGTATCCAAAGGGATACAACTTATATAGAGAAGATCTATAGCAGAGGCCAAGTAATTGAATAAAGGAGGTTGGCGATATGAGCAAAGATAAAAACACGAAGAAAGCTGCTGACAAGCCTAAAGAGCATGAATTTACTATCGAGGAGCTTATGCTCCATTGTGAAGCGATAACAGGACACAAAAGAGAAGTGGCAGCTGGAGCTTTATATGGCTGCAATAAAGATAAAATGACAAAGACAGAGTTTAAGGAGCGAGTAGACAAGTTTCTTAAAAAAGTCATAGAGAAAAAGGAGGTTAAATAATGGCAAGTGGATTTTGGTCAGAAACCGACAAACCAATAAGGCCAGGGTTTTATAACAGGTTCAAAGCTGCAGCTCTAGCACGAATTCAAATGGGTAAACGGGGAATTGTAGCAATGCCTGTAAAAGCCAACTGGGGACCACCTAAAGAAATCGTTAGAATCACATCTGAAAGGGACCTAATAGACAACTTTGGGGACGACATGAACTATACAGCATATAAGCTGGGAAGATTGGCGCTACTAGGACAACCTAAAGAGTTGCTACTTTACAGACTAGTAGACGGAACAGAAAAACCTGCCTCTTTAACTATTAAAGGACAGGCAGAGAGCGAAAGTATAGATGTAATAAAATTGACCACAAAATATCCTACTACCAGAGATTTCAGGATATCTGTAAGCCCTAATGTAGTAGACGAAAATCTGTTCGATATAAGGCTATACGAAGGTGCTAGGCCAGTGTATGAATTCAGTAAATTATCTGGTACAGCTGCAGAAATTGTTGAAACTATTAACAACGACCAGGTAAACAAATGGCTAGTAGCTGAAAATTTAATCCCAGAAAATAATAATCCAGTTATATTAAATAGCATGATTTCTGAGGCTATGACTGGAGGAAATGATGGTACTGCAGATATCACAGTTAGCGACTATATAGATGCCTTAGCTGCCTTTGAAGCTAGACAAATTAACGGACTAGCATTAGATGGAGTAACGGACCCTGCTATCCATACATCATTAAAAGGTTGGTTAGAGAGGGTAAGAAAGGCAGGTAAAAAAGTAAGAGTATACTTGGGAGGACCAGCAGACGAAACAATAGAAGAGGCCAACAATAGATCCAAGAATATAAACTATGAGGGAATTGTAAATGTGGGCAATGGTGGAATTCTAGATGGAATCGCCTACACACCAGCTGAAACTGCTTGCTACATCATGGGGTTAGCTGAAGGTCAAGACATGAAAGAATGTCTATGTAACCAAACAACTATATTCCAGGATGTAACTAAGCACCTAACACATGAAGAAATTGAAGAAACAATATTAGCAGGTACCTTAATCTTAAGATATGACGATGGTGCTGTTGTTATAGAGGACGATGTAAATACACTTAAGAGATATGGCCAGGACCAAAACGAAACCTGGGGCTATTTAAGAGCTATTAGGTTCATGGACATGGTAGACGAGGACACTTCTATCACAGGCAACAGGCAATATGTAGGAAAGGTCCTAAATGGAAGGACTGGCCAATTGGCAGTATTGTCTGCATTGAAGCAGTACTTTGAAATACTACAAACTGGCCAATTAATCGAGGATTTTGTGGTAGAAATAGACGAAGATCTTCAGAAGAATGCTGCAAACGATGAATTCTACTGGAGATGGGAAGCTAAATACATCAATGTCATGAAGAAGATATTTGGTACAGGTTATATTAAATAAGAAGGGGGTAGCGAATAATGCTTGGTAACTTTAATCCAGATAGAGCCTTTCACGGCTCTTTTTCTAGGCTTCTTTTAGATGGAGAATGGCAAACCAATGTAAGCCATGTAGAGGCCACTGTAGAAATGGAAAAAGGCGAACTAAATGTAATGGGCAGTGACTGGACCAGATATAAAAAGGGTCAAAAGAGTGGATCGGGAACCTTCTCTGGATACAAGGTAACCTCTAAAATGATAGAACAGGGCTTTGAAAGATTTGAGCTAATTGTAACACTAGAGGATCCAGAGGCATATGGCCATGAAAGAGTAAGGCTTATGAATTGTATGGCTGATAGCATCCAGCTGGCTAATGTAACTGCAGGAGAAGTTATTGAAGAGGAAACACCTTTCACATTTGAAGGCTATGAATTATTAGATGCTGTTGTTGGTGAATAAAAAGAAAGGAGAGATGTAAGGTGACTAAGGAAAACAAGAACCTTGAAATAGAAATGACCGAAGAAGAAATATTAGAAATGACCGAAGATGAAATTATTAACAAGCTATTAGAGCCTACTGAAGTTCCTGAAAGGACCTATATGATAGACAGACTAGGCATTCCAGTAACATTAAAGGGGCTATCTGAAAGAGAGATCCAAAGAATTAGAAGGGAATGTACTGTCGAAAGAAAGCATAGAGGCCAAAGGATTAAGGAACTAAACGAGGAAGAATTCAATGCTGCCTTAATCGAAGCTGCTACAGTATCACCAAACTGGAGTGATAAGAGACTGCTTTCAAATTTAAAACTATCTTCAGGAAGAGAGGTTGTAAAGAGAAAACTACTAGCAGGCGAAATGATGGCCCTTGCAGACAAAGTAATGGAGCTATCTGGGTTTGATGATGAGCTTGAAGAGATAGAAAACATAAAAAACTAATAGGTCGGGGTCCATTCGTGACATCACTATATAATTTATTTACAAAACACCACATGGATCCCGACTATGTCATGTCCAGGTCAGATATGGGGAGAAGGCTCCTCTTGGCCTTCTCTCAATATGAAATAGAGCAGGAGGAAAAGGTAAAGAAACAAAATCAAAGTAAACCCAGGAAGAGGGGAGGGAGGTAATTGGCTGAAAAAGAAATATATCGTCTGGAGGTCAATGTAGGAGTCACTGGTGACGATAAAACCAAGAAGAAACTGTCTGCCATGGATAAGTATGTAGAAAAGACAGAAAAGAGGATGAAGCGGCTAGATAGGATGGAAGCAAGTCCAGCTGCTAAACTCCAGGACAAAATTACCTCTCCCCTAAAGAAAATAGAAGGTAGAATAGGGTCCTTTGCTAAAAATGCCATTAAGAAATTTACAGCTGTTGCTGCTGCAGGTGCATTAATAGTCGGTGGTCTGGGAATTAAGGATACAATGACCACCTTCATGGACTTTGAACAGGGTCTATCCAATGTCCAGGCAGTGAGCCAGGCCACGGCCGAGGAATTGGCCATACTGCGGGATGAGGCTAAAAGGTTAGGAGCTGAAACAGCCTGGTCTGCAGTCCAGGTAACAGAGGCTCAAACCTTACTAGCACAAGCAGGTTTTACAGTCCAGGAAACTATAGCAGCACTTCCAGGACTGCTAGACATGGCCAGTGCGGAAGGTATGGACCTGGCAGATGCAACTGATATAGCAGCAGGTACTCTGCGGGCCTTTGGGTTAGCGGCTGAAGAAGCTACTCATGTTGCCGATGTACTTGCATTATCAGCCACAGCAACCAACTCGGATATAGCTGGGCTAGGCGAGGCCATGAAATATGTTGGACCTGCAGCAAATGCACTAGGAGTAGATCTAGAACAAACTGCAGCTGCTATAGGTATGTTATCTAATGCTAATATTAAAGGATCTCAAGCAGGTACCACATTAAGAGCTGCACTGACAAGGCTTGCTAAACCATCAAAAGAAGCAGCAGATCTAATGCGAAGTTTAGGATTTAATGCATTCGACAGTTCGGGAAGAATGCTACCACTGCATGAAGTAATAGCCAACTTACAAAAGAGCACAGCTGGACTAACAGAACAGCAAAGAGCTAATGCTATGGCCACAATCTTTGGCCAAGAGGCAATGTCTGGCATGCTAGCATTAGTAGAGCAGGGACCAGAGGCATTAAAGGAATTAACTGACTCCTTATATACTGCAGACGGAGCAGCTAAACAAATGGCAGAGACTAAGCTGGACAATCTAGCTGGAGCAATTACTATCCTACAATCTGCAGTTGAAGGCATGAAGATAGAGCTGGGCGAAAGGTTGGCACCATATGCCAGACAATTTGTAGACTGGCTAACTCCTAAAATACCTATTATTACTGACAAAATAGTTGAATTAGTTGATAGAGCACAGGAGTTTGCTACTAGGGCATATCCAGCTGTATTGAAGTTTATAGATGTTTTAAAGACCATTTCTCCACTATTGCCAGGTATTGCTGCAACAATAGCAACTATAAAGATAGGCAATAAGATCCAGAGTGGTATAAGAGCATTTACTGAATTCAAAGGCTTGCTATCCCAAACTATAACTGGAGCTGGAGGAATAGGAAAGGCGATGGGATTATTAATAGGGCCTGTTGGGAAAGTAGCTTTAATAGTGGGAGCTTTGGTTACAGTAGGAGTCCTCTTATGGAAGAACTGGGATAAGATAAAGGAAAAGGCTACCCAATTAGGTAACTGGATAAGCGAGAAATGGAATGGTATTAAAGAGGCTACTGCTAATACCTGGGAAAATGTAAAAACAACCGTATCTGACAAATGGAATAGCCTAAAAGAAACAGTACTGGGCATAGGACCAGCAATAAGAGAAGGAATATCAAATACCTGGGAAAACATTAAGACTGGAGCAATTGACAAATGGAACAGCATTAAAGAAGGTGTAGCAAATGCAGCTAGAGGAGTCAAAAACTATTTGCTATTTAATTTCTTAAGCTTACCAGATCCAATATTTAATGCAATAAATACAATAAAAGAGGGGATATTAACTGCATTTGAAGGGATTAAGAATATACTTAGTGGAGCTTGGAAGGTAATTAAAAACATATTCATGGGAGCCTTACTTGTAATAATTGATATTGTTACCCTGGACTTTGAAAGCCTGAAGAAGGATATTGCAGGTATATGGAACAACATTAAAGATGGCTTTAGCCAGATATGGGAAGGTATTAAGCAAGTATTTATTGGAGCTGGAGAGGCCATAAAAGGATACCTTACTTTCTTATGGGAAAGCCTCAAAAATGGAATCCTTACTATATGGACCACAGTAACCAACTTCCTATCTACTACCTGGGAGAATATTAAGGCTGGAGCTATAGAAGGTTGGAATTCCTTCAAGGAAGGGGTAGCCAATGTTATAACTGGAGCTGTTGAGTGGATAAAAGAAACCTGGAACAATACAGTAGAATGGTTCTCTACACTACCAAGCAGATTATACGAGAAAGGCGTAGAAATGTTTAACTCCTTAAAAGATGGTATTGCAGAAATGAAGGATACTGTTGTATCTAAGGTTAAAGAAGTCGGTACTGGAATAATTGAAAAAGCAAAAGAACTACCAGGAGAAATGCTGCAAATAGGGAAGGATATAATGTCTGGTCTAGTAGATGGTATTAAATCTATGATAACAGCACCAGTAAGAGCAATTAAAGGAGCAGCTGAAAAGATAGCTGATGGAATCAGGAATAAGCTTAAAATCAAATCTCCTTCTAGAGTAATGATTGAATATGGAGAGTTTACTACAGAAGGACTAGCCAAAGGTATAGAAGAGAGAATTCCAAAGCTAGAGGCAGTTGTAGGAACTATCTACGAAGTCATAAATAAGGTCCATGAACTAAAAGACTCCTTCCTGAACTTCATCCAACCAATAATAAGTACAGTACTACCAGTTATACAGAATGTTGGCTCTGCATTTATGGGTGTTGTAAATGCAGTTATACCATTCGTCATGGCAAGACTTGAGTTATTAATGGGAGTGTTCAAGGTATTATGGACCAATGTGCTGCAGCCTATAGCCACTTATATAGCTGGGGTATTCAGCGATGTAATACAAACAGCTTTCACAGTAATAGGATCGGTAGTTACTACTGTAGTCGAAACTATATCAGGAATATTAAGTGGATTAAGTTCAATATTAAGTGGGATTGCAGACTTTATAGTAGGCATATTTACAGGCAACTGGGAACAGGCATGGGAAGGCATTAAAGGTATAACATCTGGAGCTATTGAAGTAGTCAAGTCCATATTTAGTGGCTTATTCGACTTCCTGAAAGATATACCTGGACATATGCTTGAGATAGGTAAAAATATTATGAAGGGACTAGCTAATGGTATCAAAACTGCAATATCAATACCAGTAAATGCAATAAAGAATGTAGGTAAGAGTATAGTCGATGGGGTAAAAGGAGCTTTAAAAATCAAATCTCCTTCTAGAGTAATGATTGAATATGGAGAGTTTACTACAGAAGGACTAGCCAAAGGTATAGAAGAGAGAATTCCAAAGCTAGAGGCAGTTGTAGGAACTACCTACGAAGTCATAACCAAGGAAGAGGCTAAAGAAAATAAGATTACCAGGACTCCAATACTCCAGCAAGCATATGAAAAGATTAAGAGCTTCAGGCCATTCTACCCAGTATTTGAACCAGATGATCCTGAAGGCGGAAATAAACCAATACCAAGAGTAGCCTTGGCAGGAGCAGGCGGAGGAACCACTTATAACATCTATATTGATGATATAGATGTAAATGTATCAGGAACTGGAGATGGCAGCAATGAAGATATCTACGAAATAGTAGAACAGGCCCAAGAAGAGTTCGGCAGAAAATTACTTGAAGCTTTAAAAGATAAGAAATAAAGGGGGGGACATGGATGGATGTATATATAAAGACTAAAGATGAGACTTTTCACTTTCCAGTGAATCCGTTCTCTATATCTGTTAATGGTGGGAAGAAATATGATACCTTTGATATCCTATACAAAGGAGAAAAGGACTTCCCTAGCAATGCCAAAAGAATAAGGGAATTAACCCTAGCTACCATGTTCCCTGCTGAATATGAGCCATATTGCCAATACAGGGATATCCCAACACCTCAAGAGGCGATGAATAAGATAATAGCATGGTCAGAGTCAGATGCCATAGTTCGGTTGATTATAACCGACTATGGCTTCAATGAATTGGTCCTAATTGCAGATTATACAGAAGATGAAACAGGAGAATCCCAAGGAGACAAATATGTTACTTTGAATTTCAGAGTAGTGGCTGGTGATGGAACTACGAACTTAATTACTATAGAAAAACCACAGACACAGTCTCCTGCTCCCAAGCTAAAGGATAATAGGCCCAAGCAGCAACAGGAGAAGGTCTATGTTGTTAAACCTGGAGACAGCCTCTACAAAATCGCTAAACAAGTATACGGTAACGGGGCCAAATATAACATGATATATGAGGCCAATAGGAATGTTATAGGCAATAATCCGAACCTAATATATCCAGGACAAAAATTTATAATTCCAGGATAGGTGATCATATGTATTCGGTAATATTGAGAAATAGTATAAAACTAGACAATCTTAAGATGGAAATAAATCTAAGTGAGTCTATAGACTCTATTGCCTATACAGCAGATATAAAAATGGTAGTTCCTGAAGAAATGAGCAAAAACCTACTTCTTAAGGAAGGGGATCCTATAGAGATAGTAAAAAATAAAGATCCAGGAAAAGGCACAGTCTTTAAAGGTGTTATATGGCATAAAAACACGACCATGAAACACACCAAAATAGCCTCTTTAATCTGTAAAGAAAGGACCATATATATAGAGAAAAGTGAGGATGAATATTTATTCAAGGAAGGAACTACGGCCACACAAAGGGCAAAGCAAATGTGTAGCGACTGGGGTATACCTATAGGTAATTTTGCAGATACAAAAATACCATTGGCCAAAACTCCTCCAAGAGTAGGTACTATTTATGGCATGATGCTAGAAGATCTTAGAGAGACTGCCCAGAAAGGTGGCAGTCTTTTTAAATATAGGATGCAAAATAAGCTAGATTTAATCGAAATTGGCAGTAATGAGGTAGTACATGATATCAGCAACATATTAGAGACTATAAACCAGACAGGAACCTTAGAGGGAGCAGTAACTAAGGTCAAGGTCTTAGGAAAACAGGAAGACGATAAAAAATCACCAGTGATAGGGATATACTCCAAGGATACAGACAAGCTAGGAACCCTACAAAGGGTTATTCAGGATGAAAAGATACAGGATCCTGGCACAGCTAAAGCTAAAGCAGAGGCAATGTTCTCTAAAGGCGAAGGAAGTATCCAAGTAAGTGGAATTGATATTCCAGAAATCAGAGCTGGTGATAAGGTTAAGCTTAATGGCTTTTATGTTTATGTTACCAATGTCGTTCATAAACTTGGAGAACCAGGCAGAATGGAGCTTGTACTGGAGTCATTGGACCAAATAAGGGGGAAATACTATGCAAATTCTTAATGAGATAGCAAGAGAATTGCAAAGACAGCAAAATAAAAGCATAAATTCTGCCTTATTCAATACAGGGCTTGTGTTCGGGACCATAACTCCAACAATGAAACTTAAGCTAGACAACTTTAAGCATGAAGTGGACTTTATGAGAATACAGACATCCAATTGGATAGAAATAGAACCTGCAAAGCTAAACAATGTATTTTGGTACAATACAAAATACGATATTAGCCAGGATAAAATAGCAGTGGAAATGAAGGTCGAGCTAAAGCTTAAACCAGGAGATAGGGTCCTGGTGGCCATAGTCAACAATGGATCTGACCATGTAGTAGTAGGGAAGGTGATCTAATGGAAAATAACTTATTTCCCGAAGATATGGACTTTGAGATAACGGATTTTGTAGAAGATGAAACCGAGAATATTGAGAATTTCAAAAAATCATATGCCTTCGACTTTGAAAAAGGAGAGTTTAAAAGAGGGCCAGACGGAAAGATATTGCTGGTAGATAGATTAGAAGCATATAAGCAGTGGTGCCAAAAGGTGCTGCTGACAAAGAGAAACAAACATCTAGCCTATACTGATGTCTATGGCCAAGAGTATTATACACTAATAGGGACTCCTATAAGTAAAGAGGCTATAGAGCTTGAAGTAGAAAGAATGACCAGAGAGGCCTTAATGGTCCATCCATATACAAAATCGGTTCAAAATTTCAGATTTGAATGGAATGAAAACAAGGAAGAACTTTACTTTGAATTTGATGTAATCACTGTTTTAGACGAACTGTTCACTCTTGAACACACTGTAGAAATGAGGTGATGGAATGCCTAAAGATTTGGAGATGCCAGACTTCCTTCAAGAGGATGCAGATACCATCCATAATCGTATGCTGGAGAACGCACCAGAGGGCATAAACCTAGTAGAGGGTGACTTCTTCTATGATGCAACTAGGCCAACGGCTGAAGAAAAAGCGGAACTGCTGCAGCTTAAACTACAAAATATATTAAGAATTGCTTTCCCTCAAACAAGTTATGGCCAATACCTAGACTTTCATGGAGAAATAAAAGATTTGGTAAGAAATCCTCCTACTAAATCCAGTGGCTATTTAAAAGTTACTGGCAATCCTGGAGCATATGTCCCTAAAGGAAGAATAATATACACAGAGTCTACAGACGAACCTTCTATAGGGTTTGAAGTCCTAGAGTCAACGGAAATAGACGAATCTGGGGAGGCTATGGTAAAGGTTGAATGTATAGAAGCTGGGACTATAGGCAATGTTGCTGCCAATACAATAACTATACCAGACAAGCCAATTCCAGGAATAACCTCTATTACTAATCCTGATCCAATGACAGGTGGGACGGAGGAAGAAGACGATGAGTCGTTCAGGGAAAGGGTCCTAGCTGCATATGATGAGAGTTTAAGCGGAGCTGATAGTGATTATATAGAATGGGCCAAGAGAGTTCCAGGAGTCGGAGCAGTATATGTAATTCCTGAATGGGAAGGGTTTGGCACTGGCACCACTAAAGTGCTAATCATGGACTCTAATGGCCAGCCAGCAAATGAAAGTCTAGTAGCTCAAGTACAGGAGTATATAGCTCCACTGGCAACTAAAAATAGAGGCGGACTGGCTCCAGTGAATGCTAATGTAACTGTGGCAGCTCCAGACATAATCCTTATTAATATCTCTGTAAGTTTAGTTATTAAGGACGATTATGATCAAATTGCAGTTATTAATACTCTAAAGGAAAACCTAAAAGAATACCTGGCATCTATAGAAATAACAACTGATGATGAAAGAGTAGAGTATGTGTATAGAGAAATAATCGGCCATGTGATATTAAGCACTCCAGGTGTTAAAATGTATAGCAATTTAACCATTAATGGAGGAACGGATCCTATTTTAATACCTATAGGTGAAGTCCCAGCCCTGGGTGAGGTGACTATATTATGATAATCACTTCTCCCAAAGGGAAACAAATGTTTCAATCTGTAAGTCCTATATACTATCAATCGTTGATAATGCAATCTATATTTCAAGTTATAGGAACGGAATGGGACGATGTAGATGAAATAGTAGATGAAATATTACTGCAACTATTCCCTCAAACAGCTACATGGGGATTGAGATACTGGGAGGAATTATTAAAGATACCAGTCAATACCTCCATACCGCTGGAAAGAAGAAGAGCCCTGGTATTAGCCAGGATAAAGCTAAAAGCTCCAGTAACACCTGCTAGAATAGCCAGTGTAACTAAAACCCTAGCAGGAGAAGCAGCTGAATATGTAGAGGTACTTGAGAATGTCGAGCCTCATGTATTCAGAGTTATTGTAGGAGCGAAGGAAAAAGGTATAGACTACCTGCCCCTATACAGAGAAATAAAAAGGATTAAGCCTTCACATGAGAGCTTTGTCCTTGGCAATAGTTATTTAAGGTCCTTCAGATTAGAAAAAAGGGATATCTATGGCTTTTCAAAGATCATCCATGCTATAGGGACCTTTGTATGCAGCGGGGATGATAGGGAATATATGGCCACAAAAGGCTATAGAGGGAAGAAACATATATCTATAGATAAAAGAACTATCCATGGCATATCAAAACCATTGGCATGCAGTAAGAAACTAGTCAGCAGGATAAATGGATTTATAGACAAAAACACAATAACTGAAACAGTTGGAAGGACTATAGGGACTTCAAAGCCTTTGGTCTGCAGTAAGAACCTCAAGTATACAAGAATAGAGGTGGTGTAATGAACAATTATGGAATTCAAAGAGTATTAGACAGTATAGAAGCTATGGTAAGAGAAGCGAGAGTAACATTCTCTAATGGGACAAAGGAAATAGTCCCAATTAGGAAGATAGAGAGGGATGGAAATACAATCCGAATCCTATTCTATATACCTGCAGCTCAAACCGAGCAGACAATAACTAGAGTAGAGCTAATAGACAATAGAGGCTCTGCTATAGATGAGCAAACAGACCAAATAACAAAAGTGAGAAGGCAAGGCTTTATGACTGCCTTTGAGTACACTTATAACGGTTAACGGAGGTGACTTTGAATGAGTAAGCCATATGACATCATAAGATGGCAGGATGAAGTAATAGATCAGAATGGCGACATAATGCAGGAGGGTACCCTTCACGATGAGGTGAACATGAACCGCATGGAAGGCGGCATATTAGAATCACACCTGCTGGCCACTATGTTGCTCCAACAAGGAATCCAGCAAAAACAAATACTAGCG
>Ga0209537_1002536_pt1 | contig 18095 bp, 14 predicted proteins | sample BioPla4DNA1_FD_187698 | JGI IMG/M metagenome (GOLD analysis project Ga0209537, IMG submission 187698) | Biogas fermentation microbial communities from Germany - Plant 4 DNA1 (SPAdes) (version 2) | ecosystem: Engineered > Bioreactor > Anaerobic > Digestate | place: Bielefeld, North... | reverse complement strand
ACTAATTTAGGAGATAGTGGGTCAAGATTTTATATTCGTGATTTCGAAAATATTCCCCTTCCCCCCATCACTGCAACCAATCAGCCTATTGTGGAGCAAATCGAGGCACTGGTAGATAAAATCCTCGCCGCCAAAAAAACAAATCACGCAGCAGATACCACCGCATGGGAAAAAGAAATCGACCAATTGGTCTACAAATTATATGATTTGACAGAAGAAGAGATAGCGATAGTAGAAAGGAGACAGTAGTGATTAATGAATAGTGATTAATGATTAGTGAGTAGTGAGGATATAGGAGATAGTATATAGGAGTGAGGATATAGGAGATAGTAGTGAGTATATAGGAGAAAGTAGAAAGTAGTGAGTATATAGTAGTGAGTAGATAGGAATTAGGGGATAAATCGTCTTTTGCCATATTATAAAATTCTCAAAACTCTTTGGCTGCCCTCTAACTACTGTATTCTCGCTACTATCTACTGTTTCTTCTTTCTTTATTGTCTGAACTGGGATTTGTAGGATTAAAAGATTTTGGGATTTTGATTTTTACTCTATGACATAAATAAATGATGATATAGACATAAAATATTTAAATATAAAATAATTTTCTATAATTAAGCAAATTAATTTGTTTAATTAAAAAAAATAATTATTTTTGTAAAAAAGTGAAAACCAAAAACCACTTAAAAAAGTGGGGCGTAACCCGAAAAGCCAGACGAGTAGGGAAAACATTAAAAAATTTAAACATATGAAAAGAAGAGTTTTTTACAGTTTCAATTACAAAGAAGATAACTGGAGAGCTTCACAAGTTAGAAACATGGGAGTAATTGAAGGTAACCAACCAGTCTCAGATAATGATTGGGAACAAATTAAAAAGGGTGGAGATGAAACAATCAAAAGATGGATTAACGAACAACTTAAATATCGTTCTTGTACAATAGTTTTGATAGGGGCTCATACAGCAGGAAGAAAATGGATTGATTATGAGATTGAAAAATCTTGGAATGATGGTAAGGGTTTATTGGGTATTTACATTCACAATTTAAAAGATAAAGATGGTAAGCAATCATCCAAAGGAAAAAATCCTTTTGATTATTTTCAAATAAATGGTTACAATAGCAAGCTTTCAAGTATTGTAAGAACTTATGATCCTCCATTATTTTTTTTCTATCAGTATAATGATAGCAAAAAAGTATATGAATATATACATAATCATATAGAGTCCTGGGTTGAAGAAGCCATTTATATTCGTAATAAATATTGAAAGATTAAAAATGGAAGAAAATAATAAATTAGATATTAATTCTTTAGCAGTTCAATCGCATTTGACCATCTACCAAAATTTAATTCAAAGAATGGCAAGCAATAGCGTATCTTCAAAAGCTTGGTGTATAACATTGGTATCTGCTATTCTTGTGATTGTTGCTGACAAATCTAACTCGCAATATGCAATGATTGCGTATATACCAACATTATTATTTTTAGTTTTAGACGCATATTATCTTGGATTAGAAAAAGGATTTAGAAATTCTTATAATAAATTCATCGAAAATCTAAATAAAGATAAAATAGAAGCCAAAGAATTGTTTACTATTTTGCCTAAAGGAAATATGTATACATTGTTTTTCAAATCATTGATTTCATTTTCAGTTTGGCCATTTTATTTGACTTTGATTATAATGATATATATTACTAAATTAATAATATTTTAAATATCAAAAACATACGATGTACAATAGGTAGTATAAATTATTGCGAGGATAATAAATGATTTGATGTTTATAGTTTGATTCAATTTTTAAGTAAAGATAATAAAATTGTTGAAAGTTCAAAAATTTTATTTTTAAAAATGTTATGGATTTTGTTTAAAAATTTACTGTTCCATTTCCGTGAGAGACAGGTTTTAGAATTGCTGGTAAGTGTTATGGTATAAAATCGTTGCACATTTCGAAGCAATTACTTGTCAAGTCAAAAGTGCATTTGAAACGAACTAAAATGCACGATAACGCACTGACTGCCAAATGTTTTATATACGATGTTACTAGCTGTAGTTCTTTATTTTCTAGTCTTTTTACCATAGTATATAATCCCAATATTGTTGTCCAATTGCTTTTTTAGCTTTTGAAATGATTGTTTTTTTCTCTATCAAGCTTAGTAAGTCCGATAAAATATTTGATGAATTGGCTGGGTCAACTATTCTACTGTTTAATGGATTGCTAGTGTCTTTGCTTAGTTCTTGTAGCATAAAGCAAAAGTTGTCAGATAGATTAGTAGGATCTTTTGATTTACCTGAAAGAATGTTGATTGTTAAATATTCTAAGTAAATGGATGGGAAGTATAAATGATTTAATTCTCTCCATATTTTTAAGAGTTTTATTTCGTTCAATCTTCCACAACTAGAAATGTCAGTTATGTGTTTTTGTATGTTTGTTTGTCGCAATGTGTCAAGTTTAGAAACATAAAGCCAGTGATCATTTGTGTTGCCTGAATGTTTTCTAGCAGGAGTTATATCAACTTCTAAGTTGCCAATTTTTATTCTAAATGAAACATTTTGTTTCCTTACTGGATTATACCTTTCTTTCAAAAATGTGTGTAATGAATCATAAATACTTTTCAATCCACCACTATTAGCATTACAGTCACTTTTTAATGATATAAGATAGTCAACATCTGATGCTAAAGATATTGCAGTTCCTTTTGCTCTCGAACCAGAATTTAAAATCTCAATGAAACAAGGTGAAGCCCAATTCTTTAAATCTGATTTCAGAGTAAGAATTTTTTGCGCATAGTTGCTTAAACTTCTTGGGGCATATTTATTTAGAATTGATTGAAGATATATATTACTTTCCATCGAAACTAGTTGTAATTAATGAATTTAAGATGTCATTTAGTAATCGTCCTTTGAAATTCACAACAACTGTATTACTCTTATTAGCAATTTCTCCCATTTTCTCATTGGGAATAGAACCTGCTTTAGCATAAATTATAACAGCAGTATTGTTATTCTTTCTAGCTATAAAAATATTGTCAATTTGATTGCTGCATGTTTCCCAGTCAACAAGTAATATTGTATGTTCTTTAACTTTTTCAATATTGTCAATTGGTATGTGGATTACATTGTTCTTTTTAAAAATATTAGTGTCTGTAATACAATCCTTTAGTGAGGTGAACGATTCAGAACTTCCTATAATGGCAACTTTCCTTCTCCAAATAGCTTTTCCAATTCTAAAAACTAATGGTGTCACTCCTAAAATTATGCAAACAATTCTGTAAATTATTCCTATTGCAGCAAATAATACAGTCAGTCCCCCCACGATGATAAAAACTGGATGATTAAAAAATTCAATAAATGGTTGAATTACATTCATATTTCATTATTTAGTTGTCGTTTTTACTATGGCTTGTAACATCTTAATTTATTCAATAAATATAAAACATTCTTATAAATCAACTTTTTTTACAAATATACAAAATATTTTTAAATAAATATACAAAATTCTTATATAAAAACTCCATTTGTTATGATGTCTGTTAAAAAACCAATTAAAGGAAGTTTTACTGGTCATTGATAAAACCAATATAATATTATTGGACTGTTAAATATTAACCACAGAGTTCTCAAAGAAGGCACAAAGAACACTGAGCAAAATGTCTGAACTGGGATTTGCGGGATTAAAGGATTTGTAAGATTTTGTCTTTTTCAGGGCTAAAGCCCATTCCTCTTTTTTTGTCATACCCTGACCTAAAGGTCAGGGTTAATAACAAGCTATTTATTGTCTGAACTGGGATTTTGTGGATTAAAGGATTTTGGGATTGAATTTCTTATTTGTAAATCTGTGAAACGCTTATGTTCTCACTTATTCAGAGATGACTAAATAGTAGTTTTATATTTGATAAACGATGCGCCTTATCCGCATTGGGAAATGATTTGTAATAAAACAAGCAAGCCGTGTTGGGTAGAAGGGTTTACACTGTTTGAGCAAGCTAAAGCTTGCGAGTTTGTAAACCCCAAGAGGTGATTGCGTAGTTTTATCAAATCATTTCCCCAGCGGAGACTTTTCTTTTGTTACTTTTCTTTGTGTGGTTGACAAAGAAAAGTAAGTTAATAAATATGTTTTTCAGGGCTAAAGCCCATACCTTTTTTATGTCATACCCTGACCTAAAGGTCGAATATAATACTAATTATTTCTTTGCTGTACCCAATCATAAGCACTTAAAAACGCCATTATCCAAGGAGTGAATTTACTCATTTTAATATTATCAGTAGAATATGGCCATTGCCAGCTAAAAATTGATCGTTCTAAATGTGGCATCATAGCTAAATGTCTGCCATCAGCAGATGATAAAGCTGCTGCATCATAATCAGAACCATTAGGATTAGCTGGGTAATCATGATATGAATATTTCATAGCAATATTGTAATCATTTTCATTACCATTTAATATAAATTTGCCTTCTCCATGAGCTACCCATACACCTAATCTAGAACCTATAAGAGGTTTTAATAGTACAGAGTTGGATTCTTTGATATCTACAGTAATAAAATTACTTTCAAATTTTTTGCTATCATTCCAAGTCATAGTAGGACGGTAATTTTTATTATCAGATAATAACCCAAGATGTACCATTAATTGGCAGCCATTGCACACACCTAGACTCAAAGTATCTTCTCTACTATAAAATTTATCTAATTCTAATTTTGCTTTTTCATTATACAAGAAATTAGCAGCCCATCCTTTAGCAGATCCTAAAACGTCGGAATTACTGAAACCACCTACAAAAACAATGAATGAAATATCATCTAAATTTATTCTGCCCTCGATAATATCAGTCATATGAATGTCTATAACTTCGAAGCCAGCTAAATAGAGACAATAAGCCATTTCTCTATCACCATTTACTCCTTTTTCTCTTATTATAGCAGCCTTAGGTTTTAGTTTTAATTTATTATTTGGTAATTTTACTGGTAATGATATTTCAGGTAAAATAAAATTAAGTGGTTGATTTTTATAATTATTAAATCTATCTTTTGCCTTATTATTAGCTGTTTGTCGCAAATCATACAAATATGATTTTTTATACCATAAATCTCTCCATTTATCTATATCAAAATGTTCATAAGTTTGATATTTTATGATTTTTAGTTCTCTTTTATCAATAAGATGACCTATAGGGAAATATTCAATATCAGCTTGATATAACTTATTAATTACCTCTTTCACATTAGAAACTTGAATAACTACACCTGGATTTTCAGCAAATAATATTTGAATAATATCATCATAAGGGATAGATGAAAGATTAATATCTAACCCAATATCTGGATTAGCGAATGTCATTTCTAGTAGAGTAGTTATCAAGCCACCAGCACTAATATCATGCCCTGCTAAAATCAAATTTTGTCTAATTAAATCTTGCAAAACAGTAAATGTGCGTTTAAAATAATCTGCATCAGCAATGTCTGGGGGATTATCGCCAATATTCTTCAACTCTTGATAAAAAATACTACCTCCCAGAGCAGGAGCCATACCAGAAAAATTAATATAAATGAGAGATGAATTTTTTACATTTTTTAAATCCGGTGTTACAGCTGCTGTAAAATCATCAGTAACACCGCTAGCAGTAACAATAACAGTACCTGGTCCTTTCACAACAGTACCATCGGGATAATTTTGAGATAATGATAAAGAATCTTTGCCTGTAGGAACATTAATTTTTAATTGCAAACAAAAATCGCTAAGAGATTTAACAGCATCATACAAACGCGCATCCTCGCCAGGCAATCCTGAAGGCCACATCCAATTAGCACTTAGAGAAATTCCTTCCAATCCATTTCTAAGAGGAGCCCATACAATATTAGTTAAAGCTTCTGCCACAGATAGTCTACTAGCCTTAGCAGAATCTATGATAGCCACATTAGGAGCATGTCCTATGCTAAAAGCTATCCCCGTTTTACTCGAATAATCTAATGCAGTGATTCCTAAATTGTTTAGTGGTAATTGTATTTTACCACAAGTTTGTTGCAGAGCCACCCTACCAGTAACGCTTCTATCCACTTTATTTGTCAACCAATCTTTACAAGCTACAGCTTCATTAGATAGTACTTTTTCTAAATAGATCTCAAAATTTTTAAGATTATATTTAGGATTAATGAATTCAGATTTGATAGAATTGTCTCTAATAATAGTTTTAGGAGTTTTGCCAAAGAGAAAATCAAATTTCAAATCAAAAGGTTTTCTATTATCTTTTCCGATGAAACATATAGATTGAGTGGGATATATTTTCCCTACTTTATAAATAGGAGCACGCTCGCGAAGAGCTATTTTTTCAATTTTTTCATAATTACCATTATCTACGACTAAGCCCATTCTTTCTTGAGATTCATTACAGATAATTTCCTTATCAGAGAGAGATGGGTCACCTAGTGGTAATGCATCAATATTTATTTCGCCACCAATAGGATTCAATAATTCGGCGAAGCAATTTAGATGACCACCAGCACCATGATCATGAATAGAAATGATAGGATTAGCATTATTCTCTGATAGAGCTCGAATAACATTAAAAACACGTTTTTGCATTTCAGGATTAGCACGTTGCACAGCATTTCTCTCAATATTATTTTCATATTTCCCAGTAGCTACCGAAGATACAGCACCACCGCCCATACCTATTCTGTAATTATCTCCACCCATCATTATTACAGATTGTCCGGGACGAACTGTCTTTTTGTGAGCATATTTTTTGAGAGCATAACCTATACCACCAGCTAGCATTATTATTTTATCATAAGCAATTAATTTATTATTAATTTTTTGTTCAAAAGTATATAAGCTGCCACAAATAAGAGGTTGACCAAATTTATTACCAAAATCTGAAGCTCCATTAGAAGCTTTTATCAAAATATCCACGGGATTATGATATAGGAAACGACCTTTATCATGTTGATTAACTTTCTTTTCATCAATATAATCTTTAGTGTCAGCAACCATATAAACAGCAGTACCTACTAAAGGAATACTACCAATACCTCCGGCCATTCTATCCCTTATTTCGCCGCCACTACCTGTAGCTGCGCCATAGAATGGTTCTACTGTGGTGGGGAAATTATGTGTTTCTGCTTTTAGCGAATAAACAACATTCTCATCATATTCGATGAATGATGAAGGTACATCACCACGTAAAGGAGTAAAAATTTTAGCTTTGCCAACTTCTATAAATGCTACATTATCACTATATGCAGAAATCACTCTACCAGGATTAGCTTTAGTAGTAGCTTTTATCAAATCAAAAAGAGATTGTTTTTTTTCTACACCATCAATTATAAAAATACCATTAAAAATTTTATGTCTACAGTGTTCTGAGTTTACTTGTGCAAAGCCATACACTTCACTATCTGTTAGTTGTCTACCTAATAATTCGCTAACATCTTTTAAATAATTTATTTCATATTTAGACAATGCTAATCCAGCCTCTATATTATATTTTTCAATATCATCAATAAATTTTATTGGTTCTTTTTGTCTTTTATTTTTAAAGATATTTTGATCAGGATCAGATATGATAGTTTGTATCATTGTATCATAATAGATATGTTTAGACTTATTAAAGGGTAATAATAATTCCATCCTAGTAATAGAATTTATTCCAATATTTTTAGCTATCTCTACAGCATTAGTACACCATGGTGTAATCAATTCTGGATAAGTACAGATAAAATCACCTTTTAAAAAATCAGAGTCAATATATAAAGAATCATCACCAAATAACCATAAAAGTTTATTAATATTTTTAATTGTTAATCTAGTAGATTGTACTGCAATATAGGCTAAATTTTCGGGAGAATAGAAATAATAAATTTTCATATATAATTATTAAAAAAATATTGATTAACTCTAAGAAAGAGAATAAAAACTATTCATACTTTTATATTCTGGTAAAATTTTTTGGATATTTTTCACAATATCATCATTTGTTAATTGATTATAATTTTGTAATAAGTCAAAAATCATGTTTACTTTTTCATCTAAGTCATGAATATTTTCAGAAGAAATCAAAACATTTTTGTTTTTAGTAACTAAATCTTTAGAATAGTCAGTCAATAGCTCTTCAGTCATTTTTTCACCTGGGCGAAGTCCTGTAAATTTAATTTGAATATCTTTGCCAAGAGTAAGTCCACTGAGTTGAATAAGAGTTTTAGCCACATCCAATATTTTGATTCTCACACCCATATTAAACAAGAAAATTTCTCCGCCATTTCCTATACTAGCAGCTTCTAGAACCAGACGACAAGCCTCAGGTATAGTCATAAAAAATCGAGTAACCTCCGGATGAGTAACTGTAATAGGGCCTCCATTTTCTATTTGTTGTTTAAAAATTTCCAAAACAGAACCATTGCTACCTAAAACATTACCAAAACGAGTAGTAATGAAACGAGTAAAAGTAGAATTATTATTCAAATATTTTACCAAAAGCTCTGCCATTCGTTTACTTGCCCCCATAACATTACTAGGATTTACAGCTTTATCAGTAGAAATGAAAATAAATTTTTCTACCTTGTATTTAATAGCTAAATTAGCCAATTGATAAGTACCAGCTACATTAATATCTATAGCTTTTTTAGGGAAATATTCTAAAATAGGTACATGCTTATATGCTGCTGCATGAAAAACGATCTGTGGTTTATATTCATCAAATACAGGCTCGATATCTTGCAGATCAGTAATATCACCTAAAATGAAATGTAAACTATTAAACTGTTCTAGATTGAACTCATTACTTAAATTTAACTTTAAATTATGCAAAGGAGTCTCAGCAATATCAAAACATATTATTTGTAAAGGATTAAAACGTATACATTGTTTTACTAATTCACTACCTATACTACCAGCTGCACCAGTTATCAAAATTGTTTTATTATTTAATGTTTGTAGAATATCTGACTCATCTACGTTAATCTCTTCGCGTTGCAGAATATCTTCAATTTTTATTTTTTTAATTTGCTTAAAAGATAGCTCACCATTAATCCATCTGCTCACTGGTGGTACTACGAGAACCTTAGTGTTATATTTCAAGCATAGTTCTGTGAGAGATGCTTTTTTTGTAGGTGAAATATTTTGAATAGCAATAATAAGATGTGCTACACTATGACTACGAAGAAACTCTTCTAATCTATCAGGTGAATAAATAGGGATACCTTCTAATTCTTTCCCCTGTTTATATTGATCTTCATCTATGAATGCTAACACTTTATATTTAGTACCTCTATCTCTCTCTAAAACTTGTTTCACTAGACTACCATCTCTACCAGCACCATAAATAATAACATTAGATTTATCTCTTTGATTGTTAAAAAATTCAAAAAATAATACTTTAATAGCTATACGATAACCTATTAAAAAGAATACACTAAATACAAAATCTATTATCAAAATAGAAAAAGGAACTAAATAAGGAATATCAAAGGCACCATAAACAGTAAAGTTTAATATAGATATTGTAATTACACTCAGCACTATACTAAAAAACATTTTCATTGCATCACTAGCACTCACAAACCTTATTAAATGCTTATATGTACCAAATGACAAGAAATAAACAGTTTTAATTATAATAACAATTATTAAACCTATATATAATGAGTGCTGCTCTGATATAGGTATTTTAAAATTAAACCTTAGAAAATAACTAAAAAAATATGTGAAGGCGATGATAATAACGTCAGCAAAAAGTATAAAACCACGAGGTAAAGGACGAGATTTATATTTCATAAATTAATAATGATTTGCAAATTTCGATATTTTTTTTTAGATAATAAAGATTTACAAAAATAGTATTAAGATAAACATAAATAAAAAAATTGAATTAAACGTTTAATTAATAAAAAAATTATTACAGTGAATGTATCAGTAATAATTATATTTCTTATGAATATAATTGATTTTGAATAAATTTCTACTTAATTTACTTTTCTTTGTCAGCCACACAAAGAAAAGTAACAAAAGAAAGGTCTCCGCTGAGGAAATGATGGATATCTTTTTGAAGAATTGCATTTGTTAAATCAAGGGTGAAATATATGAGAACTTTTAAAAAATTTTCTATCTATCTGTTATTAAACACTTTACAAAATAAAATATTCTTTGTTTAAATTAAGTAAGGATATTTATTTAGTAATTTTATCATTTTAAAATTCTTTATTTATGAACATTTAATAGAAATATTTTCTTAAATTTTAATTTTTAATCATTTTCTTTATACTCTATAATACAAAAAATATTAACAGTATTTTTTAAAATTTATATATCATTATTTAATTTAAACATTTATTTAAATGAATAATTTTTATTTATTTAATCGTTTAATTAATAACTAAATTATTACTGGTTCGTTCACGGTAATAACTATATTTCTTACAAGTATCATTGATTTTGAATAATTTATTATCTAAATGGATATTTCAATAAAAAAACATAAATAATTAAAACCTTGATATTAATCATTTTAAACAATAGAATAATTAAAATATATTAATTTTGTTAAAAAAGGAATTAATTATGTTAAAAATTGGAATAATAATGGGCAGTACTCGCCCCAATAGACATTCAGACCAAGTAGCTAAATGGGTTTATGAAATAGCTAGTAAAAGAGCTGAAGTAGAATTTGAAATAATAGATTTAAGAGATTATAATTTACCAATATTTGATGAACCATTACCACCATCTACACATAAATATGAGCATGAATATACAAAAAGATGGTCAGAAAAAATAGAAAGTTTAGATGGATATATATTTGTTACTCCAGAATACAACCATTCCATGCCAGGAGTACTAAAAAATGCTTTAGATTTCATCTATCAAGAGTGGAATAATAAAGCTGCTGCATTTGTCAGCTATGGATCTTCTGGTGGAGTAAGGGCTGTAGAACAATTACGTCAAATAATGGCAGAGTTTCAAATAGCAGATGTACGAACCAATGTTACATTATCTATATTTACGGATTTTGAAAATTTTACTACTTTTAAGCCAAATCCTGTACAAGAAAGGACATTAAACACAATGCTAGATCAATTAATTCTATGGTCAACTGCACTTAAAAATATTAGAAAATAATTTTTTAATATGAATGGTAAATTACCAGTTTATTATATACCTCATGGTGGAGGACCATGGCATGTTTTAGATGAACCAATGGGTGATCCAGAGGATTTAGAATATTTAAAAAATTTTCTAAAAAATTTAGGAGAAGAATATAGTAATAAAATAAAAGCAATATTAGTGATCTCTGCTCATTGGGAGGAGAAAGTGCCAACAATTAATTTTTCTGAAAACCCAGGCTTATTATATGACTATTATGGCTTCCCTGATTATACATATCATCTCACATGGCCTGCACACGGTGATCCATTTCTAGCTGAAAAAGTAGAATATCTATTAAATAATAATGGCATCACAACTGCAAGAGAAAATAAAAGAGGTTATGATCACGGTGTTTTTGTGCCACTAATGGTAGCGTTTCCCAATCCAGAAATACCAATTATACAACTTTCTTTGGTAAAAAAGTTAGATCCACAACTACATATAAACATTGGCAAAGCTTTAGAACCACTCAGAGAAGCTGGAGTTTTAATTATAGGATCTGGTATGAGCTATCATAATATAAAAACTTTTTTTGTTAATGATACTAACTTAAAAAAAGTTTCAGAAGAATTTGATACTTGGTTAAAACAAACAATTATATTTAGCAATAAAGAAGAAAGAGAGAAAGAATTAATAAATTGGTATAAAGCTCCTTCAGCCACTATTAGCCATCCAAGCAGTGAACATTTAGCTCCACTTTTTGTATGTGCAGGTGCAGGGTATAATGACAAAGCCACTCAAGTTTATTCAAATTATTTATTGGGGGCTAAAATATCAGGATTTGCTTTTGGAATTTAAAAAAAATATATGATGAATAATAATAAAATACAAATTGAATTTTTTCATGATGTACTCTGTGCATGGTGCTATGTTCTCGCACCCAGAATAAAGAAATTAATAGAAAGATATCCTAATGAAATAGTGTTAATACATAGAGCCTTTGCATTAGCACCATCTGAGAGATCTTTAGAATATATGTTTGGTTCCAAAGATGCTGCCAAACAAGAAATTTTAGAACATTGGAGAGCTGCAAATGAAAATGATCCAGAACATAGGATAAATGCGGAACTAATGGAAACAAGAGATTTTGATTATCCATATTCAATGCCTGGACTTTTAGCATGTAAAGCTGCAGAACTACAAGGTGGTAATGAAAAATTTGGAGAAATGATGGACAGACTGCAAAAAGCTCACTTAACTGAATGCCTAAACATTAATGATGATGAAGTACTAGCGCAATGTGCAAAAGATATCGGGTTAGATATAGATAAGTGGTATAGCGATTACAAAAATGAAAATACTAGAGAATTAGTATTAGCAGATTTGGCATTAGCTAGGAAATATAATGTAAATTCTGTCCCTACTTTAGTGGCTAATGGAAAAGAAAAATTCATTGGTGCTCAATCATATGAGTCATTAGAATTATGGTTTTTATCATTGAAAAATAAAAATAATGACTGAAAATCCTAAAAAGAATATTGGGAATTTGGGAGAAGATATAGCTAGACAATACTTACTAAAAAAAGGATATAAAATTATTACACAAAATATCAGATGGAAGCGGTACGAAATAGATTTAATAGTACAAAAAGATGACTGGTTGGTTTTCGTAGAAGTAAAAACTAGAAAAGCAAGCAAAGAAAAACCTGTTATAGATAGCATAAATACTAATAAATTAAATGCTATGAATACTTTTGCAGATCACTATATAAAAGAAATAAATTGGGAAGGTAATATACGATTTGATGCAATTTTAATTCAATATTCATACCTAACAGCCCCAGAGATAGAACATATAGAAAATTTAAGAATTGAATAGATGTTTTAAGAAAGAGTAAAAGGGTGGTGAGAGAAAGATATGAACCATTAATATCATTAACTATTTTAAACATTTTGAAAACGAAAATTGAATTAGGCATTTAAGTAATAACTAAATTATTATTAGTTCATTCACTGTAATAACTATATTTCTTATAAGTATAATTGATTTTTAAATAAATTTCTACTTAATTTACTTTTCTTTGTCAACCACACAAAGAAAAGTAACGAAAGAAAGGTTTCCGCTGGGGAAATGATTTGATGGGTTTAAAATTTAACCCCCTACAAAATCGTTTCTCCAACGCGGCTTGCTTGTTTTATTACAAATCATTTCCCAATGCGGTATTGCTAGAGCTTACGAATTATTGTATAAGTATTCTTTTAATACAAAATGTTGAAAAATACTTTATTATCTAAACCCCTATTTAAATTTCTAAATTTTATAATGGTTGATTGCAATTAGCTTCAATAAATTTTAGTAATTTTGTAATAAATATAAACTAAATATAAAAATGAATGCTAAATATACTGAAGAACACATAATATCTTTATCGTGGAACGAACATGTACGTACGCGCCCAGGCATGTATATAGGAAAAGTAGGCAATGGTAGCTCTAGAGATGATGGTATCTATGTTTTATTAAAAGAAACTATTGATAATTCTATTGATGAATTTCTAATGGTGAAATATAGCAAAATAGAAATTTCGCTCAAAGATAATTTAGTTAGTGTGAGAGATTATGGTAGAGGAATACCACTAGGCAAAGTTGTAGATGTAGTATCTAAAATTAATACAGGTGCTAAATATGATAGCGTAGCTTTCAAAAAAACTGTTGGTCTCAATGGAGTTGGAGCTAAAGCTGTAAATGCTCTTTCTCAATATTATAGAGTTGTATCATATAGAGATCACAAAGCTGTAGAAGCTATATTTTCTAAAGGTGTTTTGCAAACTACAAGAAATTTTGATTCTGATGAGGCTAATGGTACTTTAGTGCAGTTTATACCTGATGAAGTAATTTTTGGTCAATATGAATTCCATGATGAGTTTATAGAAGATATGCTATGGAACTACGTTTGCCTTAATAAAAAATTGAAAATAATTTATAATGACAAAGAATTTTATAGTGAAAATGGAATTATAGACTTATTACAAAAAAGAATTTCTAGTGAGGTAATGTTTGATATCATTCATATTGAGGACGAAGACTTCGAATTTGCTTTCACATATGCTATGGGTGATGCTAATGAAGAAACTTTTTCATATGTCAATGGGCAATATACTGTACAAGGTGGTACACATGTACAAGCTTTCAGAGAAGCTTATGTAGAAACTATTAGGAATTTCTATAATAAAAACTATGATGCATCAGATATACGTAATGGACTTTTAGCTACTCTCTCCATTAGAATTCATGAACCTGTTTTTGAATCACAAACTAAAACCAAACTAGGTTCTATGTATATGGTACCTAATGGCAAATCTATTAGATCATATATAGGAGAGGTGCTAAAGAAAAATTTAGATAATGAACTTCATCGCCGTCCTGATATTGCAAAAGCAATTCAAGAAAAAATACTTTTTAACGAAAAACAAAGAAAAGACATTAATAATATAAAAAAAGTATCTCGTGAAGTGCTGAAAAAAGCTAGTTTGCATAACAAAAAATTACGTGATTGTAAAATACATTTTAATACAAATCATGAACGTAGACTAGAAACTTCGATTTTCATCACAGAAGGAGACTCTGCTAGTGGTAGCATTACTAAAGCTCGTGATGCTAATATTCAAGCAGTTTTTAGCTTAAAAGGTAAACCTCTAAATGTTCATAAAGCTTCCAAAAAATCTATTTTTACTAATGAAGAATTTGCTCTTCTGATAGCTGCTCTTAATATTGATAATGGACTTGACAATTTAAGATATAATAATGTGATAATAGCTACTGATGCCGATGAGGATGGTAAACATATCAGATTGCTTCTTCTTACGTTTTTCTTAAAGTTTTATCCAGATTTAATAAAAGCTGGACATCTATATGTATTACAAACACCATTATTCAGAGTGAGAAATAAACAAAAAACTATTTATTGCTACAGTGACACAGAAAAACAAAAAGCACTTAATCAACTAGGTAGTAGTAGCGAAATAACAAGATTTAAAGGATTAGGAGAAATATCTCCAGATGAATTTAGACAATTAATAGGTAAAAATATTAGATTAGAACCCATAGTTTATAATTCTGAAATAAAAATTGATAAATTACTAGACTTTTATATGGGTGAGAATACTGCTACTAGAGCTGAGTTTGTCATAGAAAATCTTAGATATAACGAAATTTTAGATTTATTATAAATTATTTGTTTATATAAATTTAATATTTTACTTTTGTTAAAACAAAATCAAATTTTATTGCTATGAAAAAATTATTATCAATTTCTTCATTAATTTTAACTTTCTCTATTTTAACAATAATGTTATCATGCAAAAGTGATTGCGGAGGGAAAGGAGATTTAAAATTAACAAATAAATCCATTAATACAGTTCAGAGAATTATGATTGATGGTGTTAATTATGGTACTTTGGATCCTGGAGAATCAGAAATTATTTCATTGCCTGCTGGTGAACATGAATTTCAACAGGTAGGAATTAGTGGTGGTTCTGGATGTAGTTCAGCTAAAGTTATAATTATAGAATGTGAAACTCAAGGTTTTTCTTGTTCTAATTAAAAATTTACAATAATTTAATTAAATTTTATTAATAAAGTCATTTATTAATAATTTTGTGGATAATATTGAGAATTTTATCTATTTTTTTCTATTTGAATATTTACAAATAAAATTATTTTAAAAATTGTATTTTAGAATTTTTAAAACATTTTTAAATATTTCCATAATTTTTTATCTGTTTTATTCATTAATAAAAAATTTAGTTTATCTCTGTGTAAATTTAACTCATAATTATATAAATCATCCCTTATAAGATTTAATTCATCAATAGATATCTCTTGCCAATTTTTATAAGTTATATCTTTTTTAAATAATTCTTGATAAAAATTTTTAAAATATTCAAAATCATTATTTATGTCAACAGAATAATTATTATTTAGAAATTTTAAAATATGAAAAGCATCAAAATATTCATGAATAGCATGAACGAATTTATCTCGCTGTGGATGATTTTTATAAATTTTCAAAATAATTTCTTTAGGAATGATCTCTTTTAAATTTTTAATAATATCATCAGTAGTTTTACTATGTTCTAAAATTTGATAATAAGATTCAATTTTTTTAAATAAATATGTTGGATAAAAAGGATATTTTTTAATTTGATTTTTTAAATTCAAACTTATAGCTGGCCCAGTACCAAATACTACTCTATCAGATATACGAGCAGCAGGATAAATGGTATTATCTAACCAAGAGTTTATAATTCCAATTTTTCTAATTTGCTGCATAGTATAAAAATCTTCGCCCGCATCTTTTACTTTGAAACCACTTGCTTTTTTATAAGCTTCTACTCTGAAACTCATTGCAGATCCAATAGGCATATATGCATATGGCGATTTTATTAAAAGTAGTTGCAAAGTATAATAATGTAAAAAAATCTCATAACGAAGCATTAGCCTTGCTTTATCTTCTGGCAAATTATCAATTTTATGATAATATGGTGCACAAACACCGCTCAATAAAGGTAATTGATTGTAAATATCTATAATATTTTCAAAATAATTATCAGGATAATAAGTGTCAGCATCCATATTTACAATAATATCATTACTATTAGTAAATGATAAAAAAGAATCAATACAAAGCTTACGTGCTAATCCCACACAACCAACATTAGAATGAAATCCATTGCCAGGCGAAGTGTGATCCAACACTATAATAGGTATAGGAAATGAAGCTGAAACTTTATTTAAATAAAGCAAAGTTTTTCTATTGTTTAAAATTATTTCCTTTTTATCAGGTGATTTTCTCCACGACTCTGGTTGATTAATGCAAAAAGAAATTATAACAGGACGTAAAGATTGATTAATTAACTGATCTAATAAAATAGGAATATTGTCTAGCTCATTCATTAATGGGATAGCTACAAAGATACGAGATAAATCAGATTTTAACATAAAAAATAAATTAAGATAAAATTAATTAAAAAAATTAAGATGAAAGTAGGGGGAGGAAATGAGTTTAAAAAATGTGTAAATATGGTTCTATAACATTAATTGTGGGTAAATTATTTTAACTGTCCAATTGTAGTTATTAATCCACAAATGCACACAAATGAGAGTGATGGGAGACGGGGGAGACTAGGAGAGTGGGAGGGGGGGGTTGATGAGTTGATAAGTTTAGAAAGATAATAGTTGTAAATTAGTCCACAAATGCGCACAAATGAGCACAAATACAACTAAATCATCAGAGTTAATTTGTGTAAATCTGTGGATGAAATTATAGTCATTACGAGTTGTTATTTATTGTCCACAAATGCACACAAATGAGTACAAATAAAAAATTAACCCTGACCTTTAGGTCAGGGTATTACAAAAAAAAAGAGAAAAGTGGGCTTTAGCCCTGAAAAATAAAATCCTAAAATCTTTTAATCACAAAAATCCCAGTTTAGACATTTTAATCTATGTTCTTTGAACCTTCTTTGAGAACTTTGTGGTTGATATTCAACTGTTTAATAATAAATAAAATTCAATCTTATAAAATTACTCTTTTTATTATTAACCTATATAAAACGTTATAGAACCACTATTTCCTACTCTTTTTAAATATTCTTTAATTTTTATTGAAAATTTTTATTTAATTTTGCAAATTAAAATCTAATGAATTATGAAAAGAACATATCAACCATCTAGAAGGAAACGTAGAAATAAACACGGTTTTAGAGAAAGAATGTCATCAAAAGATGGACGAAAAGTTTTAGCTCGTCGCAGACAAAAAGGGCGAAAAAAATTAACAGTTTCTGATGAATTCAAAGGTAAGAAAAAATAATTATTTTTAATTTTTTATTGAGGACAAATCATTTTTTATAAGTCTTCATTGTTTTTTATAATGGATGATATCATAGAATTAATCAAAAAACAAGGATTTGTAAGTATTCCTTTTGGTAAGCTCAATTTGGTCTATAATGAGGCTAAAGT
>Ga0209537_1002535_pt1 | contig 18100 bp, 13 predicted proteins | sample BioPla4DNA1_FD_187698 | JGI IMG/M metagenome (GOLD analysis project Ga0209537, IMG submission 187698) | Biogas fermentation microbial communities from Germany - Plant 4 DNA1 (SPAdes) (version 2) | ecosystem: Engineered > Bioreactor > Anaerobic > Digestate | place: Bielefeld, North... | reverse complement strand
TTTCCCAGTCAAACAACTGGTTACAATATGCTACCCCTGTTGCTGGTAAGGTAGCTTCTGGACTGCTCATATCTTTGGGCAAGGCATCGGTAAAATACCTCCTAACATGGGCCCAGCATAAGCAGTGTTTTGTCTACACCATTCCCTAATTGACAAATCGCTTTCGCTTTGCTCTTTAATCAATTTTTTCCATTGTGCCTTAAGCATTTCATGTTTTGACTCTTTCATAGTTGCCAAAATATCATCTCCCTACAGTTTTAAAGTTGCCAAAGCGTTTTGTTAACTTTAAAAGTGCTTTGTAGGGATATTATCTCATGTCGTGTAACATTTTTAAATCCATGCGATTATTGTACGCTTACTTTTATTTTAATCCTAATTTTTATTTGTTGCCAAGGACATAGGTTGTAAGAATATTGCAAAACATGCCAATTGCAGGCCTTATATTAGTTAAGTAAATTTGAAGCTTGATTATCCAAATGGTATAATTAAGCATAGGCATGTTTACGAAAGTTATATACGTCTTTGGACTTCATTTTTATAGCCTGAGTTTTGGGATTACCGCTTTGGTGATAGAGGGATGGAAATTATTTAATTTAAAAGGATATTATTCATTGAGGTAGATGGTAATGGTAAGAGAGAAATTTGAAAGTTTAACTGAAAATTTAGCAAAACTGCCAATATGGAAGATAATATTAATAGGATTTTTTCTGTCTACGTTTATTACATTTTTACAACAAATAGCTCTGCATTTATGGGGGACCCTTAATGTAGATGTTTTAAGGCAAATATTAGCTGAGGCAGATCAGGAAGATTTTTATTTATTACGAATATTTTTCTTTGGAGTAATATATATCCCCTTAGTGGAAACATTGCTATATCAAACAGCTGTAATGAATATATTTTTCTTCTTAGATTATGAATATGAATATAAAATTGCACTACCAGTCATAGTGTCTGCACTAATATTTGGGCTTGTCCATGGGAGGATTTCTGACAATATGGCTGACAGTATTATTAAAATAATAGGCTCATTTCTAATAGGTTTAGTATTAGCGTATAGATATGCCATATTTCATTACAGTAACAGGAAAGCAACTCTGTAAACATTTATAATTCATGGCATAATAAATATGTATTCTTCAATACCAGCCATTCTATTTATTTGTCTATATGATATGTTTATAATTTAATGGGGATAGCAGAAAGGGTGTTTTCATTGGAAGGGCAAAGAATTACAATTTGTACATAGTCAATGTAGATAGAGCATATATAAGGCGGACAAATGGTTAGTAATATGAAGAAATGAAAAGGAAGTAGGCGACCCAGGGCTTGTATCTCTGGTTGGGGGTATAGTAGAAATAAAGGCAGGTTTATTGGATATAAAAAGGATTTTAATTGAAAAAGAAAGGATGGAAATACTGTGAGCTCAAGGGAAAGATTAAAAGAATTGTTAAATGACTTATTTAGGATAGAAAGTTCTGATTTGGACTTTGGGATTTATAGAATAATGAACCAAAAAAGAGAAGAAATAAATAAGTTTATAGAAAACGATTTAGACAAATATTTGGATGAAGCATTGAAAAGCATCCAGGATGACAAAAAGAAGGAGTTAGAAGAGGAATTAGAAAAAGTAAAGAAGAATTTAGCTAAGTTAGGGGTTTCTGATTATACTGTAAGCAGTGATTACAATAGATTAAGGGAAGAATTGGAAAAGTACGATGCTGCAAATCCTATTGATGAGATTGATGTTTATGAACATATTTATAACTTTTTCAAAAGGTATTATATTGATGGGGACTTCATATCTCAAATGAGATATTCAAAAGAAAATAAATATGTAGTGCCCTACAATGGTGAAGAAGTATTTCTCCATTGGGCAAACAGGGACCAATACTATATAAAAACTAGCGAACACTTTAAAAGTTATTCCTTTGAAAAGAAAACCATTGGAACGAGGGTAGAATTTAAAGTAAATAATGCTGAATTAGACAAGAATAATATTAAAGCAGATGAAAAAAGATATTTTGTATTACATAAAGATTTTTATCAATACAACAAATCGGATAAGGTCCTAAATATATATTTCGAATATCGTGGACTAAGAGATGAAGAAAAGCAGAAATATAAAAAGCAGAATACTCAAAATGATATTAATAAATATAGTTTTGAAGAAATAAAGACTAGAATTGTAAAAGAAGATTTAGAAGATTTATATTGGCTCTTAGAAAAAGCTGATAATTCTAATAAAACCATCTTAGAAAAACACATATATAGGTATACAAAGAAAAATACGTCGGATTTTTTTATCCATAAGGATTTAAAAGGATTTTTAAATAGGGAACTAGATTTTTATATAAAAAACGAAATCCTAGATTTAAACATAATGAATAGGGATAAAATCGAAGAAGTGAAAAAACTCTTAGTTAAAGCAGAAGTATTTAGAGAAATATGCAAAAAAATAATTACTTTCCTAGACTCTATAGAAAGCTTTCAGAAAAAATTATTTACAAAGAAGAAATTTGTTATACAAACAGACTATTGCCTTACCTTAGATAAGGTGCCAGAAGATGTAAGAGACCATATATTTAGGGAAGTATTATCCAATGAAAGACAATTAAAAGAATGGAAAGAATTATATGACGAGGATATAAAGGACTTAGATGACTTATATTATGTTGATGAAAAATTGGAAGGGGAGAAAAGGTTAAAGAAATTAACTATTGATACTCAATTTTTCAGTGAGGAATTCAAGGAAAAATTATTTACTTCCTTTGATAATTTAGATGAACAAACAGACGGATTGCTAATTCATAGTGAAAATTATCAGGGCCTAAGATTTTTAGAGAATAAATACAAAGAGAAGATAGATTGTATTTACATTGACCCACCATATAATACAGATGCATCTGAAATAATATATAAGAATGGATATAAGGATTCCTCTTGGATGGCCTTGATGGAAAACAGGATAAGTATAGGAAGAAAGCTATTAACCCCTGATGGTTTGTTTATTTCAGCCATAGATGAATATGAGTATATGAATTTATTAGGACTTAAAAAGCTAATATTTGGAAAAGAAAATTACTTAGGCTCCATTATAACCTTTTGTAATCCCCAAGGTAGGGGGAAAAAGGTTTTAGATCCAGTTTCAGAATACCATATATTATTTGCTAAAAATGCTGACTTAATAGATGATTTATCTATTGAGAAGCCCGATGAACAAGTTAAGATGACACCATTTAAGAGAACGGGAACTAACTCCAGAAAACACGAAAGACCCTATAGGTTTTATCCCATGTTAGAAAAAGATGGGAAACTACACATGATAAGCTATGATGAATATTTGAAAATATATGCACTAAATAAGTCCTTTGATGAAGACTATATAAAGGAACTAACCCGCAAATATGAAGAAAAAGGCTATCAGGTAATCTTCCCACAAAGGGAAGATGGAGAATATTTAGTTTGGCAAAGGGAGTTTAAAAGGGCTCAAAGAGAATACACCACTTATATATACAAAAATGGAAATATCTATACGCCTGGATTTGAAAGAAGGACTCCTAGAACCCTGTGGCTAGATTCAAAATACTCCAATCCAGAATATGGTACAGAGCTCTTAAAAGACATGTTTGGAGAAAAAGGAATATTCGACTATCCCAAAAGTATATTTACCCTTGAAGATATTATTGATTTAAAAGAAAACAGATTAATACTAGATTTCTTTGCAGGTTCTGGGACAACAGGCCATGCTGTGATTAATTATAATAGAAACAATGAATTGGAAAATAGCAAATATGCACTGAAATATATACTAATAGAGATGGGAGATTATATTGATATTGTTACGAAACAAAGATTGAAAAAGGCAGCCTTTACCGACAAATGGAAGGAAGGCAAGCCCCAAAGCTACAATGGCCATAGCCATATGTTTAAATATATCCGTCTTGAACAATATGAGGATTCACTTAAGAATATAAGCTTTTCAAAAGAAACTGAATCTATTCAAATGAAGATGGAAGATTATTTTGAAGATTATTTAATAGGCTATATGCTAGATTATGAAACGCAAGAATCCTTATTAGATATTGATAGATTTAAGGCACCCTTTGATTATGAAATAGAACTTGAAAATGAAGAAAAAGATGTGGTTAAAATAGACTTAGTAGAAACTTTCAACTATTTAATAGGCCTTAATGTGGAGAAGCTGAGAGTCTATAATCATCAAAACAGGAAGTATAAAATAGTTATTGGTAAAGTCAATGAGCAAAAGGCTCTAGTGGTTTGGAGAAGTGTAAAAGGCTTAGATATGGAAGAAGATAAGCGGTTCATAGAAAAAGAAATAATTGGAGATAAGAGATTCGATAAAATTTATATTAACTGTGACAATTATGTAGAAGGCTCCACATTAATAGAGGAACAGTTTTTCAATCTTATGTTTGAAGAGTAGAGGATGTGATATATTTGAAATTACATGATAGGTTAATCTTAAATAAATACCTCCTATCCTTATTTGACCTAGATAGGTTTGCTGATTATAGTTCAGAAGACAAAAGAAAACCTAATCTGAGGGATGTATTATTTAATGTAGAGGAAACTTTTGAAAATACCGATGGCAGTAACTATATGAAAAGTATATTAAATTCCACATTACTTAATATAAATCAAGATTTAAAGGAAAAATTGGAAACCTATGATAAGAATATTATGGAATATATAAATTATATTAATCAAAAAAGGGATAAGCCTGTAATATTAACTTACTTCCAATATTTAGCTGTACTATTCACTGAAATATATTTAGACAGGTATTATAATGATAAAAACAAGTTTATATCTGAACTTAATGAATTTGTGGATAGGGAAAATAAGAAGATTAAGGAAAGCCAAAATAAGTACTCATATTTTTATGGAAAAGATTTAAACAAGCTGGCCTTTTACATGGCTACAGGTTCTGGCAAAACCCTTATCATGCATATAAATTATCTACAGTTTAAAAGATACTGTAACCAGGAGATAAATAATGTCCTTTTGATAACTCCAAACAGTGGCTTATCTAGGCAGCACCTGGAGGAATTTGAAAAAAGCTCCATAAATGCAGAATTATTTGTAGATAGTTTAATGGGCCTTAGGGAAGAAGACGTTATATATGTTATTGAAATAACTAAATTAGTTAAGAACAAAGAAGGAGAAGGGCTCAGTGTTGAAGTAAGCAGTTTAGAAAACAATAACCTAATTTTTGTAGATGAAGGCCATAGGGGTAGTACCGGTGACATATGGAAATCAAATAGGGAAGAACTGGCTCAAAAAGGTTTCATATTTGAATACAGCGCTACCTTTGGTCAAGCAGTTGAAGGGCAAATCCATAAATCAAATACATGGAAAAATGAGGCTGATTATTATAGTCAAAGAGTTGAAAATATTGGGTTAAGTAAGGAAATAAAAAAGAAGATATTTAAGATTAACAAAAATGAAACATATATAAATATGTCAATGTATGAACTAGAAAGAGAACTTGCCAAGTATGAACTAACTGAGAACCAGAAACAAAGTATCATCAACTGTTATGACAACAATTTCGAAGAATATTCTAAGTCAATCATATTTGATTATTCATACAAATACTTCCATGCCGATGGGTATGGAAAAGATTATAATATTCTTAATTTAAAAAGCGATGCAATTGATGGCTATAGTGAAGTCTATTTATTAGCAAACCTATTGTCCTTTTATGAACAGAAAAGATTTTTTATTGATAATGAAAGTGTTATTGAAGAATATAACTTGGAAAAGCCACTTTTGATGTTTGTAGGCCATACAGTCAGTGCCGATGGCAGTTTAACAGCAGATGATAGAATAAGTATTAGCGATTTAGGCTTTATCCTTCAATTCATTGATAACTTTATCAAAAATGAAAGGGATATGATTAAATTAATAGACAGTATCTTAAAGGGAGAAAGTGGTTTGATAGATGAAAATGGAGCAGATATTTTTAGTGGGAGTTTTGGATATATTAAAGCTAAGGGATTCACCCTAGAAGAGATTTACTTTGATATGCTGAAAGAAATATTTAATTGTACAGGCAAGACCAAGGGCAGATTACAATTATACGATATAAAAGGGGCAGAGGGGGAAGTAGGGCTAAAAATCAAGGGAGAAGAAAAATATTTTGGAATTGTAAACATCGGTGATTCCGGAAGATTTAAAAAACATCTTGAAGACCATGACTTTGTCTGGCTTTTGGAAGATGAATTCTCTGGCTCCTTTTTCCAAGAGATAAATAGTAGGGATTCTCATATAAACATCCTTATTGGTTCTAAGAAGTTTACTGAAGGATGGAACAGCTATAGGGTATCAAGTATTGGCCTATTAAACATAGGCAGAAGTGCAGGGTCTCAGATAATTCAAATATTTGGTAGGGGAGTAAGGTTAAGAGGTTACAATGGCTTATTAAAACGTAGCAAGGAGCTTCCAAGTAAGCTTAAGAAAGTTCATCCTCCTTATATAGATATTTTAGAAACTTTAAATGTATTTGGTATTAAGGCTGATTATATGAAAGAATTTGAAGAATATCTTCGTTCAGAAGATATTGTAACAGGTAGGATAAAGGAAATAGAATTACCTATTGAACCGAATAAAGATTTTTTAAATAAAGGCCTAGTAACCCTAAACTTAGAAAAAGGTATTAACTTTAAAGAAGATGTTAATATTCAATTGAATTCAGATGACATAAATTTTGTTGAAGTTGACTTATTACCTAAAATCGAAAAAATATCTAGCAATTTATTGGGTTTAGAGGATGGAGAAAAGCCTAATCCAGTAAAGATTGAAGAAAAATATATAGACTTATGTAATTGGGACAGGATATATTTAGAAATAGTAAAGTACAAAAGGGCAAGGGGGTTTTGGAACTTATTAATTCCAAAGGATGTTTTAAAAGAAATAATCGGGAAGGGAAGATATATACTATATTGCAATGAAACTGATGTAAAAGTTGAAAAATTTACCGATATACAAAAACTTGAAAATATCATTATTAATATACTGAAAAAATACATAAATGCCTTTTACAGAAACAAAAGGCTAAAATATGAAGATAAACATTTAGTTTATGAATATCTAAGGGAAGATAATGGGAACTTTAAGGATTACATCCTTAAAGTAAGGGAAGATGAGAAAGAGCTTATAGCCTATATAAAAAAACTAATAGAAGATGGAGAAATTTATGCTAAAGAATTAGATAAAGAAAAGGGACTAAAAAACGTCTATTTTGACAGACACCTTTACCAGCCCCTATTATGTCAAAGTGAAAAAGTGACAAGTGTGCCAGCAGGATTGAATAAAGGCGAAAGGGCTTTTATTGCAAAATTAAAGGCCTATGTTCAAACTGAAAAATTTAAAGAACTGTGTGAGAATAAGGAGCTATTTGTACTAAGGAACTTGTCTATTGGAAACGGAATAGGTTTTTTTGAGGCTGATAATTTCTATCCAGACTTTATACTCTGGATTAAAGAAGAAGGTAGGCAATATATAACTTTTGTAGACCCAAAGGGTATAGTCATGTTAGGCAGCAAAGAACATCCCAAGATAAAACTAGCTGAAACTATAAAATACAGGCAAAATAGGCTGAAAGGTTACAGGAATCAAGCTGTAATATTAAATTCATTTATAATATCCAATACTGATATGAATAAGGCCAAAGAAGCTTTCAATAATCCCCATTTAACTGAAGATGATTTTATGGACATGAATATAATCTTTGAAAATGATCCAGAAGGCATAGATAAGATGTTCAGAAAGATACTTGAAGCTTAACTATAAGCCACCCTGGTATAATTGGAGTGGCTTATTTGCTTTTAACAATAAGTATATAAAGTAATATATTTTGAAGGTGAGATAATTTCAATTGAAATCCAGATAAATTTCAGATTGGGATAAAAATTTAAAGTCAAAAATGGTATTATATACTTATGAGGGGCTGGAGGTGATTCCTTTGGAGATTAATAAGAGGAATTTGACTTTTTCACCAAGTGAAAATAAAGAACTGGAAGATATTATAGAGAAAAACAGCACAGTTTTAAGAATTCCACAAAAGAAGATATTTATGTATTCAGGAGAAAGTCTTAATCACATTTATTATATTAAAGATGGAAGAACTAGACATTATATGGCGGATCCCAATGGGACTGAAAAAATCTTATATGTACTTACTAAAGGATGGTTTTTTGGAGAAGCTGCATTTGTACTTGACTATGCGGAAACCAGCTTATACTCAAAGGCTGAAACTGATAGTACTTTATACTTAATAGACAGAACAAAAGCGATGGATTTACTTGATAACAACAGGTTATTTCGTGAAGCAATTATGAGATGTTTTGCTTTTAAGACTATGATTCTAAGGTATGAGATAGAAAATATTATATTCAATCCTGCTAAGGATAGAATTAAAAGGTTTCTGTGTGTAAACATAAGCCACGACAGCGTTGATAATTACAATTGGATTGACATTAATTCTGAATACACCCATTATGAAATAGGGGTTTTAATAGGGTGCACAAGGGTAACTGTTTCAAAGATGATAAATGAACTTATAAAAGAAGGCTTTATAAGAGTAGTCAACAATAAAATACAAGTTAATAAGAAAAAATATTACGATTACATTAATCAACAGGATTAAAATATATTAATCATTTTGTAAATAAACAGTTTTTAACCTTGAAAAATGAGGCTAGAAACTGTTTTTTTTTGTAAACAAAACTACAGTGTATCCTAGGATACATTGTAGTTTTGTTTATAGATTTAATATTCAGACAATATTAATATGTATTTAAAAATTAAATAATCAGACAATAACCTTGTTTCTATTTTAATATATTCCTGAAATAATATTGCAAGATAAAACACTTATATTGTGGGGGAAAAGTTATGAGGGTTAACTATCATCCGATTTTAGGTAAGGATGAAAGAAAGAAATTAGTAAAAATTGTGGTAGACGGAAGGGAAATGATGGCTGTTAAGGGTGAACCTATAGCAGCAGCTTTGCTGGCAAATGGAATACGAAAACTAAGAAAAACTAGAAAAAAAGGAGAATATAGGGGAGTTTTCTGTGGCATAGGAAGATGTACAGATTGTGCCATGATAGTCGATGAAATACCCAATATAAGAACATGCATCACTCCTGTAAAGGAAGGGATGCAGATTATAACACAGGAAGGTTTGGGAAAATGGGAGAGGAAATAATAAAAAAGAGCCAAGTTGTAGTAATAGGGGCAGGCCCTGCAGGGTTGTGTGCTGCCATAGAAGCTAGAAAAGCAGGTGCTACTGTATTGGTATTAGACGAAAATGATAGGCCGGGAGGACAGCTCTTTAAACAAATACATAAGTTTTTTGGTTCAGGAAAACACTGGGCTGGCCTTAGAGGATTTAGAATAGGAGAAAATTTGCTTAAAGAGGCTGGTCAATTAGGGGTAAAGATTCTACTAAATGCTGAGGTCTATGGCATATTTGATGATATGACCGTAGGATACATAAGAAATGGAGTAGAAAAAGCTATAAAGGGAGAGAGAATAATTATTGCAACTGGCGGCATAGAAAATGCCTTACCCTTTCCAGGAGGAACCCTACCAGGTGTCATGGGCGCTGGTGGTGTACAAACTATGGTTAATATTCATAGGGTTTTACCAGGGAAGAAGATACTTATGGTAGGCTCTGGGAATGTAGGTGTAATAGTATCTTATCAGCTAATGCAGGCAGGGGCAGAAGTCGTAGGTATAGTAGAAGCGGCAGGAAGAGTTAGGGCATATGAAGTCCATTTAAATAAAATAAAAAGGGCTGGAGTGCCTATATATACCTCCCATGTAGTTAAGGAGGCTATAGGTAAAGATGAGGTTGAAGGAGCAATAATTGCAAGGGTAGATGACAATTTAAATATTATTGAAGGAAGTGAAAAGCATCTAGATGTTGATTGTCTATGTATAGCAGTTGGACTTAATCCACAAATAGAACTGCCCTATATTGCTGGTTGTAAGTTTTCTTATATACCAGAACGTGGAGGTTATATACCCGTCTTTGATGAGAATATGGAAACTTCAGTTAAAGGCATATATGTAGCAGGTGATGTGGCAGGAATAGAAGAAGCATCCATAGCCATGGAGGAAGGCAGGCTTGCAGGCATAGCATGTGCAGGTAGTTTGGGTTTATATGATAAAGAGACTGAGGAAAAACTTAAAAAGGAAGTTAAAAAAATATTAAGAGCTATGAGGACTAAACATGACAGTAGAATTATACATTCTTTAACTGGCATTCCTTCAAATGACAGATTTGAAAAAGGGCCTGTAGCAGTAATAGAGTGTAAAGAGGAAATCCCTTGCAATCCTTGCGAAAGTGCCTGCGTTTTTGGAGCAATTAAGGTCGGTGAACCAATAACAAATCCTCCTGTATTATTTGAAGAAAAATGTACTGGATGTGGCAGATGTATTCCAAAATGTCCTGGCATGGCTATATTCCTTATTCATAAAAACTACACAGATAAAACATCTTTAATTAAATTTCCTTATGAATATTTACCAGTACCCGAAAAAGGAGGGCTAGTAAGCTGTGTTAATAGAAATGGGGAAATAATTTCAAGAGGAAGGATAATTGATATAAAAGCTTCCAAAAAGGATGATGGTACAAAAATTATTGCCATGGAAATACCAAAAGAGTACTTCAATGATGTGCGAGGTATCCAGATAAGAGGTGACGGTATATGAGCCATGAAAAAAATGTATGTATCTGTAGGTGTGAAGAAGTAACAGAAGGGGAGATATTAAGAGCAATAGAAGAAGGGGCAAGGACAGTTAAAGGAATAAAGATAAGGACCCAAGCTACTATGGGCCTATGCCAGGGGAGAACATGCAGGAGACTAATAGTAAATATCCTTTCAAAACATGTAGATATCAATGACATATCTAAATTGGAAATAGGTATAAGAGTACCGGTTAGGACAATAAAGATTAAGAATTTTATATATGATGAGGGTAAGGGTTATGAGTAGAAAAACAGATATTGTTGTAATCGGTGGTGGAGTTATAGGTGCATCCATTACATACTACCTAAGTAAAAGAGGAAAAAAGGTAATATTAGTAGAGAAAAAAGATTTTGCTTTTGGTTCATCAGGTGCTTGTGATCAAATGATTTTTTTGCAGACTAAGAATCCAGGCATTCATTTAGAATTGGCAATTGAAAGCAAGAAAATGTATAAAAATCTAGAAAAAGAATTAAATCATCCTATTGAGTTTCAAACTATAGGTGGAATGGTTTTGATCGAAACTGAAGATCAAATGAGGGTAATGAAGGAGTTTGTAAAAAGGCAGAAAGAAACTGGCTTAAATGTGGAAATATTGGACATTAAGGATGGATCGAAAATTCAGGAGGGTTTATCTCCAGACCTGGTAGAAACTACATATTCTCCAGATGATGCTCATGTTAATTCCCTAGAATTGATTAAGGGTTATATAAAAAAGGCAGTAACATTTGGGACAGAGGTGCTTGTAAATACCGAAGTTATAGGAATAAGGACAAAAAATGGTAAGGTAAAGGGGGTTGAAACCACCAAAGGGACAATTGGTTGTGAGGTTTTAGTAAATGCAGCAGGTTCCTGGGCTCCTGTAATAGGAGAAATGATAGGCTTAGACTTGCCTATAAGGCCAAGGAGGGGGCAAATCATTTTAACAGAGGAAGTTCCACCATATATAAAACATGACATAATTTCTGCAAATTATATTACTGCCAAATACAGTTTAGACAGGAGTTTTGACAATGATGTATTAGGAAAACTTGGTGTAGGTCTTGCAATAAGCCAAAATCATAGGGGCAATATCTTTATAGGTGCAACTAGAGAATTTGCAGGATATAATACGGAAACAACAAGGGAAGGAATTAGAAGAATTCTAAAACATGCTGGAAAATTAATACCTGGGATTGTGAATTTTAATATAATAAGGACTTTTGCTGGCCTAAGACCCTATACACCAGATGGATTGCCTATAATTGGCTATGTTGATGAAGTGGAAGGATTTTTCATTGCAGCAGGCCATGAAGGAGATGGAATATGCCTTTCGCCGGTGACAGGAAAAATCGTATCAGAACTAATAATAGATGGAAAGACATTTATAGATGCTAAGCTATTAAATCTAAATAGATTTAGGCATTTAACATAAATAATGGAGGTGATATATGGAATGGTTTAAATAGATAATTAACTTATGCAGCTGAATAAAAACCTAAAACAAAAAAATTAACAGAGGTGACTAAATTGATTAAACCAACAGGATCTTGGGTAGCGATACCAACTCCATTTACCAGTGATAATAAGATTGATTTTGGAGCTTTTGAATTGCTTATTGAACGTCAGATTAGGTATGGTACTTCTGAATTATTTGTACTAGGCTCAGCAGGAGAAACTACTTTATTGACTCTGGAAGAGAAGAAGTCAATAGTAAAAAATGTAATAAAGATGACTAAAGGGAAAATACCAACATTTTTTAATGCATCAGCCTTAACTACTGAAGAAAGTGTAAAGTTCGCCCAGTTTTGTGAGGCTGAAGGAGCAGATGGTGTAATTTTTACTATTCCGCCCTATGTGCTTATATCCCAGAGTGCAGCATATACACATCTGGATACCTGTATGGGTGCTATAAATATACCGTGTGGTATATACAATAATCCATCAAGGCTGGGAGTTAATGTAGAGCCAGAAACAATTGCTAAGCTTTCAAAAAAACATCCCCATTTTATAGTAGACAAAGAAGCAATGGGAAATGTTAGCCAATTAGTACAGGTAAAAAGATTGTGTGGAGACAAGATAAATATATTATGTTGTGATTATCCCAAGTATTCAATTGTTATACCAACTCTAGCCATAGGTGGTTCAGGAACTGCAAATATTGGTGGAAATATCATACCTGAAGAAGTTGCTAAGTTTTCACGTCCTTGGACTGATATGACAATAGCAATAGCAAGAGTACCTTATTCTGAAGTTGCTCTGGCAGCATTATTGCCTGCCCTAATGTATTATCTTGCCTTATTTAAGATGATAGACTTAGAATCTGTTAGGCTGAATTTAGCAGGCATACCTGAAGATGAGTTACCTGATGTGAAGAAAACAATGAAGAAAGGGTTTAAATTATTTGTTCCACTAATAGTGTTGCTAATACTTCTTATAGGTTTAAAACTTACACCTATGATGGCAGCAATATGGAGTATTTTAGCTTTAATACTTAGCAGCTTTTTCGATAGTGATGATCGAATGAATCTCAAAAAAATTTTAGATGGTTGTATAGATGGGCTCAAGAGTTTACCTCAGGTTGTAGCTGCATGTGCCTGTTCAGGCATAGTTGTAGGGATGTTTTCCCTTACAGGCCTTGGACTAAAATTCTCAGATTTTATCGTATCTCTGGGGGCAAATAGCTTATTACTAAGTCTTGTTTTAAGTATGATAGTTTGTATCATACTGGGAATGGGTCTTCCTACGACAGCATCATATATTATAGGTGCCACTGTTTTATCTCCTGCCTTAATTAAATTGGGCCTTCCCACTTTTTCAGCCAATCTATTTATATTCTATTTTGCATGTCTTTCAGCCATTACACCACCTGTAGCAGTAGCTGCTTATGCTGCAGCGGGAATAGCAGAAGAGAATGCATTGAAAGTAGGCTTAACTTCAGTAAAGTTAGGTATAACAGGATTCTTTATGCCTTATGTATTTATATTTAACCCTGAATATCTTCATGTAGGATTTGATATAACTACTCTTGTTACGTGGATTTCTGCCTTTGTCGTATGTTACTCAGTGGCTATTGTTATTGCTGGATACATAGAGGATAAAATATCTATTCTTGAGCGAATACTCTTTGCAGTAATTGCTGTTATAACAATTCAGACCAGCCTTCTTCTGTCAGTAATTGGATGGATTTTATTTGGATTCTTCTATGGTAGAAAAGCATGGGGCCACAAGAAAATTTTCAAAACAATATAGTTAAAGATTGAGAAAATATCATGTATAATTATTATAATAAGAATCTTAAAAAGCGGGGGGATGAGGTTATGAGTAGTGTAGCTTTAGACAGTAAAATTGAGGACTTGTATCAAATGGTCGGAAATACACCTTTGCTTGAAATAAAATTAAAGTATAAGAATGAAAGCCGTATAATTTATGCAAAGGCTGAACATTATAACCTGACCGGTAGTATCAAGGATAGAATGGCCTTGCATATTTTGAAGAAATCTTATGAAAGTGGAATCTTAAAAAAAGGTGATATCATAGCTGAGGCTACCAGTGGAAACACAGGTATTGCTTTTTCTGCATTAGGCAGCACCTTAGGACATAGGGTTGTAATTTTTATGCCTGACTGGATGAGTAAAGAAAGGATAAATCTGATGAAGAGTTATGGAGCTGAAGTAAGATTAGTCAGCAAAGAAGAAGGGGGATTTCTAGGCAGCATATCTAAGGCAGACGAACTTGCAGAAAAAGAAGGAAACGTTTTCTTGCCACATCAGTTTTCTAATGTAGACAATTGTGAAGCCCACTATAAAACAACAGGGCCTGAAATATGGTATCAGTTGGCGGAAATTGGTAAGAAACCAGATGCAATAGTAGCTGGAGTAGGGACAGGTGGTACTATAATGGGATGCGGCAAGTACCTAAAAGAAATGAACCCATACATAAAGGTCCATCCCTTAGAGCCCGCTAATTCACCTACACTAACTACGGGAGGACAAAAAGTTGGTGAACATAGGATTCAAGGAATATCAGATGAATTTATACCCCCAATAGTTAAGTTAGATAAATTGGACGAGATAATTCAAGTTTATGATGGAGATGCCATTATAATGGCTCAAAAATTATCCACTACATTGGGGCTGGGAGTAGGGATTTCGTCTGGAGCAAACTTCTTAGGAGCTTTAATTGCACAGGATAAATTAGGTAAAGACAGTGTAGTTGTTACTGTATTTTCCGACGATAACAAGAAATATTTGAGTACCGACTTAATGAAAGAGGAACCAGTAAAAGAAGGCTATATTTCACCTCATGTGGAATTATTAAGTGTAAAAGCATACAAGCCATCATGTAAGACATGTGTAATAAGGTGAAGAGGATCTAAGTTGGATTTTACAAGCTTATTAAGATATCAAAATGTATCCAAGCAATGACAACTTAACTTGCTTTAATTGGAGACTATAGCTTAAATGGTGTAAATATTTTGGGCTATAGTCTTTTATAGTTCAAAAAATTTATCCTTTTGATACATATTATTATCTCTTTGTTATTTATAGTTTATTTGGTAAGGGAGAAAATAGTCTCTTGAAGCTTGGGCATAAATGGAAGTTGGTAACTAGTATTAGCTTGTATTATAATAAAGATATATAATAGTTCAAATGGAAGTGTGTAATATGGCAATTTTTGAAAAGATAAAAAAAGAAATAATGAATGATCCTATGAATCATTCTTATACCATTAGGGGAATTGAACCCTTATTTAAAGCTTCAAAAAATGCTCGAATTGCAATTGTTGGGCAAGCGCCAGGCCGTAAAGCTGAAGAAACAGGCTTGTATTGGAATGACCTAAGCGGGGATCGATTGAGAGAGTGGTTTGGAGTATCACGAGAAGAATTTTATAATAATGATCGGATAGCCCAATTGCCTATGGATTTTTACTTTCCAGGGAAAGCTAAAACTGGTGATCTACCTCCTAGAAAAGGCTTTGCTGAAAAATGGCATCCACTACTATTAGAAGAAATGCCAAATATTGAAACGATTATTCTTGTTGGCAATTATGCACAAAGACATTATTTGAATAAAGGCTGTGAAAAAAACTTAACTGAAACTGTGAGAAATTTCCTAAAGTATTTACCTGAATTTTTCCCATTAGTCCATCCTTCCCCATTAAACATTGTATGGTTAAAGAGAAACCCATGGTTTGAAGAAGATGTTTTACCAGTTTTAAGAAATACAGTTAAAAGGCTGATATAGTAAAACGTGATAATACGGGGGATTAATAAGTTCTTAGTAATATTTTAAACAACAAAATTTGATAAGTACCTATCAGATATGATAGAATGGACAAGCGACTTTTTAAAATTTAGTGGAGGCTGATAGGTATGGAAAAAAGGAGATACCTGCAAGGGTACCTTTTTGTTTTTGTAGCCGGAACACTATGGGGAATTGGAGGATTCTTTGTTACCAAGATGAGTGATATGGGGGCATCTTCTCTGATGACCGCATTTACCGGCCACTTTTTAGCGCTTCCACCTTTATTGCTCTATATATTAGCAAAGAAAGGTACAGCAGGACTAAAAATTTCTAAAAAGGGCCTATTGTATAGTATCTTATTGGGTGTCTTAACAAAAGGGATTTTCAAACTGTCCCTGGACACTAGTATGACTTTGGTAGGAGTAGCAACATCAACAATTCTTATGTATTTGGCACCTGTTTGGACAGCCATAATGGCTATGATATTCTTCAAGGAAAAACTTCGTGGTTATCAAAAGTTTGCTCTTGTCTTAAATCTTATCGGATGTGTTCTCATGGTAACTGGTGGGAATTTTACCAAATTAAATATTTCAGGCCTTGGCTTAGCCTTAGGCTTAGCGGCAGGTTTCTTATATGGACTTAGTACTATTTTGGGAAAAGTTGGAACTAGTGAAGATGATTCCATGACTATGGCTTTTTATATGTTTTTATTCAGTTCAATCACTACAGCCATCTTTGCTAAGCCATGGGAACACATAGGTTTATTTTCAAAAGGCAAATTTTTGCTCTGGGCATTAGCAGGTGCTGGTCTTAGTGGTACTTTAGCAAATGTCCTTTTCTTTAAAGGATTATCAATGGGAATAGATGCTTCTAAAACAACTATAGTAGCTTCCATAGAAGTTGTTGTAGCTACAGTTGCTGGAGTATTTTTATTAAATGAGCAAATCAACTTGGTTGGATATATTGGTATAGTTATAATGTTAGCATCAATTGTCCTAATGAATATTAATGTTCCAATTTCTAAAGAATCCACTGTTAAACAAAGAATTTCAGTTAAGGAGATAGAAGAATATTAATAATTATAAAGGAGGAAACATATGAAGAAATTTATAAATGCAGTTATTTATGGTCATGATGATGCCAATGAGATTTTAGTAAATAATGGAGTGATTAAAGCAATTGGTAAGAATCTTGGACCAGCAGATGAGATTATAGATTTAGGAGGTAAATTAGTTATCCCTCCTTATGTAGATCCTCATATACATCTAGATTATGTTTACACTTTATCTGAACTTGGAAAAACAGGTGCCAGTTCAGGAACCCTTTTTGAGGCAATTGAATTGTGGCCAAAATTCAAGGAAAGCTTAACCATAGAAAGTGTAAAAAAACTTGCTGTTAAGGCGATTAGAGATGAGGTTTCACAAGGAGTACAATATATTCGTACACATATAGATGTTACAGATCCTAACTTTACAGCTTTAAAAGCCATGTTGGAACTAAAAGAAGAGTTAAAAAATATAGTTGAAATTCAAATAGTAGCCTTCCCACAGGAAGGAATGTACACATATAAGGGAGGACGTGATTTAGTAGAGGAAGCCCTTAAGATGGGGGCAGATGCAGTTGGAGGAATTCCACATTATGAACCAGCTAGAGAATTTGGTGAAAAGTCTATCCATGATATAGTGGAACTTGCTCTAAAATACGACAAGCTAATTGACGTACACTGTGATGAGACAGATGATCCACAATCAAGATTTGTTGAGTTATTAAATGCCTTAGTTCTTATGGAGGATTATGGTACTAGAACTACAGCTAGCCATACATGTTCCTTTGGTTCAGCAGATAATTCATATGCTTTTAGAATGATAGATCTATTCAAAAAAAGCAAGATGAACTTCATTGCCTGTCCAACAGAAAATGCCTACCTTCAAGGTCGTCAAGACACCTATCCAAAACGTAGAGGACCTACTAGGATAAAGGAATTCATGGAAGCAGGAATCAATATAGCATTTGCTCAAGACTCAATAAATGATCCATGGTATCCATTGGGCAATGGCAATATGATGAATATACTTGACAATGGAATTCACTT
>Ga0209537_1002532_pt1 | contig 18107 bp, 25 predicted proteins | sample BioPla4DNA1_FD_187698 | JGI IMG/M metagenome (GOLD analysis project Ga0209537, IMG submission 187698) | Biogas fermentation microbial communities from Germany - Plant 4 DNA1 (SPAdes) (version 2) | ecosystem: Engineered > Bioreactor > Anaerobic > Digestate | place: Bielefeld, North... | reverse complement strand
GCTTAACGGCTTAATATAAACTAGGGTTGGAACGACCCGATGTGAGGCTCGTGGACGTAGTAGGTAACGAGGCGTATGAAGCGAGAATCTCCACCTTCTAAGTGAAGCGTAAGGTGGGGAGGTTCAAATTGATTGAAAATTGAAATTTGATTAAACGAATAATAAAATATATCAAATTTCTTTAGGAGGGGATAAAATGAAATTAAATTTTTTTACAGTTATTGCATTGATTATAATATTAATGATAACTTTGATAGGTTTTATAGGTTGTGAAATGTATCAAGAAAAAAATATAGAAAAAAATATAGAAAAAAATACTGAATCTATTGATGTTTCATACAGGAAATCGTTAGAACAAATTTTTATCAAAGAGAAAGGAAAAGGGCTATATTATAACGGTATTAATCAAGATTATAGTCATGTTGTTTACATAAAAGATGTGCAAGAAAAACCCGAACTAACTATTATTTCAATGGAAGGAACAATTTTAAATTCAGAAAATGAAATGTCTGCTCAACGCACTTTTGATATTCAATATGTAATAAATAACAACAGTATCCGAGAAATTATCAGGAATCATGATATATATAAAGCCGATGGAAACATGGAAACTCTTCATTCTATTATTCCAAACCAAATTATTCTACAAGGTCCATTAGAAGAGGGCAATCTTTGGTTCCAGAAATTTAGTTATCTTGGAAGGGAATATACAGCACAGACAACACTAGTACATGTATCAGAAAATGAAGAAAGGAAGAAAATATACAAAACAGAAACCAAAGTAGAGGGCATAGAGGGTTTCCCTGACAACACTTACACTGAAATAAGGATGTATAAAGAAGGCAAAGGACTTGTTCTTTTCCAAAATAGTCAGCCGATTATTAATGGTGATGGAACCGAAAATAATACTATGTTTAAATATGTATTAAGTTCAGTTCGAGAAGTTGTAGAAAATTAATTAAAATTTAAAATCCAAAAATTGAATTTCCTTTTTCCCTTATATATAATACCTCCGATTTTAAATAAAAGATGGAAGAGGTGTATATATGAGAAAAAGGAATTTCTTTTTGTTCTTAATTTGCTTTTTATTCTTTGTAACAATTATTAATCCTATAAACGCTTTTGCTGCGAAACCGAAGGATATTCGGGAATATGAAAAACCACCTTATTCTTATACTTATTTTAATGGTGGAAATTGCGTATGGTTTGCCTGGGAGATGGCGTATCAAGAGTGGGGGTTAAAACTCCCAGAATCAGGTGATGCTAGAAAATGGACTCAATTAGAGAACAGAACTATTTATAAAGGTGGTTTTAAATATAAAATTAAATTGGCAGACAGCCCTATGAGAAACAGCATAGCAATTTTTCAGCCTGAAGATTTAAGAAAAATTGCAGGGGGTCCGTTTGAAAATGACCATTATGGGCATGTGGCTTGGATTTACGATATAAATCACTGGAATCCTAACAAGATATGTGTGATGGAAAGCAGTATTTATCCTCCTTCAGGAGGTAAACGGTGGCACGGATGCTGGTGGCAGGAAAACATATATAATATAAAATACTTGCCATCTATGAAGTATTTGTATATTGGTGAACTCAGTTTTGTCAATAAGGAACACAACCTAAATTTTACTATTCAAGGCATAAATACAATTGCTGAGAAAGTGGATAACAATACTTACAAACTATCAACAAAAGAAAATGATAAAATTCTCTTAAAGTTGAATCAGGAAAAATTGATATATGTGGATAGCGTAAATAAGGTTACATTTCAAAAAAGTCTGAAAAATAATTTCATAGAAATCGATGTTAATTCGGAGGAAATATGTTTGGAAATAAAAGATTTATATATAAAAATTACCCCAATACTACCAGAAGGGGAAGAAAGTTTTATTAATGTACTGGATATTGAAGAAGATAATACATTAAAAGGGTTGCTTATGTTAATCAAAGATTAAAAAATTGCAGAATAAACTGGTTTAAAAACCAGTTTATTTTTATAATAATGAAAAATTTTTATACAAATAACCTTTTAAAAAGAAGGGGGAATGCAGATGTTATGAACATTGTTTAAACCCCGTTTTTCGATTTTAGAATCGTTTTTCTTAATAGAAAATGAGAATAGAAAATATAATTAGAAACGGACTTAAATAACATTTTTTATATATAGAAACGATTTTAACCTCCATTTATTTGAATCCAGTAGATAAAAAATATTTTCTAATCTATTCTATTTGACTTTCTATTAAAAAGACGAGAATAAAAAAGCGAAATAATAAAACGAAAAATGATAAGTAGGATATAAATTAAAACAGAAGCCTAGAGTGCCTTTTTTATCTTACTCATTAAAATTTTGATTTTAATATGGAGTAAAAAATGATATAATAAAAACTGAATTCGAGAAATAACATTTTGAAAACAATAGGGGCGGTTTAAATGAATAATATTAAAGTAATAATGTGCGAAGTGGGGAAGAAACCATATATAAAGGAAATCCCCAACAAACTAGAAGAAATGCAAAAATTGGTTGGAGGATATATAGAAGTTGTATCTTTAATTAATGGGCTTATAGTTGTTTGCAATGAAGAAGGAAGACTTATGAACTTACCCATTAACAATAATTTAGGGCTTAATATTTTCGGAAATTTTTTTATAGTAAGAACAGACGGTGAAGAATTCGCATCAATAAAAGACGAAGATATGGAAACACTGAATCGTATAAGATTTTTTGTAAGATAAAATTTTTTAATAAGTTCTCTTACCCATTTTTTTATATTTGAGATTTTACTCTTACCCATTTTTGTTTTTTAAAATACGAAAATTCAATTATTAAATAAAAATTCTTATTGGAATTGCTTAAGTATTGTAAAACCAAATAATATCAAAATTCAAATTTGCTTTTGTGTTAATTTCAAAATAAATAAAAGTACCGCTTCTTACGGTACTTTTAAAATTTATGTTGTTATTTACTTAAAAGACTTTAAATTTACCTGTTATATATCTTGGATTTTTAATGAATATGCTCCAATTCTGGCAGGAACGGTTGAGTCAAAAACCTTGCTGTATTCGATGACTTTTTTGCTTCCAATTCTTCTGGGATATTAGAAAAACTTCCTTCATAAATGTATTCATCCGAACTGTTATAACTTATTAAAACTTCTATTCCATCGGTTTTCCCATTCGTTTCTATCCATTCAGTTTTTCAATTCTTTAAAGTTTCTCTCATTATAATCCTCCCTTCTGGCAGCCTTACATCGAAGCAATTCTTAAAAGTTACTTTTAAATCTGCTTTTCATTATATATTTTACTATATATTTCAGAAAAAAACAGAATACTCTCGTGGATGAGAGTATTCTACTTTATTTGTGAGAGGATTAATATTTTGATTTGGCTTTAAACTCAATGATGTATCTTAACCGTTGCTGTGCTTCATTGTAGATTACATATTCATCGTGTAATAGCGATTTACCCTTTACACCCATAACACTGTGATATCCAGCAGGGGGTTGCAGGTAATATTTTGCATATTCTTCTTTTTTGATTTTGCCAAGGGCTACATCCGCCAAAAACATAAAGGCAGTCGGATACCTGTTTGCCGTTCCTCCGAATCTGGAACAAGAGTACTGGCTGGATTTCGTTGACTGGGAAGCGAAATAAATGCCTGGTCCGAACATGGCGCCTGTAATGTGAACACCGCGCAACTGGCTCGGCAGTTTCAGGTGAGTGGAAAGGATGCCCGGCATATTGGCGCTCCTTGTACCGTGGAACAGTTCCATCACATTGCCCATGGAGTCGTCGAATTCAGGTGCTTTATGCTGTTTGACGGTAAAAATGTGCTTGACAATCAAATCAAAACTGTTTTTAAAAAAGTTTGCATCAAGGGGAAATGAGTTACTATAATGCCGCCGTTCAGCAAGGACAATATAAAAGAAGGTTAAGGAGGAATTTATATGTTAAGTGTTGTCAGAAACTCAAAAGGTGAAGTGGTGTTCATGAGCAACGAACCGCTAAATGTGGAGAACATCATGGTTGTAAAGGAACTGGAAACATTTAATCCGGATGAATTTATCCAATCTGTCCGTCAGCAACAAGAAAAGGAAAAAGAAAGAAACAAACAGAGATATGCCGTTTTGAAGGAAAAGGTCGTCGGAAAAGGATATGAATTGAAAGACAGCGGTTTTCTTCCAGAGTATACGAAAGATTATTGCTACGGCGGAAGCAGTGGAAGCGTATTGACCTTGAAAAAGGAGAATCTTGTAATAGACATTTGGGCAAACGGGGAACAACGATATACGGTTTTTGACGATGAGGCGTTCTGCTGGCTCCTGCACTACGAGGGAGTAGAAAAGGGACGTATTTCGAAAGATACGGAAGAATTGATTAGAAAAGGCGTTTACTACTGCATGAAACTTGCACTGGATGGTGTGTTCCCAAGATACGAATTCAACCCGGTGGAGCAACTCATTTGCGGGGAATGGTTCCCGTTTCTGTCGAAAGAGACCAGAATGTTTCTGGCTTCCTTGGAAGAACACCATTACGAAGAAATCTATGTAAATGAAGACATGCTTCCAGACCGCTTACCTGTCGGATGGTATGCAGGATGCTACCGCTGCGAGGAGAACAACTGGATTGAAGTATTTTTTGACTGGGTTGAAGGGGAAAAAACTGTCCAATTGAATGACGGTCATGTATACGGCAGCGATGATTTCTTGGATGCTTTAGAGGATATTGACGACCTGTACCTTATGGGAATGCAGTATAAAAGCGACTTGTTGTAAACAACAGAAAATGCAAGGGATAAAAAATCCCTTGCATTTTGCTTTTATTTGGCTTTTAAAAGAATCTGTATTTCACCTGTATTCAGATTGCCTTCCGCATAAATTTCCACCTCTCCAAAAATTTTTCGAACAACAATTTTTTCTGGATTGGCTTTTAACTGTTTGACCGCTTCCTTGCTTACATACAGTTCAAGATTTCGGGCATCTTTTTTACTGAACACGGAAGACAGAAGGCTGTCAACATTCTTTAGGATAACCGCTTTGGCGTTTTCTTCCGTCAGTTTTGTTCCGTCGATAACGGCTTTAACGGATTCGACCTTGTTGGCGTCCGAAACGATTTCAACAGCGGTGGTGTTGTCCACGGAAGTGCCAGACAGCACTAGTTTCCCGTCCTCTTCTTTTACCACAACATCCGTAAAATTTTCGCTGTTTGCCAACAATTCTTTATTTGTCTCAAAATTGTTTAAAGCCACTTCTCCTTCACCCATCAGCACCATAGCGATAGTATCCTTTGTAAAAAAGGCACCAGTTGCCAAAACGGCAACCAGCACCGACAGTATCACCCATAAACGTTTTTTCATGTCTGTTTCCCTCCTGATAACAAAATTTAGCGCAGTTCAAATTCATTGATGAAACTGTATTTCGCATACCACTCAGGGTCTCGGTAAATTTCATCGTTCAATTTGCTTATTTCCTCGTATAACTGGGGATAGGCCAGCATGAGCATCACATATTTGTTTTGCCCGGATTGCCTGACTCCAAGGAAATCTCCCGGCCCACGGAGTTCCAAATCTTTTTTGGCGATTTCAAACCCGTCATTGGTCTGACACATGATATCCACTTTTACATCGTCCTCTTTGGGCGTTTGTAAAATACAGTAAGACTGGTGGCTGCTTCGTCCGACCCGTCCCCGCAACTGGTGGAGTTGCGCCAGCCCGAACCGCTCGGCATTTTTGACCGTCATGACGGAAGCGTTGGGGATGTTGACGCCCACCTCGACGATGGTGGTGGATACCAAGATGTCAATTTCTTTGTTGGCGAACTTCCTGATTTCCTCTTCAATGTCTTTCTGCTTCATCTTGCCCGAAATCAGGGAAATCCGCACTTCAGGGTATTTCTGAAAATATTTGACCAGTTTCTTGTGGACGGTATTCACGGATTCCACATCCGTCATCCGTTCTGATTCGGAATCTTCAATCAGTGGACAAATGACATAGCATTGCCGTCCTTTTTGGATTTCCTGATACATAAACTCGTTGACATCGGCATCGCTGGTCATTTTTTTCGTTATCACAGGTTTTCTGCCTTTCGGTTTCGTTTTGATGGTCAGAACCTGAATGGAATCCCCATAAAGTGCCATGGAAAGCGTCCGGGGAATCGGCGTGGCGGACATGACGATGGAGTGGGGGTTGTTGTAGCGTTCCAAAAGGGTTTCCCTCTGAACAACCCCGAACCGGTGCTGTTCGTCCACAATCATCAAACCTAGGTTCTGAAACTCCACGCTGTCTTGGATGACGGCATGAGTACCGACCACCAACTGGATTTCCCCTGATTTGATTTTCTCCAGCGTTTCCCGTTTTTGTTTGGCGGTGATGTTGCCAGAAAGGTAACCGATGGCAAAAGGCAGTCCTTTCAGTCGTTCCGCCAGTTCCTCATAATGCTGTCGAGCGAGAACTTCGGTCGGGGCCATGATGCAACTTTGGTAGCCGTTTTCCGCCGCCAACGCCATCATAAAGACGGCGACAATCGTCTTGCCTGAACCGACATCTCCCTGGATTAAAGCGTTTATCCGCTTCCCCTGTTTAGCGGTGTAATACATGAATTTCAGGCATTTCTTTTGGTCATCCGTCAAATCAAACGGAAGGCTGTGGTATAAAGGAGTCCATGATTTGCAGGATTGAACAGGGTAGCGGGTGGTTCTGTCTTGGTCTTTGTGAAGGTTTTTTAACTGGAAGTTGAAAATAAACAGGTCGTCAAAGACAAACCGTTCTTTTGCCTTTTCGATGTCGGCAGGGGATTGCGGCTGGTGAATGCATTGGAAGGCTTCATATTCGCTAATCAGATTGAAACGCTGGACGATGTTCTCCTCCAGATAATCCTCGGAACTGACCAGTTTCAGTGCGTCGGCAATCAGGTTTTGCAGGTAAGCGTCAGACATGCCCTTGATTTTCCGGTATACAGGAACAATCTTTCTTAACTTGTTGATATCCCTGTCAAACATTATCGGAAAAATTTTGCGGACATTGTAAAAGTCGGTATCGATTTGTGCCAGTCCGCACAGGATATACTCTTCCCCTTCTTTCAAAATTTTGCTCAAGTATCTCTGGTTAAACCAATACGCATAACAGTAACCGCTACTGTCGGTCACTTTTGCGTAAACCAAGGTTTTTGACTCCTTGATTTCGCCGAGTTTTCCCACGATGGCACACATTTCGCCATCCCGAATGTCACGAATGGGAACAAGGTTGCGGAAATCGTAGTATTTCCGGGGAAAATACATCACCAAATCTTCAATACTGTGGATATCCGCCCGTTTCAACTGGTTGATTTTCTGCTTGGGAATTCCCAGCAATTCAAGTTCCATCAGAATGAACACCTCCTTAATATGCATAAGATGCCAATTTTTATCCATCCTCTATTGTTCAATACTTTTTTTGAAAGTATCAAGTTTTCATAATTTGTATATATTTAGTATAACATAAATACACATTTCTATCTAATTAGCATCAAATCATTGTTATGTATGGAATCTGACACATTGAAAAGCATCTATCCAGAATGTGTTATACTAAAAAAGAACCGGAACAGGAAAAAGGGGGAAAGGTATGAGGCACGAAATGAACCAAAACAACGGATTTTTCACAGGAACCATTGAAACACCTTTCGTTTTTGGGTTCGTTGTGCCGGAAACGGGGAAGAGATACTTTCGTGGGACGGTCAAAATTACCAAAAAAAATGGCATCGCTAATATTCTTCCCGTGGTGACGGAAGAAGAGACTGCAGTGAAAGAATTCAAAAAAGGGACAACCGTAAAAATCGCCGGGAATTTGAGAACCTACAATTTTGAAGAGAACGGGAAAAAGAAGGTGGATATCTACATATTCGCTTACCGCATCAAACCTGCTAAGCAAACAAAACCGCCCCTCAATTTCGTGATGCTGGAAGGCTATATCTGCAAACCCCTTGTAAACCGCACTTTGAAAGCGGGAAAGAAGATTGCCGTCGTCGTTATTGCCAACAACAGGGGACAAGGCAACACCAATTACCTGCCGTGCGTTTTTTATCAAAAACTGGCTGATAAGGTAAACTCCTTAAAAATCGGCGATTTTGTCCGAGTAACAGGACGGTTTCAGAGCAGAACATACAAAAAACAGGGGAAACAGAGGACAGCATACGAAGTGGCGGTCATCAGTTTGAAAACAGGAAAGAAGCAGTGATGGATTTCTTAATTGATATTATCGTAAATGATACATCCTCCCCTGAAAATCTGCTCCCAAGGGGAAGGGAAGTCCGAACCACATATAGGAAGGACAAAGGAGGTAAAAAGCATGATGAAAGCGGGAGACAGATTTATCATTGACCCATTGGTCTGTGAAGACGAAGATGTGCTGGAATGGTATGAAAACCAGCCGGAGAAAGTGCTGACAGCGGAACATGTGGAACCAGAGACCAACGGCGTATGGGCAAAAGGCTGCCCATACCGCATTAACCTCGACGAAACCGAAAAGGTTTTGTGAGTTGGATAAAAACAATAATCAAAAAGGAGGAAGCCTATGAGCCAGAACAAAGAGTGCAGGAAGACGAAAGTCAACATTGTCATTGAAGAAAAGACGCTGTATTCCATGATGGAGAAGACAAAAAATACGATGAACTCTTGCATTTCAACCGCACTCGGCTTCTGAACTGCTCTTTTTGCGGGAAAGACCAAAAACATGTGGAAATACTGATTGCAGGGTCCAATGTGTACATCTGCAACGAATGCGTGGGTTTGTGCAGCGACATTCTGGAAGAAGAACAGGAAAAGAGAAAAGAGGAGAAGGATAGTTCGAAAAACCAATTTCAAGATAGTGTAAAACCCGCCACCTGAAACCAAGGATATGTATCCTTGGGTTTTTTATTTTTCCATAGTGTTAAAGATGCTTTTTTCACAAAAAAAACGGCTGACAGTTTGCATTCTGGAAATTTATGATACAACATTTGAAAAACAATGTCTGAAATTTAACAAAGTTTTCAAAACGAGAGGGGTGAAGTATGTGAAATGTGCTTTGGCTGTTATCCTGCCAGCGTTATTGTCTGCTTTGGTGCTGGCTTATTTGGTTTGGAGGGACAAAAAGAGCGGGGAAAAGAAAGCGACGGATGCCAAAATAGAAGAGAAAACCGCTGACAATCTGCCGTATAACAGAATGGTCACCAAAGAAAGACGGAAACATTTCCGTGTCTATATTTTTGAACATGGAATGTACAGTTAAACTGGCAGAGTTAGAAAATCCGAAATTAAAAAGCCTGATGGGTAAAACATTTGCGGGAAAGATTGATAATATCAGTGCTGGCGGACTAAAACTTTTATGCGGTTTCGATTTTCCGATAAAGGATAAAATCGTCCTTGAATTTTCTTTTGACATTTATCTAAAATTTAAAACAGAAGACCTCCACCTCTACAGGTGGGGGATGAATGTTTTTGCACCGTTAGGTGCTCTTGTTTACTTGAATTTAATACTATATGTTTTTAATATTTAGTTTGTATATTTTTAGGCTTTTAATTAATAGTGATGTAAATAGTTCACTAAATATACTAAGAAAGTATTTAAAGGACAATGTAGTTCCAATACCTATTTGTAGGTGGAGGAATAATGGCATTTTGGACATGCCTGTAAGGATAAGGGTGGCTTAGTAAAAGGCTAAGTGGAGACTTAAATACCAAACTCCTTACGAATCACCCGCTTCTGTAAGCAGGAGAAGTTCAAAAGTAATAAGTAATAAAAAACACTCTGCCTTTTTTGGTTTTAAACTTTTTGAAATCGTAATCACACAATGTAAGTGCTATGGTTTTTGCTTTTTTAATATCTTTATATGAATCAGGGACAATCAGGTATTCCCAGTCATCCCAGACACCAGCCTCTTTTATATCTTGAGGGATTTCATTTTCCCTGGTATATATCCGTATCATCTGCCAACCCCCTCGGTTAAAAATTAGCGAATTATTTACTGTGTTTAGGGTATTATTTAAAAATTTAAGCGAATTTTCAACTTTTGATGCAAATTGAATTAAAAGAATTTTTGATTGTATGAAACGCAAGGGGAGAGGTATTAAAAATAAAAGTTTGAAAAATGTTTTTGTATTCCTGTAATATGATGATTATTAAGTAAAGGATTTATTTTTTTATAAGGAGGGACTTGTCAAGAACGATATGACTAAAATTAAAAAAATAAAAAAAGAATATAGTGACACTTATAAAGTTGTTTACTGGGTAATCGAGGAACACTGTGACATGGGAGAATCCGATATTTTTCAGACGAATATGTTACTGTAGATAATATCGAGTCTGATTTGGATGATGAGGTTATTTTCTACTGCGGTCCTGACGAGAAAAAACGGAAATTATATAGAAGAGTGGCAGGTATAAAAAGGAGACATTGTTAATTTTCTATAATATAATATATTTACAATATAAAAAATATAAGGAGGCACAAACATGAAAATTAATGCTACGTATAAACATGAATTTGAATTTAAAGTAAATTCAATATTAGGAAACTCAACAGATGTTATATCAGTTACTTACTTACCTTTTACAGAGAAAATAATACTAGATTCAGACGAAAAGATTTTACAAACCACAGAAGATAATTTTATAGCCGTGAATCAAAAGGCTATTAATTATAAGGAACATAAAATAGGTAAATTTAATGAAATGCCTGATGAATACAAAGAATTAGAGGGTTATATTACAAATTGTTTCGTGTACGAATTCGATACCTGGCTCAAAAGTGACGGAAAATTCGAAAAATCAATAATAATATCAAAGCGATCATTAACAAAAACACAATTAGGCATTATTTCAGCATATATTATTATGGAGGAAGGAAACATATGAGGAAAGCCGCCAACTATGGCGGTCTGAACCTCTTCTTGTAGATAGACTGTAGGTAAGAAAACACGAAAGAGAGGCCTAAAAACCTCTCTTTTTTATGTAAACAGCCTTGCCTTTAATACAAGACAAATGGCTGGTCCTTTAAATATTTATAAAAATTAAATCTTGAGTATATTCCGCTTGGTCTTCGGTGAAAGAAATGCTGAAATCTTCTCCTGTAATAGTAATCTTTCGCACAATTGGTTTTAATGCATAGCCCATTTTTCTTACTTCCTTTTTGCATTATATTTTTAGTATAACACAGGTTTTTAATGGGCAAGAGGAAAGAAAATATCCCAAGAAAAAACAAAATGGGTAAGTATAAAAACAAAAATTTTTAAAATAAAAAACATTTTTTAAAAAAGAAATGCTTTAAGTTTACATCCTTAAATTTGCATTTATGAACAGAGAGGAGAATATTATAAAAAAATCTGTTTGTTCTTATGATAATTCTTATTTGATAATGGGTAAGAAAAAAAAGGACACAAAGAAATCTCTCCAATACATTAACAAGCAAGGAGGAGAGAGTGGCTTATTTATATTTAATAGATAGTATTTTAAAAGGCGTATTATTGACATAAAAAATGTATAAATTCTCATTAAAGCCAATAGCGAAAGATTGAAGCAATTTGTTTTTAATTAAAATGGTTTCTGTATATTAAATATTTTGCATCAATATTTATTTTCTTTTTTATCTTCTATTGAAGAAAAACGTTTCTAAAATCGATTTTAAATAAAATTCAATAAAATCAGGCAAACCTTATCATCTGCAATATTTTCTTCTAGCAAATCTAGAATTTTTAAAATCTCATCTTTTATCCTCAAGTTCTGACTTCCTCTTATGCTTACTTTTGCAATTAAATGCGACATGACGCATTTTAATTGCATCATTATCTATATTATTGCATCATTTCTATATATAATGCATATATAATGCAATAATAAAACACAGTATTCTTTTATCATTTAAACCTGAACTTTTTCTCTGCTTTTTTTGTAGCGTTGGTCAATGTGGTTTCCAAATTTACTATTGTCAAGTCATCATCATTGGCAAATATTTCTCTTATATTTTCAAAGAAGTAGCCATAGTTCCTGTTTTGCTTTTCAAACTCTTCCATAAAACTTTCTGAATAACCGAAAGATTCATCTGTTCCAAGTGTACAATCACCCGTTGCACTGATAGTTATGGTTTTAATTTCTTCAACTGGATACAAATCTTCGTTTTTACCAAGCATATTTGTAACTGCATTTTCTATTTTAACTTTTTTATCTTCAATTTTACTGTATTTTTAGCATAACACATAAACAACACAGTATTTAAAAAGGATGGAAGGAAAGGATGTAAGCAGTGTTACCTGCTAAAAACAAACTTCTCACCCTTTAAAACAGTTGGTTTATAATTTTTAGTTTGAGTGAGAAGCCTTAAAATGCATATTATTTTATTTCTTCCGCACCGACAATAATCTTAGTTTTATTATATTTTATATTATAAGTTTTATTATACTCTAATCCCAAATCCGTATGGAACAGCAAAGTTTCTTCTTGACCATCTTCTTTTTTTACAACAACAAATTTCATATCCTTGTTGGTAGGGGATTGAGTAACAGAACTAACAATAACTTTTTCTTCAGGATACTGTGAAATATCAAGTTTGATATCTTCTACATAAGCGGGAACAATAGTGCTTGTATATATTAAACCTGTAACCAACACAAAGGATGTCAGTTTTTTAAAAATTCCTTTTAGATAAATATATAAAAAAGCAGTGCCAAAGACTGCTAAATAGATGATTTTCATTATTAATGAAATATATATAAGTTCCTTTGGTGTTCCATCATATATTTTTGTAAAATAAAATACAATATTAGGTAGCCAAAATGGGTAGGAGAAAAAGATAAGCAACAGCATATCTATGACAGTCTTCTTACATACCATCTTACCCAAAAGAATATTAGCCTCAATATTGTTTTCGGGGCTTAACTCTCTTAAATATTCATATAAAATGACCAGAGAGTTAAATTTATAGTCAAAGGAGCAGGAACTATCTTTAATTTGTTTCATTCTTCTCACAATTTTATCAGTCAATAGTTCATGGCTTTTTATATCTATTTCATCTAAATCGTAGAAATTTTTATCTATCTCCTTTCCTATATAGCCATATAAGGATTGTGCTTCCTTAGAATAGGAAGTTTTATACTTGGATTTATAAAAATTTTTTACCATTTGAGCAACAGAATTAAATAGGTTGCTGTTTTTATCATTCTGTTTCAATGACTCGATTTTACAGATGAACAGCAAAGTATCAACAGCACTTTCATCATTCCTCTTAATAGAGTTTTTGATTCTTTCCAATACATCCATATTTTTCACCTCCTATGTTTTTAGTATAACACTATTTTTATATTGGTAGTAATTTTATCTAAAATTTAAAACAGAAAATCTCCACCTCTACAGGTGGGGGGATGAATGTTTTGCACCGTTAGGTACTCTCTTTTATTTGAATTTAATACTATATGTTTTTAATATTTAGTTTGTATATTTTAGGCCTTTAAATACCAACCTCCTTACGAATCACCCGCTTCTGTAAGCGGGAGAAGTTCAATTATTAATGGTTAAAAATCAATAAATATTTATCAATAAATATTTTTAAAAAACTGGAAAATATATTATGTTATACTAATAATATAGAAAAACTATCTAATTGCAATTTTATTTTAGGAGGAATTACCATGCTTAAAATGCCAGATAACAAAAATATTTCTCCCCAATGGAAGGATATTGTGTACTATGACATCTTTGATAACTCTAAGAAAAGAATAGTTATTACGAGAGATGAATTTGAAAAGATGGTAGGGGATAAATTTGAAGCGATTCAAAACAATGATTTTGGTGATATTATAGCGATTTGGACAAAGAAATATGTCTTCAGTGTAAGGCAAATTAAAACGGGCTTAGCGACAAATATATTAACATGTTACTTAAAGGAATGGTGTTAGTGTGCTGATAGTTTTTATTGCAACAATTCTTTTGTTTATCTTCGGAATAATGATATTTCTCAAATATGCATTAGAGAAGAACTCCTTCAAAATAATAGGGGTATTTATGGCTTTAGTCTTTGGGTTGGCATCTTTTTATATCTATTTAAAGGCCAACACAGAGGGGGTACATTGGGTGTACTTGGACAAAAAGGTTGAAATATATAATTTGCAACCTTTCCCCAATGCATCCTATATAAAAGAGGATTCCCATAATTACTTTATAATGCTGGAAAATTTAAATACCCCATTGAAAATATTAAAAAATGATGCCAGTATTACCAACAGCAATGACTTATATAAAAACAAAGTTATTAAAGAAACGATTATGAAAGTATCGACAAAAGCAAACAATAACTATTCTTTTTTTGCTAAAGAGGGAGAAATCAAATACGAAGTTTTTTATCATATATACCTAGATTATTGAAAGGGATGATTGTTTGTATGAATAATGAACTGGCAAATGGAGATATAAAAAAAATCCAGAAAAAATATGAAGAAAGCATTAATCAACTTTTAAAAAAAATTCCTGAATACCAAGACTTAGAATTGAATGAAATCCAGTTTAAAATAACTTTAACATTTGTCAAAAGACCTGTAATCGGTATGAAGGAAGAAACAAAAGTAGTGCAAGACACATTAAAATCTCTTGCTGATTGTATTGCATTTCAGGAAAAGTGGTGTCAAAAAGAAATAGGGGCAGAGGGAGAATACGATTACTGCAAAATTAAAATTGAGGCTTTTTACTACGAAGAATGTAAAGGCAGTATTATAAGTTTCAAAATTCCTGAATTATCTTTTAAATATAATCAAAGTTAAAAAATAAAAACAGAGCATAGAATATCTATACTCTGTTTTTTTATAATATTAATCAGCCTCATACTTGCTCATGTCTTCCCTGACATGGGGGGAAAAGTATTGCATTGCTTTTTCTATTCTCTCTTTAATTGTATCTCGGCAATTTATCAAATCTTCATCGTTCATCATTTCAAAATCCTGTTGGACTTCCTCCAACTGAAGCCATGCTTTTTCTATATCGCTTAATTGATTATCCATTTTTAAGATTTCCTCCTTTATGCTATTTTGATAGTCAAATATTTTTGTTTAGGTTCCAAGATTACAATCCCTAAAGAACCTACGACATGCCGACCTGCACCAAAGTCTATACCCAAAAGATGAGGTTTTTTAAATAAAGTTAAACCTTTGCCTTCATTGATGATAAAAACAGGCATATATCCGAATACAAAAGTCTTATCCGTCTTTTCCAATTCATCAGAAGTAGCGTAAAAATTTCTATTGGCAAGACAGTAAGCATAATTGTCCTTATGATTAATATCCATGCCTGCGTGAGAGAAAATATAGTTTTCATATTCAGCATAAAAAGGCAGTTGTTTAAAAAAATCGATATGCTTCCTCATAATTTCAAGATGGTCATGGTAGTAATAAACAAGTGTATTTTTGGTCTTGCACAACTTTTCCTCACTTGGAAAGTGTCCAAAAGCAAAAGCGTTAATATACAACTGTTCTCGCTCTCCACGGAGAATTACAGCACCTTGGCTTTGTAGTTCCATGCATTTTTCTATTACTTCTATACTTTTTGGTCCATAGTCCATCAAACCTCCAAGTATAAAGAGTTTGTCGCTATCAGGGTCATACTTTGCATGGTCTAAAAGAGCCATCATCTCATCATAGCAACCGTGTATATTCGACATGGCTAGTATACGCACACATATCATCCTTTCTAAATCAATATTCGTTTATATATTGCTTTGCTCTTTTAAATAGTTTCTTAGTCTCCTCTTTGTTAATTCCATAATTTTGGGCTTCAGCAAAGTAACCATCTGCCAAATCATCTAAATTTATCTCACCATTTAAAGCATTCATTATACCAACAAAGTTGCCTATTTTGTCATAATTGTTGGCGAATATGCACTCATCGGATGTTAAATTAAACAACAAAACACCTAATTCATATACCAACGATTCCTTATTAACTATTCTTCATAAACCTCCTTATATAATGTGTTAGACATTTTATAGTTGATTTTCTTATGGATTCAAGATTTTGTCTTGAATTATAACCTCCATTTTCTATATAAAGTGTGTAGCATCAGCATAAGGAGGAATCTTATGGAGTTAATAAATATATTGGTTTTATGGCTAACTTTAGGACTGATTATGATTTCTATTAATAAAAATGGGAACCAGACAAAAGATGTGAAAAAGGAAGAGGTTAAAGTACGGAAAAACATTTTCAGTATCATTATAGAAAAGATTAAATCAGAAAAGGCAAAAAATAAACCTGAAAGCAATGTTACTATTGAAGCAACTGAAAACAGTACTCTTTCCTCCGAAGCGGAAGTTCAATCTTCAAAGGGAGCAATAAATACAGTTCCCAAAATGAAAAAGGGAGAGATTTTTGTTGCGGACTTTGAAAGTCAGAATCAGAATACTGAAAATAATCAAGTTGAGGCTGTAGAAGAATCTATTGTAGAGCCAATAGAAGATGCAATAGAAGAAATAGAAAATAGTGAAGGAATAATAACAGCAACAGAAGTAGAAGATGATGAACCATTTATTAATTTGGGAGAAGAAGTTGAGGAGGTATTTAATAATATCTTCTCAGGTAAAAATTTAAACCAAGCACCCGTTTATACTTCCGATTTTGATATCGAGGAGGCAGGAGAGTATAATACATTTGCTACTTCTGAGGAACCGTGGTATGAACATCCAACAGTTCGTCAGTTAATTGATAACAGCAATATCGTTTTTGAAAAAGAACCTAAAAAATTTGAAATTGTCGAAAAGACATATTAAAAAACTGCCTACTGTATGTAGGCAGTTTTTTCTTTATCAGATTTTACCCATAAGTCCTTTTTAATTGTTTAATATGCTGTTTTTTCGCTGACTTATCAGTTATCAGGTATTTTTTAATTACTGCTACAACCTGCTCTGTATTTATCTTTGCTTCGTTAAAAGCCTCGTTTTTGAAATATTTTTTAAGGTAGTGGACGGGTATTACAGACCAGTTCTCTCTGTCCAGTTCAATAGAGACATTATCCGAAGCAAAAACAACAAGATTGTATACGGGTACATTTAATATCTTTTCTTTATGCAAAAAATGATTGATAGCCCGAACATGAGTATTATTTTGAATAAGGGGATTATAAAGGGTATAAGTTCTAAAGCCAAGTCTTTGTTTCCAATATATATCCTCAATTCTTCCTGTAATTTTCCCGCTATGGTTCTTTGTTTCTACGCATACAACCCCAAAAGGTCCTATGACGATATGGTCAATCTGTGTCATATTATCGTATAAAGGCAATAAGACATCGTTCATAACAGTAAAACCCTTTTTATTTGCTATTTTTCTTAGCATGTTTGCAACTGTCTTTTCACCTTTATATCCTGAATACAGTATTTTAAGTTTTCGCAATTGCTTTTTTATGATAATAAAGAAAAACACTGCACCCAAGAAGATAATAAAATTTTCTCTTTTAAGCGACATCAGTGGCAACTGGGCAGAAAAACTAATTAAATCCCAAATAAAATACATATAAATCCCTCCTTATAAATAAAATGTATCTTATTTTAAAAGAGGATATTATGCCGTTTCAAAGCAAATAACAGAACTTAATGCCATTGGGGTTATATCCAGAGGAATTAATAGACTACTTATTAAATAACTGCAAAGACATTATGAAGATTGCTATCCGCAAATACCGCAACAACAGGCATTTTTAAATCAAAATTGATTGAAAACGGACAGAATTTCTCTTTAAAATATCCCCGTTCATCAAATGGATATCAATAATTATTACAAGGAGGTATTTTAATTATGTTAACGGTTGTTAAAAATTCAGAAGGAGAAGTTGTTTTTCAGGGTTATGGAGAATTTACTATAGTAACAATCGATATCGAAAAAGAATTTGCTGACTTTGATTATAAAAAGTTTATCGAAGATATTCGCAAAGAGCAGCAGGATAAAAAAAGACAAAATAGAGAAAGATTTGAAAGGCTAAAGAAAATAACGGAAGAAAAGGGTTTTACTTTAATCGATGACAATTTCTTGCCTGAATACACCAATGAAACATGCTATGGCGGTAGCATGGGAAGCGTACTTATTTTGGAAAAAGACGGACTTTCAATTGATATCTGGGCAA
>Ga0209537_1002530_pt1 | contig 18114 bp, 24 predicted proteins | sample BioPla4DNA1_FD_187698 | JGI IMG/M metagenome (GOLD analysis project Ga0209537, IMG submission 187698) | Biogas fermentation microbial communities from Germany - Plant 4 DNA1 (SPAdes) (version 2) | ecosystem: Engineered > Bioreactor > Anaerobic > Digestate | place: Bielefeld, North... | reverse complement strand
AAAAAAATGGGGAGTAGTCTGTCCCTATTGTGGTAGCTACGATTCTCGTGAAAACATGTACAGTTTCGCACAGCAGATGTGGTATTATAGATGCCAAAACTGCTGGCGGGTGTTTAATTTACCTTCGACTTTTAAGTAAACACAAAGAGGCCTTCTAAAGAAGGCCTCTTTTGAGTTTTTAGTAATTCAAATAAAAGTGAGTATAACTTACACGTCGCTTCCCCGACACCATCGTTATGCTCACTAACTGAAATTTTTTTTAGAAATAATTGATAATTCTTTTCTAATTGCCAAAATATTTTTGAAAAGCTCCCTGATTTGTTCAATAGGTATTCCGCTTTCGATGCAATCTGCGGTAAAGTTCAAGGCGGGTAGGGCATTTTCCGGATCTTCCAGTATTAATTTTCTAATACGAGGATCAAATCCCTTAACTGCTAATTCAATTGTGCTCAAGTACGGCGAATTTGTTCTACCCAGTATCCAGTCAATGCTAACTCCAAAATAATCAGCGATTCTTAATAAATGTTCATATTTCGGCTTTCTTTCTCCAGATTCATAATTGGCGATTGTGCTGGGGTCCATTTTGAGTATAGTTGCCAGTTCTTTTTGCGTCATGTTTCTTTCTGATCTAAGTTGCATCAGCCTCGTTTTCATCTTTTCTTTATTTAGCCTGTCCATAAAATTTCCTCTTTTCAAATTGAAAATTAAGATATTTAATTTATAAAGCTTTATCCAAGAATAATCAAGTTTTTTTACATTTCAAAATGTAATTTTTCATATTGACAATACAAAACATCTATATTATAATTTACCCAGGAGGGGTTGAAAATATGCAAACCGTTTGGGGTAAAATACGAAAAAAAATTCAATACAACAAAAATAATAAAGGGCTTGTATCAAGCAGGGTTATACAATCAAACTGGCGGAATCTTAAAGAATTAAGGGAATCAAAAAATATGTCAAGAAAAGAATTAGCCCAAAAACTCAATAAAGATGTTACTACTATTTTTAATTATGAAAGCGGCAGAAGACGGCCAGATTTAAAAACAATAGTAGAAATAGCAAACATATTTGATATTTCTATTGAGCAAGCAGTTGGTATTTTTTTGCCTAAAGAACTTTCTTAACGTAAATTCATGTGGTTATATAACTCATAGAGATAGATTGGGTGCAATAAACATAATGAAAGCACCTGTGGTAGATGGTGTAGCCTAATGAGGTGATAGTCTACCAGCCCTAGGGTCTATACGACCTGCCTAGGGAGGGGTGATGGCACACCCTTAACTTGGGCGTTGTCCGAACCAGAAATGGATGAGGGCGTTAACGACCCAAGAATCCCCTGACTTCAGTCATGGGGAGTGTCAATAAATAAAAAACCTGCTTTTATAAGCAGGCAAATATAAGAAGAGACATTATCCATTTTTATTATAACATAACGCAAATAAATGTCAACGGTTGGAGGGGAAAATGCCAAAGGAAATAAAGGTTGAACAAATGGTTTTTTGCGAGAGGGATATTAGATTGGTAGCGCTAGAAAAATGTAGAAAATGTAAACATTATGGTATTTCTTCCGATTTAAGGATGTTATGTTTTTATAAAAAAAGTTGATGGGGGTGTGCGTATTCTGGACGCTATTTTTGAAGGCAAATTAAAAGAGGCGTTGGTACGGCTTAGCTTTGATTTAGCCAAGGGTAATGATGAAGAACTTGTCAGGTTGGTAGAGAATCAGAAGAAGGAGGTTGTTAGAGCTGGTAATTATGTGATTGTCAAGAGCAAGAATTTTAATACTGTAGTTGTTCTCGAAGATGGACCGCTAGACCAGTTAATCAATGTAATGTTTGCTCTTTTTGGACCGTTATGGTCTGTAGTTTTTGGTGAGGAATATGAAGAAGCAAGGAAAAAGATTAAGGAAGCACTCGAGGTAGAGTTGATATCTTAACGAAAGGAAGATCAGCCAATGAGTGATTACTACACCATAGATCTCGACCTTGTCGAGACCGTTGATGATGTGAAAAGGATCCTGCGGTTTATGGGTGTTGAGTATCAGCGGTTCAGCAACGAAGAGCTGCCCGATTACTTCGGCATCAGACATCTGGTCAAGCGCCACGAGTACGAGCATGGTTGTTAAGGAGTGAGGATATGAGCTACGACGTGCGCCTGTTAGATCTGGTTACGAGTGGGCGTTGTGTGAAGAATTGTCATATAAACGCAAATGAAATAAGTAAAATAACAGCAATTTTAAGTTAAAATTTGGGAGGTGATTACGTGAATAATCAACAAAATTATGATGGTAAAGAGATTATTAGCGTTGTAGAAGATAGCGGTGTAATTCCTATTAGTGGCGACCATTTACTCGATATCGCTAATTCCGCAGAAAGAAGAATAGAAGCAGTAAAAAAAATAAAGACTATTGTTCTTGGATTGACTTCTCAAAATGATTGGGTAGACCAGGGAGGAAAACCTTATTTAACCGCGAGTGGTTGTCATAAAATAGCGCGTGTTTTCGGTATTGGGTGGAGTTTTTTGGGAGAGCCTAAAAAGATTGTTGAAGAAGACGGACATTTTCGTTATGAAGTAAAATTATCAGTTTTTATGAAGGGGCAATCTATTGAAGTAATCGGGTCTAGGTCTAGCAAAGATACGTTTTTTACTACTAGATATAGAAACAACGAAAAGATTACTTTGCCTCCTTCAGAAGTAGATGCTGGAGATATTTTGAAAGCATCTATTACAAATGCTCAAGCCATTGGTATATCAGCCCTGCTAGGTATTCGTGGCATGACCTGGGAGGAGCTGTCAACTGTAGGCATTGACAAAGCTAAGGTTGCTAAGGTTGAATATAGCGTTAAAGAAATGTCTGAAGAAGCCAAAAACTTAAAGGAAGAAATTAGGCGTATGGTGTTAGATATGGCGGGTGGAGACAAGAAAATGGCACAGGAAATGCTTGAAGAATATACTTCTTTTACTGGGAAAGACGGTAAAGTTGTTAAGGGCAAGCGCACTATAGATGATCTCAGTGAAAAGGCCATTCCAGTAACTTACGGTAAAATAAAAGAGGCTTATCAGAAATGGTTAAAGTATGCCCAGCATGATTCTGCACAAAGTTACCAGAAGGAGGCTAAGGGTAGTGGAACGGATAAGCTTGGATACAATGGTAAGTCAGAGCAACAACAGATTGGATAAGTATCCCGATATTGTAACTCCTGTATATGAATATAAGCGAAGCAAAATAAGAAATTATCCTCAACATAAGAATAGGGCGAGTGAGTGCGGCCATCCTTGTATTAGATATTTGGTCTTCTGTCGTACCCGCTGGGAAGATAGGCTGCTCCATAAACCGGAACTTGAGTTCATATTTGACGGCGGCAGGATGATCGAAGATATGGCTATACGTGAACTACAGGAAGCCGGAATAAAAATCATTGAACAGCAACGTAGTTTTGAATGGAAGGCTTTAGAACTTACCGGTCGTTTGGATGCAAAAGTTCTTATTGACGGAGTAGCGTATCCATTAGAAATCAAAGGTCTTAACCATTACGATTTTGAAAAACTTAACACGATAGAGGATTTTCACAGATCATCTAAAGTGTGGGTTAGAGGGTATCCTGCACAGCTTATGATGTACATGCTAAATACTAACAGCGAACTCGGTTGTTTTTACCTTAAAGATAAGCTCACGTTCCAGCCGAAGCAGATATGGGTAGAACTTGACTATGACTATGCTGAAGGTATATGCAAGAAACTGGAGCTGGTCAACAAGCATGTAAAAGAGGGGACTCTACCCGAAGGTGTAGATGATTACGATATTTGCCCTATGTGCAGTTTTGTGCATATCTGTTTGCCAGAAATAAAGCAGAAGGCGCTGGAGTTTGTTGAGGATCCTGATTTTGAGGAAAAACTGCTTCGTAGAGAAGAACTGACGCAATATGTAAAAGAATACAATGCTTTGGACAAAGATATAAAGAATCAACTAGAAGGCAAGGATAAAATTATGGTTGGCGATTTTATGATCTCCGGTAGTTGGGTTGAGCGTAAAGGATATTTTGTTGAAGATGGTAAATATTGGAGAGTTAAAATAACTAGGCTCTCTCCGCAGGTTGAGGGGATAGACTAGGGCTTATAGCGTCCTAGCCTATCCTTTTTTTAAAGAGGTGGGAAAGTGAATAAAAGATATAAAGACGGTCTTAGTGAAGAAAATTTTAAAACCTTTTTGCGTGTTGACATTAAAACGGGGGAAATCCTTATAGATTGTCGTTCAGAAGTTTTTGCTGAATGCAAGAAATTAAGGAGGGGAAAGATGAAACGCGATATTGATAGGCGTGTTGTGATGGTTGGAGAGCATATAGCCGAAACTGGCAATACTGTAAGAAGTGCCGCAAAATTATTTGGTGTTAGCAAAAGTACAGTTCATTATGATGCAACAAGCAGGTTAAAACGTGTAAACCCTATTCTAGCGGCTAAAGTAAAAGAGGTATTGCGTAATAATTGGAACGAAAAACATATTCGCGGAGGTTTGTCAACACGTAAAAAATATAAAGATAAATAATTTGTGGTTAAGGACAAAGGAGGGGATATTTATGTTGGTCACTGAAAACTCAATGGCGATATTAAGAGAAAGGATATTGCAACCAGATGAAATGCCGGAGGAAATGGCAGCTCGTGTTGCCAAGTATGTGTCTAACGGAGATGCTGATCTAGAAACGAAATTCTTCGATCTGATTAATGGTTTGTGGTTTTTACCGAATAGCCCTTGCTTAATGAACGCGGGAACAGAGATAGGCCAGCTTTGTGCATGTTTCGTAATACCCATTGAGGATACAATGGAAAGCATTTTTGGCGCTCTTCGTGATATGGCCTTAATACAAAAAACGGGGGGCGGAACGGGCTTCAACTTCAGCAGGTTGAGACACGCTGGCGACAAGGTCAATTCAACGAATGGAGTGGCCTCCGGGCCGGTAAGTTTTTTAAAAATTTTCAATGCTGCTACAGAGGAGATAAAGCAGGGCGGCAAAAGGCGCGGCGCTTCTTTGGCGGTATTAAATGTAGATCATCCAGATATACTTGATTTTATACACTGCAAAAGAGATACAGACCAGCTAAAAAATTTCAATATCTCCGTTGGCGTTACGGATGAATTTATGGCCGCTGTTCTAGGCGGAGACAACTTTACACTGCGTAACCCTCGTAATGGAGAAGTTATGACAATTCTTCCCGCAAAAATAATTTGGGACGAGATAATTCAAAATGCCTGGGAAACGGGAGAACCAGGAATATTGTTTTTGGACACAATAAACAAGTTTAATCCTACCCCTCATGAAGGAAGAATAGAGGCATGTAATCCTTGCTCGGAGGCCACTTTATTGCCCTGGGAATCCTGCGTTTTGGGTAGCATAAATCTATCCAAGATGGTGAAGAACGGTAAGATTGACTACGATAGGCTCGCTGAGGTTGTTTTTCTTTCGGTTATTTTTCTGGACAATATAATAGATTTAAACAAATATCCCCTCCCTGAAATAGAAAATGTAACGAAGCGAAATCGTAAAATTGGCGTGGGTATTATGGGCCTGGCGGATATGTTTTTTCAATTGGGGATTCCTTATGATAGTCAAGAAGCGCTTGCGACAGCGGCAAAAGTAATGAGTTTTATCAACACCAAGGCGATAGAAGCTTCCCAATTTCTAGCGCAGGAGAGGGGTCCATTCCCTAATTTTCCCAATAGTATCTATAGGGACGGCAAGCCACGTCGCAATGCTGTGGTTACTTCTATAGCCCCGACTGGCACGTTGGCCGCCATAGCGAATACTACATTTAGCACCGAACCGGAATATGCTTTGATTTATACGAAGACCATACTTAACGGCAAACAATTTACCGTAATAAATCCGTTTTTTGAAGCGGCATTAAAAAAACATGGATTATATAATGATTATTTGATAGAGAAGATAAAGGCTAACAGGGGTAGCATACAAGGCATAAATGAAATACCGGAAGAGATTCGCAAAGTGTTTAGAGTTGCTTATGATATTGCGCCAAACTGGCATATAGATATGCAAGCGGCTCTCCAAAAACACGTAGAACAATCTATAAGCAAAACCATTAATCTTCCAGAGAATTCAACGGTTAATGATATAGCAAGTATTTACTTTAGTGCTTGGAAAAGCGGTTGCAAGGGAGTTACGGTATATAGAGACGGTTCGAGACCTCAACAAGTCCTTTCGGCAAAATATGTTCCTGCTAAAAGACCACAAGTGTTGGAAGGTAGAACGTATAAATACACCACTGGATGCGGAAGCCTCTATATAACAGTAAATAGAGATTTAGCTGGAAGTCCTCACGAACTTTTTACCGCTCATAGTAAAAACGGCGGTTGCGTAAGCGCCTTACTAAACACTCTAAGCAGGGTTACAAGTATCGCTTTACGGGCGGGTGTTGATGCGAGTTCAATTGTTAAAACTATGAAAGGTCAAGATTGTGGGTATTGTAGGGAAGTTGACGAAATAAGCAGTTGTGCTGATGCGGTAGGGAAGGCCCTGCAGGAGGATATGCTCAAACATGGCGCCAATATTGCCTGTAAAGTGAACGATAAAGGTTGTGTTGAATGTGGGTAGAACATAGAGAATATACTTGTGCTGGAGACGATAGAATTAGCGAAACGAATTGTGAGAAAGATTGATAGAAGGTGGTGCATAAAAAGTGATAATCGACAGATCACCGTAGGAAGATTGTCCTGCCTGCGGCAGCAGGATAAGAAAGCCGTATCTCACTAGTTTTCGAGAGTTCAGCGAAAGGCGGCTTTACGAGTGTCCGAAATGCGGGGAAAGGTTTGCTGTTGTGTATGATGTCTACTTGAAAGAAGGCATGAAAATTGAGGGAGGAGAGGGAAAATGAAAATCCTAATTGACCGCGACAATCTGCAGAAAGCGCTGGCCGTAGTAGCCCGCGCTGTCGGAAAGAGCAATATTCCGGCTTTAAACGGGGTGTTGCTAAAAACCCAAGATGGCCACCCGGTGCTGACAGCGAACAACCTGGAGACGGAGATCCGTGGCAGTTGCTTCGCTGAAGTAGAGGGTGAGGGGACGGTGATTGTCCCGGCTAAATTCGTGGACATTGTAAAGGTTTTACCTGCACCCGATGTGGCGGTGTCCGTGGACGAATTGAAGCTGACCGTAAAAAGCGGCGACACGACTTTTGTCCTGCACGGCATGGACGCGGACGAGTTTCCGGCGCCCGAGTATGGAGAGCCGAAGGCACAGTTTACACTTTCTGACCTGAGCAAAATCGTCGCAAAGACGCTATTTGCTACAGACCAGGCAGATGCTGCGGACTTCAAGCGCGGCGTGCTGTTCTGGTGCAAAGACGGGGAATTAAAGTGTATGGCGACGGACACCTACCGCTTGGTGGAATACATGACACCCATAAAAGTAGATTACGAGTTTCGCTTCTTGCTTCCGGGCAAATCCCTTGCTACTACTGCCGCCGTATTCGGGAACAAGATAATTGCTTGCTCCCTATACAACAATTCGGTGGAATTCAGGGACGAAATTTACAGCGTAACCTGCCGCCTGTTTGAGGATAGATTCCCGAATTTCTCTTCTGCGTGGCCGCAGGAGCATGAAACGACGGTAACTGCCCCGGCGGAGCAGTTGCGGGAATCACTCTCCAGAGCGGCGCTGGTGGCCGGCAAGAACAATACGATAAAAATGTCAGTAGAGGGCAATAACCTGGAAATTTCTGCGCGGTCGGAAACGGGAAGCATGAACGAGCGGATTGACATCGAAAAAACCGGCGAAGACGTGGCTGCCTACTGGAATGTGAAATTTCTGCTGGAAGGGCTGAGGGCCTCCGGGGAGCCGACAATACACTTCAACGGCGAACTGGGGCCGGCGGTGATGGAAGCGGAGAGCCACAGGTATTTGGTGCTACCGGTGAAGGCGGAAAGGTGGTAAACAAGGTGAACGTTATCTTCGATTTGGCGGCACAGATAGCAGATAAAGAAGGAGCCGTGCCGCTTAATAAGCATAATGGTTGTTGGGTTAAAAAGCTGGATGAGCATTGGACTATAGCGATAAACGGGCATGGAGAGCCGAAGAAATATAATAATTGTGACATACCTCCTTATACGATGTATGTTGAATTTAACGGTTTTCCTGCGGGGATTGTAGATCCTTTTGGTGGAGTAATGGCGACGGGTGAACTTGCAAATGAAGACGCTTTAATAGCGATTTTGAAAAGCGTTTTGGGAGAAGCAGAAGGAGGTGGGTAAGGATGAACAAATATCAGAAACGGCGCAAATATTGTTCAGGTTGTAGAGACAATTTTCACAACTAATTCAAAGTCTTTGCTGGGATTGTTGTCATGCTCTAAAATGCGACTGGATTTTGAATAAAAAGCAGGTGTGGAAAGAGGCAATTGAAAAAAAGGAAATGTTATCCCAGCGAAAGGAAGGAGTTTGTATCATATATAGTTGTAGCATGTAATTTTTTTAAAGAAGTAAAGTAAAGCGGAGGTAAAAAACAAAATTATGGGTCAGAAATCTCGTTTCTCGAAAGTGTTTGTAAAAATCTGGCAATCAAATGATTTTCGATCTTTATCGGAAGACGGCAAAATACTATTTTTGTATTTGTTAACTTCTCCTCATCGCAACATGGGTGGGTTTTATTCTATTCCTCTTGCCTATATATGTTACGATCTAAATTTTGAAAAGGAAAGAGTTAAAAAAGCGATAGATGAATTAATTAATAAACAAATTATCATCTATGATTATAACACGCAAATTGTTCTGATAATCAAATGGTTTTTATATAATTCCATCGAAAATGCAAACCAAGCTAAAGGACTCAATAAACAGTTAAAAGAATTACCTTCCACTGACTTATTAGAAGTTTTTGCTGAATGTGTTGAGAAGTATTGTGATTATAAAGAAATCATTTTAAAGGGGCTGCCTATTACTTTAGAAAAAGAAAATAAACCTGCTCAAAACGATTCTGAAACAGTTCTAGAAAACGTAATAGAATCTAAAACAGAGAAAAAACATCCTCCAACCCCTTATGAAAAAATTAAAGATTTATATAATAATATATGTGTTTCATTGCCGCAGATAAAGGTAATATCAGAAAGCAGAAAAAAACATATTCAAGCTCGATGGAAGCAATATGATTATGATTTAAGCGTATTTGAAGAACTGTTTAAAAAAACACAAGAAAGTAATTTTTTGAGAGGAAATAATGATAAAGGATGGAAAGCCGATTTTGACTGGTTAATGAAGGAATCGAATATGACAAAAGTTCTAGAAGGTAGATATGACAACAAAAAAAATAGAGACCCAGCATGGCAAAGCTATGAAAAAGACCGCAAAACCGTGGAAGTGGATACCGATAAAATAGTAGAAGAAGTATTTCAATCTTTGGAGGTAGAAGATGGATCGACAGTTAAAGAGTGAAAAAGCGGTAATCGGTTCGATGCTTTTAGACCCAAGTTGTATAGATCTAGTAAAAAAATATGTGCGAGGTAGTGATTATTTTAAGAATCCCGTTCTAGGGGAAGCTTTTTTTGTAATCGTTAAGATGTATGAAGAGAAGAAAGACATAGATTTGGTTACTGTCAGTGATACTATAGGCACTAGCAAGGCTTTTATATTGGCCGAGGCGATGAATGAGACAGTCACTTCAGCACATACTGAAGAATATGCAAGAATCGTGCGAGATAACTATATAAGGATGACTTTGGCTAAAAAATTAAAAAATATCAATCCTTTTAACGAAAAAGCGTATCCTTCCCCATTGGATGTAATAAATGAAATTGAGAAAGAAACAAAGCTAGCCAGCACGTTTTTGGATGAAACAGAAGAAGTAAGTTTAGAAACTTTGGTAGGTGAGGTATATGACGAGGTTTACAAAACTGAAGAAGAGAATGAAACAAAATATTTAATTCCTACAGGCTTTACAGATTTAGATAGAATAATTTTAGGGTTGGAAAGAGGGGAAGTCATAGTAATAGCAGGAAGGCCTGGTATGGGTAAAACTTCGTTGGCGCTCAATATCGCACTTAATGTAGCTAAAAAAGGATATGGTGCATTGATATTTAGCCTAGAGATGTCAGCAAGAAGGCTGATTGCAAGGTTGTTGTGCATGGAAGGTAGAATTGATACTATTCGCTTTAAAGAAAAAGAGCTGTATGAGGAGGAGCATGAGAAACTTTCTAAGGCAGTTGCTGTAGTGGCGAATTTACCTTTAAAGATCATAGAAAAAGCGAATAAGATTGTAGATATACGCAGTATTATTGCCAAACATACTGCAAGGGAAAATATAGGTTTAGTAGTTATAGATTTTTTGCAACTTATAAAAGATCAAAGCGTTAAAGGTAGAACTAGGGCTAACGAAGTGGGAGATATAGCAAAAACGGTACAAGATATAGCACATTTCTATAACGTTCCGATAATACTTGTTTCTCAGCTAAATCGTGAGTGCGAAAAGAGGCCGGATAAGAGACCGAAACAGATAGACCTTTATGAAAGCGGTGATATTGAAGCGGCGGCAGATAAAATATTGGCTTTATATAGAGATGAGGAATATAACCCAGATACCAAAGATAAAGGAATTGCGGAGGTGGGAGTGCTTAAACATAGAGACGGTTCCAAAGGGATGGTGAAGTTGGCTTGGCTGGGTTATTGCACTAAGTTTGAAAATCTTACCAGGAGGCAGGAATAAAGTGTTAAAGAAAATATTTATCTTAACAATTGTTTTTTGTGTGAGTATAGGCACTGGTTACTATTTCGGAACCCTACTGGAAATAAGGCAGGAAATAGAGCGATTAGAGCATAAACAAGAGCAATTGTTAAAAATGATTGATGAAATAACAGAAAGAGTTGAGGGAATATACGATAACTTAAATGGTTTATTAGAAAGAATAGAAGTAAAGGAAGTCAATTTATCTTTCTATGCACCGCTTGACCCGAACGCTGTAGAAGGAATGTGTTATTCTGGTAATCCAGAAATAACAGCTTCGGGTGAAAGGGTTATTATTGGCGAGACTGTAGCTGCAGGTCCTGATATTCCTTACTATACAAAGGTTTATTTGCAAGGTAGGGGTTGGTACACAGTCCATGATAGGGGTTCTAGAATAGGAAATGACGACTTAGACGTTGCTGTCGCTACCAGAATGGAAGCTTTCAGTAACGGCAGAGTAAATACGACAGCAGTATTTTTTTACCCGCGAAACTTGCAAAACGAGAGCAAATAAGTTTGCAATATGAAAAAGAAAACATTTGTTCAAGGCAGGGTATTTGCCTCTAGTGCGGATGAGGCGGCAATAAAAATTAGGGATATGTATAAGGAATATGATGGTAAATTGACCATTAAAGAAGCTTTTAAAATACTTGATTGGTATGAATATTTTCTGGAGATTAGGTTGTAACTTCACCACCATACTTTAACCGCCGTTTATCAGAACTCCGTGACGTTCTCGGTGCCCCCACAACTCTCGGTGACGACGACAACCGCACTTTTGAAGAACAAGATGAAAGGCAGTGTGATCACGATGACTAAACTTTATAAAGTCTTAATAAGAAATGATGGTAGGTTAGTTAGCCCGTTTCAGAATTACGAGTACGAACCGGGCAAAGAGTATATATGTGTAGATTTCGACCCTGATCCCGGGGTCGAGTGTTCCCGTGGCTATTATGCCACGGGGATTGATGGCATAATATACAGTTTTTGTAACTTGCCCGGTTATGAAGTGTGGGAGGTTGAGGTTGGGGGCAGGGGCGTCGAGATTGACCAGTTTAAGCGCCGGTATGAGCGCATCAAGCTCCTTCGGCAGGTACCCTTGGAAGAAATAAGGGCGCTGGCTGAAGCCGAAGAAGAAAAAATCGGGTACAAGCTGTCAGAAGCATTGTTCCCGGTTAACCCTTTGAAAATTGAGGCAGGGCCGGTAACGGATGAAGAGATAGAACTACTGAAAAAATGGCGCAGTGTAAGGCGCAGTATAAGGCACAGCGTATGGGACAGTGTATGGGGCAGTGTATGGGACAGTATAGGGCACAGCGTAAGGGATAGCGTATGGGGCAGTATCAGGGACAGTGTATGGGACAGTGTATGGGACAGTGTAGAGGACAGCGTATGGGGCAGTATAAGGAGTAGTGTATGGGACAGTGTAGGAGCTTATATTTCGTCTCTTTATCCCGGCATTAAGACGTGGAAATACATTGACCACCCTGAAGGCGAAAACCCGTTCCAGCCAGCTATAGACCTGTGGCACAGGGGCTTTGTCCCCAGTTTTGATGGTAAAACATGGCGGCTACATGCAGGAGAAAATGCAGAGGTTGTATGGGAGGGGGAAATTTAGGCATAAATTTTTTTGCCCGCTACAGAAATATTTCCCTGCATTACCAGCAGGGAAGAAAGAGAGGTAAAAATTAGCATGAGAGAGATTAAATTCCGTGGCAAATGTGAATATTATGTTCCTGCGTGGAAAGGGAACAAAACATCAGGCTCACAACCGGATTTTTGCTTGAAGCATAGAGTTGTTTTGTGCGGTAAGTGTATAAAAGGCTGTAAAGAGCAAAACAAGTAAAGCGAGGTCGAGGAAGGATGGTGTTTGTAGCATGAAAGGAGGGAAACTATGAAAATCTATCTCATTACTTACTATTACAAAGACGACGATTCGATCAAGGAAGAGTTAAAGCGCTGGATTAAGCGCATGAAATATCATTGTAACAAAGTGAACGAGCTGCGCATTGAACTGAACAAATACCAGAAACTTTTGAAGCGGATAGAATCGAGTCCGAAAATGCCGATTGAGCGTTGGACTGGCGATGAACGAGAAATCATCTGTCCCGCCTGTAAAAGCTATATTTGCTATCCAGAAGATATCAAAACCATCGACCTCAAATACAGACAGTTTTGCGGGGCTTGCGGGCAAAAACTGAATTGGGAAAGCGAGGTCGAGGAAGATGGATAAACAAGCAAGTGGGGCCATCTAAAGGAGGGAAAGAATATGATGGTAAATTGACCATTAAAGAAGCTTTTAAAATACTTGATTGGTATGAATATTTTCTGGAGATTACCGAAAAGGAGCAAAGCATAAATGAGCATAGATAGTGTTTTAAAAGGCGATAGAACATGGTGGATAGAGCATGGGCACGTTTTAGAAGCGCTTCGTCGTATCCCTGATGAATCTATACAAATGGTTGTAACTTCACCACCATACTTTAACCTTCGCACTTACGGAACATCTCCGCAAGTATGGGGAGGCAATGAGAATTGTCAGCATGAATGGGATAGCTATATTAAACCGAGAAATACTTGGGGGACGCCCAACAAAAACGTGCCGGGATTGATCCATAAAAGCGTAGAGACAAATACTTCATTCGTGCCAGAACAAGAGCAGGCTGTATGTGTTAAATGCGGCGCATGGCGCGGAGAATTAGGCAATGAGCCGCTTCATGATTGCCTGGGATGGGCTACAGGAAATAGATGTGGCGCTTGTTATGTGTGCAATATCACTGAAATATTTAGAGAAATACGGCGTGTGTTAAGGGACGATGGAACGGTATGGCTTAATATTGGTGATTCTTATGCTCAATCTGGCGGTAGCGGTTCTGGCGAATACCAGAAACGGCATAAGCAGTTTGGGAAGGTAATAAAGCAGGGCACCGCGCAACAACCTCGCAATGCTCCTCCAGGCTTAAAACCAAAAGATTTATGTGGGATTCCCTGGAGGGTTGCTCTTTCACTGCAGGCCGATGGATGGTACTTAAGAAACGATATTATCTGGCACAAAAACGCTTTGCCGGAGTCAGTTACTGATCGTTGTTCGGTCGTTCATGAATATATTTTTATGCTTGCTAAAAATGAGAGATATTACTTTGATCAAGAAGCTATTCGTGAGCCGTATCACCCCAGCTCCATTGAAAGAAAGAAATATCCAATACCCAAATTTAACAGTATATCTGGTCAACCTATGGTAAAAGGAGGTAAGGGGTTACTAGGGGGCGGTGTAAATATTTTAGTTGAAGACAATCTTAGCGGAGCCAATAAAAAGACAATATGGAGGATTACCAACGAACCCACTAATTGGAATTACTGTAATACCTGTAAAACTATATTTATCAATGAAGATAGGAAGAGAATTAAAAGGATTAAATTTAAAGATGAATCTGGCTATGACAAGGTAACAATGATATGCCCTGTCTGCGGTGACAAAAATGGATGGCAGGGACATTATGCCACCTTCGCTACAGAACTTCCCGCCACATGTATCAAGGCAGGTTCTTCTCATAAGGCATGTGAAATTTGTGGATCGCCTTATAGGAGGATTGTCGAGCCAAGTAAAGATTATGCTAAATTCTTGGGCAAAGGATTTTGGGATCATTCTTACGACGAAACGCAGGGAAGGATGCAAAAAAAGAACATTCCTTCTTTGGTAGCTGACTATGTAACTGTTGGTTGGCAGGCAACCTGTTCTTGCGATAGTAGCGGAACCGCTTCTTCGGTAGTTTTAGACCCATTTAGCGGTTCTGGAAGGAGCGGTTTGGCGGCATTAAGGTTAGGAAGGAGGTATATAGGCATTGAACTGAATGAGGTTTATGTTGATATTTCCAGGAAGCTTATAGAAGAGGATATGCCTCTTCTAAACTTTTATCTTCAACGGCAGAAGATTTGATGCACTGGTGGATTTACAATCTACCAAAGAAAGATAATGACCAAGAGACAATAATTAAATAGGAGATAATAATATGGACATTTTAGACCTCCTTGAGGCCGAGGGCAAAGCTATGAGAGAACAGAAGAGGTTGAAATTAAAACAGGAAAAGAAAGCCAAGAAGTATTCCGATCCTGTTAAACGTGGCAAGAGAGCTAAGGCCAAGGGGCGGGAAGGGGAAAATGAGGTCGTAATGTTGCTTGCCAGGTATGGCATAGAAGCAGAGCGGATGCCCCTATCTGGCTCCCTGGGTGGCAAGTATAAGAATGATATAAGAATAGCTATTGGGGATAAGAGAGTAGAAGTAAAGCGCAGGAAGTCGGGCTTGAAAACCGTATATTCTTGGCTTAATCAAGATGATTGCGATTATCTGTTTTTTAGGCCGGACGGAGACAGAGATAAATGGATTGTGATTATGCCGTTGGTTAAATTTGTTGATTTGCTTATTAATGGGGGTGGTACAATTGAGCCTTGAGGGAAAAGAAATAGACTATATTGCAGAGTTGTTTACTGCCAACCGAGCTACTAATTGGGCGCTTGGCGACGCTTCTGCCGAACTTGTAAGAAAATATGGTCGCAAAGTAATCGGTGATATTGCTGAAATAGGGAGATGCACAAAGGAACGCGTGAGGCAACTTATTAAAGTTTCTATGACGTTTCCAGAAGATAAACGATACCCTGATGTTGATTGGTCATTGTATAGAGCGGTTCTTAATGCTTCAGGCCCTAAAAGATTAAACCAAGACCCATTGGAGGTGTTGGAGTTCGTGCTGGAGAGAAATATGTCATTGGCTGATATTGCAAAATTGGGATTGGAAGAGAAGAAGCGTGTTAAGGTTTCCAAAACCTGCGAGTGGTGTAACAGCAAGGTTACAGTGGTGGCTGACGGCGGGTTGGGTGGTGAGAGAGTTTACTGCCCCGTCTGCCTCGTTGATAATTACTCTTTAGATAAGAGAGATGATATTATTCGGTATTTCATAGGGGTGTTAGAATAGAGATGATTAAAGCCGCTGAGCAGAAACGAATTGTTTTGGATTTAATTACCATAGAAGAATATATCCGCTGGAAGCAACCTGATATTATAAATACTTTAGTTTTTAATAGCGAGCCCCAAAATATTGTTTTGAATTTAGATACTAATGATCCAGACAGCATGGCATTTGAGTGGTGGCGTAGGCTCATGGAAGAACCGTCGAAGCTTGGCAGGGCAGGAGGTGGTTGATCTGGCAGAAGGTTATATCAACTACCAACAGGTGGAAGAGCTTTTAAAGTCATATCATGTCATAGAATCAATGATTAATAGCCTTCAGGTAGAGTTGCAAACAGCATACATTGAAGGGATGGAAGAAAGCGATAATGAAGTAATATATGCACTTGTAGTAGGTAATCGTCAGCTTGATGGCGTGCCAAAGCCGCCTTACAGGTTCTTTGATAAGACTTTTAATATTATGTATATGTATAAAAAAGAGGCGGCAAATACAAATAATGCTAAAATCAAAAGACTTTCCAGAGAGATACTGGAACTTAGTATGGTGCTCGAAAAGATAGATATAGCTATTAATTGTCTTGATTTGTATCAACAGGAGGTTGTCAATAAACTATATATACCCAAAAAAGTATCTCCTGCCATAATTGATTATGTAGAAGAGCGCAGGATAAAAAGGGAGAGGCGTAAAGTTTTGGAGACAATGGCAACGGTAATGCGGTTGCCGGAGGAGGTATATTATAAGGTAATGGAAAAGATAACAAAAAAGCCCCGCTAGTACGGGGCTTTTTTCTAAACAATGCAAGCGCCGTTGCGTCGCGATCTCATCTTAGCAGCCAATGCTTCCGGTCTTACAGCAGTATAAATCATAGTGGTATTCAAGTTTTCATGACCTAATACCTGCTGTACTTCTCTTATGTTAAACCCTTCTTCCAACAACTCGGTAGCGCAAGTATGTCTCAAAACGTGTGGATTAACTTTCTTTTTACGGTGATTATCATTAATAAATACTCCCGTCTTTCCAGAAAGGCGATAGCATACCTCCCTCAAATACCTGTCAGACAACCTGCCGCCGTTAAGCGTGCAAAAGAAATAATCGCTGACAGGTCTTATTTTTGCCCATTTTTTGCACCATTCTATGCTTTCATAGGTAAGTGGTACGTACCTATCTTTCTTGTTTTTACCTTGCTGTATATAAACGAACCCGTTTGTAATATCTATATCGTCAACGGACAGGTTGCATACTTCCGACACTCGAAGCCCTGCTTGATACATAAGTTGTAATGCAACTCTATTGCGAAGGCCGGTCGGACATTTTGTATTGATTGCTGAAAAAAGTCTCTCTATATCTTCTCTCGATAATACTTTTGGTAATTTTAACATAGGATAGCGTCTCCTTATTTTATATTTATTCCCATTTATTCAATTCTTTCTGCGGCTTCTGGTATGTTTTTTAAAATTTCGCTAATAAGCGCATCCCATCGCTGGCGCAAATCTTCTTCTATCCTCAATTGCTTATCTGCAAATTGAGGGTGAGGGGGATAGCCAATTAAATGCTCTAAAGGATCTACAAATTCTAATGCATTTATTGTTTCAGTGATAGTATCGTATACTTCTGCTTTGTAGTGGTTACCCTCTCCTTGCCAACGGGTAAAGTACGCTACTGCCAGTACATATTTACCGCCCGCAGTTTTGTAGATAGTAATTTCGTGCCAGCGATTTTGATCCTTCCCCATGAACCAACTAGAACCTGCTTCCGCTACCACCTCGCCGTTAAACTTTAACGGCCTGCCTCCAGTACGCGTTAATGTGTACTCTTGCATTTAAATTACCTCCTTACCCGAAATCAGGTCCGGGCCACCTTTATTTGGAGCTTTCTCCGCTCCATACTGCCCTCCTTTGAGAAAAGGAGGACAGAAGCAACGGAGAAATTTCATCTTATTCCTTTAATTTCTATACCTTTCCTTTCAGTCATCTTATGGACTTTTATTATCAACTCCAATAAATGTTCTGGTGTGATATCTAGCATTTCAAATTCTAACTTTATTTTATAATATAACTTATACTTTTTATTTTGGTCTTGGCAGACTATCATATCTTCATAAAATCCAAGCCCAAGTTTTCCATCCTTTGACCTAAATACACTTATAATATCTTTCCCTATATATTCTTCTGGCGCTTTATCCATTCTAGATAAATATTGATAAATAGTTATTTCTGACAAATAGAACGCCTCCTTTGAAAATATTTTTGGCAATTCAAACAATAGCTAGGTTTTCGGCCAGCTTTTCTGCCAGTTTTTGTGACTGCTCCCACGACTAAAGTCGTGGGCTTCTAGGGGTTGATACCCAGGGATTGCAGCCCCAATCCCAAAATGTTTACCGCAGCATTGTGGTCGCGGTCTAACTCCAGACCGCAACACGGGCATT
>Ga0209537_1002510_pt1 | contig 18212 bp, 10 predicted proteins | sample BioPla4DNA1_FD_187698 | JGI IMG/M metagenome (GOLD analysis project Ga0209537, IMG submission 187698) | Biogas fermentation microbial communities from Germany - Plant 4 DNA1 (SPAdes) (version 2) | ecosystem: Engineered > Bioreactor > Anaerobic > Digestate | place: Bielefeld, North... | reverse complement strand
TGCTTAGAGGCTGATTTCCAGGGTGCTATGCGGTGACTCCTTTTTCTACCCAACTCTGGAAAATTAGACTGCCATTTTCGCCATTCTTATACTACCAAAAACACTGTGGCCAATGTATATTCCCTAGGCTCAGAACAAAACCAAGAATAAATTTATAGATAGGACTGCAGGAGGATTCAGCTTTTGCCCTTCCCTGCGGTCTTATTTTTCTGATAAACGTCCAGCTGAAAGGTATTGTAAAAAAGCTTCTGCAGAAATTTATCCACAGAAGCTTTTAGACCAACTATTCAACCTTAGTTAATTTCATTAAAACTGCTCCGTGAGCTGGCACATTCGGAGTAACCACCTCTGTGCTGACAGTTTTCAGATCTTTACGTGCCCACAGATCCCGCACCATATAGCTGCCGGACAGGTTTAATTGAGACAATTTAGTAGTAATATCAGCTGGCTGTTCTGTTAGATTGAAGTGAGCTAAGTAAACAGAACCATCCTCTCCCACCGCTGTCCAAGCAACTAAATCGTTATCCCGATACACTTGGCGGTTAGAATGACTGGCATTTGTAATCTTAAGCACTTCTTCATTGGTCAGCAAAGATGTTGTCCACTCATCATTATAGCGGAGGTCTCCGCCAAACATTAACGGGGAGCGCATTATCGACCAAAGACTCATCAAAGTAATCTGCTCATCTTTAGTAAACTTGGTATAGCGATCACCGCCTGCACTTCTAATCCCGATTCGCCCTAAAGGCAGCATGTCAGCATCAGGCCAGTGTCCTGGACCGATGAAATCACTCCAAGCATCAGCCCGCTCGAACATTGCATACAAATGGTCCCAGCGATCCCAGAAATCATCTGTCATCCGCCAGAGATTTGTATACTTCGATACATGCTCACCTTCCGCCACAGGGGTTGGCCCAGGTGAAATACTGAGCACCATATCCCTACCGGAGTTGATGATCGCATTATGAATCAGCTCAATTTCACCGTGGTTATACGGACGGGCAATATCGTCAACTTTAACGTAATCGACACCCCACTCGGCATAGAGCTGAAAGATTGAATTGTAATACTCCTGTGCTCCCGGCTTTGACGGATCTACACCGTACATATCCGTGTTCCACGCACACACACTATTAGTATCGGCTATATCAGCAGCAGTATAATCCGTCCCCATAATAGCTGTTTTCTGGGCTACAGCCTGCCGCGGAATACCCCGCAGGATATGAATACCAAATTTCAGTCCTAAACTGTGAACATAATCGGCTAGCGGTTTAAAACCCTTCCCATCAGCTGCGCTGGGAAAGCGGTTTACCGCTGGCATTAATCTAGAATATTCATCCATCACCAGTGGTGCAAAGGCGTTATACTGGTCGCTTTTAGCGTTGGGCTCAAACCATTGAATATCAACTACCACATATTCCCAACCATACTGTTTTAAGTTGGCTGCCATATACTCCGCATTTCCTCTAACTTCATCTTCGCGCACACTGGCACCATAACAATCCCAGCTGTTCCACCCCATCGGTGGGGTTAGAGCCACTTTCTTTGACAATTTCATCCTCCTCAGCCTACGTTTTCTGCTTCTTTAATTATCAGTTCCTGTCATTTTGTCGCTGATGCGGTAATAATCGAAGTCCACATATCCACCAATGTTTTCTGTCGCATAATTAAACAGCGCAAACCGATATCCCATAAAATGGGGGATGGTATATGACATTTTAATGGAACGTCCAATAGCTGTCCACTTACTGCCATCCAGGCTGTAATAGAAATATGCTGTATCCTTCTGCTCTCTAAAATCACATTCCACTTTAAAATAAACGCGATCTTGAGTCAGCTTGACACTCTCAACTTCTACTGGCGTTTCTGAGGTGCCGTCCACCATCACAATTGTCTTTTCGGAACCGGTCATTTTTACTGCCACAAAACCATAATTTTTCTGCAAGGCAGCTAATCCAGCATAATCGCCATCCTGCATATTGTTCACTTCAAGAGCAACAACAGCAGAACACTCGGGTCCAAAAGTGCGCTGAGTTAGGGTATTTCTAGCATCGGTAATGCTGGTGGCGATATGACCTGTCCTCAGCCGTAAATAACCGGGACGCTCAGTAAGTGACCAATTGTTGTTATCAGGATTGTGGTTCCACTGCCACACTAAAGCAAGATTAGAGCCGTTGTAATCGTTTTCATCCAGACCTTCCACTACTGTGTGATAGGCGCCGATTCTGTCGCTTTTTTGATCGAACTCATCAGACGCGACAATGCGGATTTTAGATTCCACACTAATACCTGTGTCCTGGGGAACCTTACCGTCAATACCTAAGACTGGCCAATCATCTTCCCATCTGACCGGCACCAAATATGGTATTCTGCCTACCGCTCCTCTATCCCCAAAGAGCAGAGCATACCATTTTCCATCCGGTGTATCTACCAAACCACCCTGGGCAATACCTGCATCCCGCAGCACAACTCTGCCCTCATATGGCCCAGTAATATGATCAGCACGGTAGCATAACTGAGTCCGCATTCCCCCACGAGGCCATGTGATTAAGAAGATATAGTACTTGCCGTTAATCTTGTGGATATGAGCGCCTTCGGCCGGCAGTCCAACTGGACCAGCAATTTCGCTGGAATTGGGAATAATTACTTGATCTAATCCGTCCGGTTTAACTGCCCTTAAATCTTCAGTCAGCTCAAGCAGCCTGATGTCGCCGCCGCCGTAAACCAAATATGCCCGCTGATCATCATCAATCAGCAGAGACATATCATGGGTAAATCTGATTGTGGTTTTTTCCCATGGACCATTTTCAATATCATTGGTTCGGAAAATAAAGGTGTGACCTGCAGTCTGCGAACTAAATAATACATAGAAAGTACCATCATAATATCTGAGACTGCTGGCCCAAGAGCCTCTGCCGTACTCATTTTGGCCGTTAACCAGTCGCTGCCTGTCATCTCCACCTAAAATATCGTAGACATAGTTAACAATCTCCCAGTTGACCAGATCCTTTGACTTCATAATCGGAACCCCAGGGTTCACATGCATAGTGGTGCTGGTCATATAGTAAGTATCTCCGACCCGAATTACACTCGGGTCGGGAACATCAGCCCAGATAACTGGATTTTGTGCATTCTTACTGACTGCCATTGGTTAACTCCTCCGCTCTGAGATTATTCTAGGTCCTTAACAATCATCAGTTTATCGAAAATCCCACCAACATAGCTTGGTCCTCGATTGGAAAACTTGACAGTGATTTTGGTTTTGCCTTCAATCCATTCTGCTGGGATTTTATACTGCACGTCGTAAAATCCTGTGGGCGACTTAGCTTGGATGGTTTCTTCAACCAAAAGCTGATCATCTACATAAATATTAAAGGTCCTGCCGGCATCACCACTGTAATACTTAACGCGAAGATAGTTAGTAACCTCAGGTTTCACCTGCAGATCATAGCTGAACCAACCCTCACCATCAGCCTGACCATGAGCATGACGATAATTGTAACCACCAAAGGATCCACCCGAGGAATTTCCCTGCAGATTGTGGACTAGTTCATGCTGATCATTGGTGAGCTGCACCATATCGATAGTTGCTTCCGCCAGACGTGCTGCTCTTTCTTTTGCTTCTAGAATTTCCTTCAGCACTGGTGAGTCAGGGGTCAGCAGATGGAAATAGATGCCATACCGCTCCTTATATTCAGAATAATAAGGTACAAACTTAAAGTTATCGTCCTCATCTGTGCCCCTGAGAGTGAACTCCAGCTTGCCTGGGGTTTTAACCAAATTAGTTTTAATATTGGCGATCCAATCCTCAATGGTACCGTCTTGAACCACAATGTAATCTTTAATTTCAACACCTTCAGGAGTTGTCGCCTTCACAGAAGCCCAATGAGGTTCGACTACCATTTTCTCTGTACCAAAGCGCGTACACAAAACAATCGGTCCATAGGTAAATGCCACCACATTTTTATTATCAGGCAGTCGCGATACCTGCACTTCCATCGGCAGACTCAATTCCACTTGATCACCATTCTGCCAATTCCGACTTACTGCTAGGTATCCATTGACAGCCTTCGCTGTCTGCTGTTCGCCATTGATTTTTACTGTCACATCTTGATCAGCAGCCAGCCATTCCGGTACCCGGAATTTGATAGTAAGCTTGTCTGCTGGCGCAGCATCAACTGTAAACAGAACTGTGTCGTTTTCCGGAATCTCAGATTTCTGGGTTAAAACCAATCCTTTTTCTGCCCAGTTCAGTTTTGAACTTAGGTAGAGATTGACATATAACTCTTCATCAGAATGGAAATAGATGCTGTCGTTCAACTTAGTAAAGTTCTCCATTCCTGTACCGGTACAGCACCAGAATGATTGGGTTGGTGTACCGAAGGCTTTAAAATACCCTGTTCCCATCGGCTTAAAGTAGGTAACCATTCCTGTTTCCGGATTGAGGGATGCCATAATCTCATTAATTAAAGCTCTCTCATAGAAATTGGCGTATTTGACTTCACCAGAAAGCTTGAAAAGCTCACGGGTAAGCAGCAGCATATTATAGGCGTTGCAGCCTTCATTGTTGAGATTGTCTCTAGTTGCATCTAACGCTCTCGGCTCGCGGAAATGCTCTGATTGGCTGTTGCCGCCGGTTACATAAGTATGGTTGTCAACAACCATTTCCCAAAACGCCTTGGCCGCTTGATGATAAAACTCAGCTTCTTCCCCTAAGACACGGTAGCGATTTAGTGCGCCGTTAAACTTGGGAATCTGGGTATTGGCATGTTTATTCACCAACACATTTTTCCCATCAACAATCGCTCTAAACAGGTCGTCTTCATCAAATTTTTGTGCTGCAGCGAGATGTTTTGGATCATTGGTGCATTTGTACAGTTCATACAAACCATCATTCATTCCACCATATTCAACACTTAGCACCCGCCGCTTTAGGTCTTCATCCCACTGAGATGAACGCTCATAAGTCCAATCTCCTAGGCGAGCTGCTACTTGAAGGGCTTCTTGATTGCCTGTGTACTTATAAACACTGACCAATCCAGAAATAAGTTTATGCATTGTATACCAAGGGGCCCATTGGTTGCCGGTACTCTTTCCTTCCACCACATCAAAATGAGTTTCGGGTGACGCAAATAAGTACCCGTTGGGACTGCGATCCTGAAAGACTTTTAACTGGCTGACTGTATAGTTGATTTTTTCAGCTAACCGTTCACTTAAATCTTGATCGCGGTTTTGAGTCTGCCGATAAGCCTGGGCTAGTGCTGTCAGGTAGTGACCCATGGTATGGCCTCTCAGAAGACACCATCCACCTTCCCAACCCCCATAAAGGTTAAGATTCGGCTCGGTTAAGGGATCCTTTCCCTCAGAAACAGCCTTGAATCCAGCCAAAAGCCTGTCAGGCTCAAGGGACAATAAGTACTCTGTTACTTTGTCAAAGGCGTTAACAAAGTAAGCATCGGTTACTTGTACAGAGTTTAGATCAAATTCTCTAATCATTCATCTCACCTTCTATCAATGATTTTTGACACAGATTATTTTAGATGGAGCACTAATGCAGCGGCGCTCTGAGTAATTATCGGCTGCCAAACAGTGGCAGCACCAAACCCAATAATGGTTTGGTGCTCATTGTCTGGATCGCAGCAACTAAGGGCAGCCGCTTACTCCTTCGGCAAACCAATAATACTTAACTCAGGGAGGTTTTCATTACCTTCTCTGCTGGTAAAGGTCACCAATCCACCCCAATGACTGGTTTTGCTTTCCACACGAATTGTGATCTCTTCTACACCCTGTTCTATGTGCTCCTGAACTATCCGGGTAATGGTAAACTCATACCAAACACCAGATTCATTCGATACACTGCGGCTGGAGATCATTTTGCCTTCGGTCAGAGGAGCATTCTCCCAAGTTAGGTCACTTTCGGACCAATCAGCACCTGTGACATCATAGATTGCTATTACACGATTCTCCAGTTGATCCGAAAATCCTGCATAAAGACGCAGTACGGCCCATTCTACTGATGCAAAATCACTGAGATCGAACTTAAGGAAGGCAACTCTAGTCATATCCGGACGGCCATTTTCAAACTTGACTTCAAGAATCTCTGCATCTCCGTAGTTAGTACTGGCTGAAGCGCCTCCCCTTACAAACGTGTCAGCGGTTGGATGCAGCACCCTATGGTTAGGATCGATATATATGGACTCTTTAAAAGCGTTGAAGGCAGCAACCAATTCGTCATATCCAGCTTGTAAATCTGCTTCTGTGGCTTCCGCATTTTTAAGAACATTCGAAGCATCGTAAATCGCATCGAGGAAATCAAGCTTAGCCATAATTGGATATTCCCCATGTTTGGTGCCAACTTTAGCACTGTTCACAAAAGCGCGTGCTGCTTCAATCAATGCCTGCAGTTCTTCATATCCTTCCTTATGAACCACATTCGACGTAAAGTAGTTAACAGCCGCCTCAACTCGGGCAAGCATCTCCAGGCGCTCGTGGAGATTTGCATCTTTGCTGCTGATAAGTTCCCTAGCCTGCCGCAGCTCAAACTGCAGCTTGTCCATATTTTCTTGGCTTGTTTCGCCGTGGTTGGTTCCAACCTGTGCATTTGCTGCCAACAAATATCCGTAATCAATTGCTTTCAGCAGCTGCAGAACTCCATCATACTCTGTACCAGCTGCTTTGCCCACATAGTAGCTCTCAGGTGGTCCTAGGTAGCTGGGATTAACACCGCCAGTGTCGATCACAATTTTCTGGAGTACAACACCTGGATCCACCATCCAGAACTTGAGCGTATGAAGACCGGCTTCTACTCTATGGGTAGTAGTTGTAATCCTGATGTTATCCATCACTCCTCTGCTCCAGAGGGGAGAGGTGTAAAATGCATCATTTTCCTTAGGGAAGGTATCAACTAACTGGATTTGCTGGTCATCAAAGGAAATACCGTAAAACAGACCGCGCTGGCGATTGATGTTGTTTGTCGGTGCGGTATAAACCATCACATTCACCCAACCAGGGTAGCGGAAATAAACCTGATATTCTAAGCAGGGTGATTCAGGCGGCGTTTGATAGGGAACTGCCGTTGGAAATACCGCCATGGATGACAGCGTACGGCCGTAGTTATCGATTTTCTGCCAGCTTAATCCATTGTATGGAATGTTATTGGCGTAATGCTCGGCCTCGATTGAGATATAGCCATCATCTTCAATAAATGTCATCGGACTTAAGCCGCTGAAAATGCTTAAATCAGGGTTGTACGCATTAACAACCACTGTCAGCTCTTTGCCGGTGCCAGAGATAACGACCTCACCCTTAAGTTTTTCAGACTGAGGAGCAGAGTCCCAGTCAATTTCAATCCAAACTCGACTTTCATCCTCAATAATCTCCTGTTCCTGAATCACTTTGATCCAGGGATCGCTGACTGATATTTCCACCTCGAAGGGATCTGATTTGAGATTGAAAATATCGATATAATGCCTTTCTTTAGTCAGCACATTAAATCTGGGCAGCCTAGTTATAACTGTTCCAGATTCAGTATAAGCAGACCTTGTTCCTTCAACCGCTATTCCCATTTCCGAGCCAGGATTTACAGGGATGCGGCGCACAGCCGGCATAATATTCCTTTCCGGTGTCTCCCACCCTGTCTGGCCAATGTGGGCATTAGACATAATACCGCGCCACTTGCCGCCAGCTAACGCATTGTTGTAGTAATTTGTATCCTGCGCTTCATCACGGAAAACCTGTTCTGCCAGGTCAGCATAAAGATTGGCACTGATTCTGCCCTGCTGAGCATAAAGGTTATTCAGACCGGCGTATATATTGACCTTCACCACGTTTTTACTACCGCGGGTTGGATAAAGTACCAGCTGGTAAAAGGCATCTTTCTTGTAGTCCGGCAGCAGGTCATAAATCTGTTCTGCCCGGGCAGTAATCGCCTCAAATTCTGCCAGCACAGTTTCAGCTTCTTTGTAGTTCAGCAGACTGTAGGTTTCTGGCTGGACATCTTCCGATTTTTTTCTGCCGGTAAATTTCCGATAAGTATCTGTAATCTCGGCGATTTCTTCAGCATACTCGGGACCAAACTCCCTTTCAGCCCACTGGATAGTAAACTGATCCAGGTTATCTTTATGCCATTTATCGATATCATAGGCAAGTTCTAAAAAGAATTCAGTAGCGATTTCGTGGGGTTTTAAATCGCCTACATTCACAATCCAAATGCGGTCAACACCATAATCATAAGCCATTTTCATCTGCTCCCAAATCTTATGGTTGGGAGTGGAGTTGACCCACCGGTATGATTTTGGGCCGCCAACATAATCAAAATGGTAATACATTCCAAAACCACCGGGATGATTCCGTTCGTCGCCCTGCGGCAGCATGCGGATGTTACCAAAGTTATCATTAGCCAGCAGAATGGTCACATCATCCGGCACTTCCATGCCATTTTCATATAATTCCTGGACTTCTTTGTAAAGCGTCCATGCCTGCGGAATTTGAGTCACATCGGGATTAACTTTCTCGGCTAAAATCCGGCGCTGTTCGGTTATGATGTCTTCCATCGTGGCAATCATCTCATCGACGGTGCCGTTGTGCATCATAGGCTCATCCCCGTCACCGCGCATACCGAGAGTAACGATAATTTCATAGTCTTTCGACCAATCGATACCATCTTCCCAAAACTTGAGTAAGTTTTCTTTATTAGTGCTGTAGTTCCATTCACCCCGTCCGAATCTGCCCCACTCACCCCAAGCACGCATCATCGGCTCATGGTGGGATGTCCCGATAACAATGCCGTATTCATGGGCTAGTTGAGGATTGAGCGGATCGTCTCTAAAGAAGCTTTTTGGGCTCCACATTGCTGGCCATAAGAAGTTTGCCCGAAGGCGCAGCAGCAGCTCAAAAACATGCTCATAAAATCGATGGTTGAAGCCGCCAAAACGCTGCACCCAAGTACTAAGGCTGGGAGCTTCGTTATTGAGGAAGATCCCCCGATATTTAACAGAGGGTTCACCCTGCTTATATATTCCATTCTGAACAACAAGTGTATCCTGCTTTTCTGGGGTCACATCTGCCCAAAAATACCATGGGGAAACACCAATCTGTCTCGAAATCTCATAAATTCCGTAGATAGTTCCTCTGCGGTCACTTCCAGCTATCACCAATCCAGTATCCACGTTCGGTAGAGGATTGGCCACAACCTGGATTACATAAGCTTCCCACTTACCGACAATGCTGTCAATATCCAGTCTGTCTGCTGCAATTAGTGCATCAATTACCTCACTGTGTCCGATTGTCCCAGCAATTACTGCATATTTACCCAGATCAGCTTGGGACTTTTTCACCTCTGGCAGCAGACCGGTAACCCGCTCGATATCATCGCGGAGATCTCCCAGGGCTCTGGCAACCCCTGGGAGATCACTCTCATCGACATATAGATCAGCTGTCTGCTGCTCAAACACAAGCTTAAAATCGCCAGTATTGTAGGTGTCTACCACAAACTGCTCATGTCTTAAAAGCCTCTCGCCAGCAGCACAAGAGACAGCAATCGCAACGACAAAACAGGCCACCAGCAGAGTTAACTTAGCGATTCTCTTCATGTTGTCAGCCACTCCCGCCTAGATTTATTTGCTAAACAATGATAAATCCACTGTTTCTCCCATCTTTTGATAACCAGCTGCGCTTGGATGCAGGTTGTCGCCGCTGTCGTAGAGATAATACAGTTTTTCCGGATCATCAGGATCTCTCAGCGCTGCATCGAAATCAATCACAGCATCAAATTCACCGCTGGTGCGGATCCAATCATTTACTGTCTGCCTAATTTGTTCCCTTAAGGGACTGTAGTAGCCAGATCCGCCAAAGGGCAGAATTGTGGCACCATATACCAGCAGGCCGCGGTTATGGGCTTCATTGATAAAATATCTGTAGGCGTCAATTAAATCTTCTGCTGTTTTCATCGAAGAACTGCCTCCGATATCGTTTACACCTTCCAAAATAATCAGCCAGCGGACACCCGGCTGGTCCAGCGCATCCCGTTCAAACCTGCTGTAAAGAGTGGGCCCAAGGCCTCCTGCCACTACTGCGTTGCCGCCAATTCCATGATTAAGCACAGCAATATGTGCAGTGTCAGAATCTGCCTGCAGGCGATTGGCAAGAATGTCAGGCCAGCGGTTATTCTGGTCTGTAGTGGAGCCTCTGCCATCAGTAATTGAGTCTCCCAACACAACAACAGCTGCACAATCAGGGGAATCCGCCAGAACATCAATTCCTGCAATAATATACCAGCGCTCTGTAGTTACTGCATTTGGCATGCTCTCTAGGTCCACGCCATTTCCAGGCACAATATATGATGTAGTTCGCGAACCTGGATGTCCGGTTATTGTACGCGGAACATCACCAAATTTGATTGTAATGGCTACAGTGCTCAATGGGTCAAGGGAAAATTCGATGGGGTCTGATACGACAGTCTCGATTGGATCAATTGTAACAGACTGCTTTCCGCTAAAAGTGACATATTTTCCTGTTTCAGGAACGATCCGATGTCCACCTGCAGATTGGGCAATATGTACTGATTCAATTTCTAACTCAGAAATCCCATATTGATTTGACAGCTTCAGCCGCAGTTGATCGCCACCAATGGAGACGCGAACAACCTGGCGCAGCGTATTGTAGGCCAAACCTGGTTCCGGCGGCAAGTTGTGGCGCTCTACCAACTGCTGAGATGCTGCCCATGTTCCAACCCAGCGCTCACTAGATTCGCTTCCTGCAGCCGCCACAGCCGCTAAGCTTATAGTAACAATCATCAAAAAAGAAAGACAAAAGAGTGCAGAAACCAACTTCTTTCTCGAAACCCTATTAGTAGTCACTCTGCTTACCCCCTAAAATAATGCAGTTCTAATGGTTCGCATCAAGTATTGTTAATCTCCATCCCCCGAAAAGCTGCCGCTTAGGAAAATGTGTGGTTCCGATAAATTCAGAACCACACATTTTCAGTCTAATCGAACAGGGCTACTGCACAATCACCAGCTCAGGATTATTTGCTGCAGCTTCCCTACTTGGAGCGAAGATAGTACCACCCCAGTGGTCGTCTCTGTGGTTGATCCGGATCGAAATCACTTTGGTACCGGCCTCAACATGCTTTCTGACCATATCAGTTATATTAACATTCAGCCATACGTTAGAGAAGTTGTCTGTGTACGCATCTCTAATGTGGGTGCCGCCCTCTAAAGGAGCGTTCTCCCAAGTGATCTCTGCCTCTGACCATTCTAGGCCAGTAATGTCATAAAAAGCAAGAGTCTTGAATTCCAAAACATCGTTGAACTCGAGGAACAGTCTTAAAGTAGCCTTTTCAACTGATTCGATTTCGCTGATGTCGAACTTAAGGAAGATAACCCGAGTAAAACCTTCAGAATTTGCGTCGTACTTCAGCTGCAGCTGTTCTGAAGCTCCAAAATTAGTAGCAGCATCGCCGCCATCTCTTACGTAAGCATCTTCAATCGGATAGAGCACTACTTCAGCTGCGCTGACACCCACTGCTAATACAATCACGAACAGCATCATCATCAGAGTACTTTTCAACACTTTTTTCATGCAGATCACTCCTGGAAAATTTTTTAAGGTAAACTGCTGTTATTGAACAATTACCAGCTCAGGATTATTTGCTGGAGCTTCTTTACTTGGAGCGAAAATGGTGCCGCCCCAATGGTCATCTCTGTGGTTGATCCGGATGGAAATCACTTTAGTGCCGGCCTCAACATGTTTCCTGACCATATCGGTGATGTTCACATTCAGCCACACATTTTCGAAATTGTCTGTGTAGGCATCTCGAATGTGGATGCCGCCTTCCAACGGAGCATTTTCCCAAGTAATTTCATGTTCAGACCACTCTTCACCTGTAATGTCATAAAAAGCAAGGGTCTTGAACTCTAACACATCGTTTTTCTCTAAGAATAGTCTTAAGGTCGCTTTTTCAACTGATTCAATTTCGCTGATGTCAAACTTAAGGAAAATGACCCGGGTAAAACCTTCCCGCTCTGATTCATACTTCAACTGCAGCTGCTCGGAAGCTCCGAAATTAGTAGCTGCATCGCCGCCATCTTTTACATATGAATCTTCGATGGGATAGAGCACTACTTCAGCTGCGCTGACGCCCACTGCCAGAGCAACTACCAGCATCATAATCAGCACAACACTTCTCAACAATGCTTTCACACTAGATCACTCCTTATCATTGGATTAGAGATGATTTGTTTGACTACCTATAGAAACCGAAGCTCCGCTCCAACACCTCCTTTCCAGCACTTACGGCACAACAACATCTACCGATACAACCGCGAGTGCTGGATTGATATCTTTATCATGGGGTAAATCCAATCTCGGATACCCATCAATGTCAAAGTGAACGCGGCGAATACCTGAGCTTCTTGGTCCATTAACTCCAGGTCTAGCGTGATAAGCGTTCCAAATCACGCCGTTATCATCGACCACATAGGAGTTATGACCGGGACCATATTCTCCAGGAATACTGGCGGATGTCAATAGGGGGTAGTTAACTTTAGTCCAACTGTTGGGATCCAGTAGATCCGCATCTTTTTCTGCAATCAGCAGTCCGACACTATAGGTTGCATCCACAAGTGCCCCTGAGTAAGTAATAAAGAGCTTATCATCGATCATGAGTGGATATGCACCTTCAACAACAAATACATGATTATTCTCCCAACCCCATTCCGGCTTGCAGATTACAACAGGGTCGGTAAGGAGTCTCCAAGGATTTTCCGGATCAAGCTTAGCTATATAGAGCCAAGCGCCCTGGTCAACCGGCACGAACTGGCGCTGTGACCAAATTACATAATAATCGTTCTGGATCTTAAAGCAGGTCATGTCTAGAGAAATCGTCTTCCCTGCCTCGCATAACTCGGAACCGTCACTGCGCACAACCCGCCTCGGCTCAGACCAATCCGCTGCACAGGTTGGATCTCCGCCTGGACGCAGCTTCATTACATGAGCCTCTATATAGAAAAACTCGTGAGGGGATGCAGCGAAGAAAATATAAAGTTCATCATTGATAACATGAAATTCAGGTGCCCATAAAAAGTTGCCGATATGCTCATAGGTTTTGTTGTCGAGTATTAATTTTTCCTCAGCATCGACTAAGCCTGGAATCGAGTCTGCTTCTCTAATATAAAGGGTATGGTTATGATCTGCATCATTAGTGGCGATGAAATAATATTTACCGTTCCACTTGATAATGCAGGGATCAGCACGATTAACTGCAATCGGGAAATTGTACTGCTCTTGGTACACTTTACCAGTGATGCGGTACTTGCCCGGTGTATTCCAGTCAATCTGATCCAAGTCCCATTTAACACCCTTTAACGCCTCAGTCCCATCGCTGTACAGGGCTTTTACCTTCACTGAATTCAGTTCTTCAGGCGTTGAAGCTTGAATCGTTTCAGGAACTTCAATCTTAACATTGGTCGGAACAGTCAATTTCTTAACCAGTCTGTCGCCAACTGCTTCCGACACCTGAATCATATTCCGCGGAACTGCCCCTTCAATATCAGCAGCGATCAACTCGATAACAAACGGTTCTGCCGGTTCAGGCTTCGATACATCGGCGTTCTGGAGCAAATCTTCACTAACGTTGCGGTAGTAATTTCCGTCCTGATCACACCAATTGATCACATAAAGCTGCTGTTCTGAATCGTAGCGGCAGATTACATCTGAAACGAAAGCATCACCCTGCAAATTAATCAATCCAACCTCTTGATAATGCAGCAAGTCGGATGATTTAAACAGAAGGACGTGACCTTTGCTCTCCTCATCAGGTTCACCGTCTGCATCAGTGCGTACCGCTACCACACCAAAAGAGCCATCCGCAAAATGGAATAAATAAGGGTTCCTTAAGGTTTTTGCGTTGAGGGTACCATCTGGATTCTCTGTTGCCTTGGCAAACAGCACACCCGAATTGTGGTGAAGTGGGATAAATTGAGTTTGATCAGTGCTGTAAGCTAAGTGCATAGAGTAAGCAAGTTTCTTATCGTATATTTGTTCATCCAATGGTTTGCGAGTATAGCAAAGAATATACAACTCTGTCACATCCTCCTCATTATTTTACAGTTTCTTATCATAACTGTGCTATCGCTTAAAATAGCTCTCAGGGGGACCTAAATAACTTGGCTTTAATCCACCTGTATCAATCACTATTTTCTGCAGTACAACTGCAGGATCCACCATCCAAAATCTTAATTTGTGAACTCCAGGTTCTAGGATCTGATGTTTGGTAATGGTTTTTCTTACATTATCCATTACCCCGATGCTCCACAGCGGAGAGGTGTAAAACGCATCATTCTCTTTGGGGAATGTATCAACAATCTGTACTGGCTGATCATCAAATGATATCCCATAACACAACCCGCGGCGGCGATCGATATTATTAGTTGGTGCAGTATATACCGTGACAGTCAGTTCTCCAGGAGTGTTAATCAGAACGCTGTACTCTAAAAACGGCGATTTTTCTGGAGGATCCATTACAGGGCTCGTAGTTGGGAAGACCGCCATCGACGATAATGTCCGACCATAATCAGGAATTCTTTCCCATTTCACTTCGCCAAATGGTTCGTTTTTGCTGTAATGCTCCGCTTCAATGGAGATATATCCATCCGTCTCGATAAAGGTCATCCGCTCTAAATTGGCAAACTCGTCTTCATCATAATGAACAGCCTTGATAGTTACGGTAATTTTCTTGTCTGTACCTAAAATTTCGATCTGTCCTGTCAAACAGCCTTTCGGAGCCTGCTGCCAATCTATGTCTACCCAAAACCGCTGCTGTTCTTTAACAACAGAATCGCCGCTGACTTTTATCCATGGATCGCTAACTATAAGTTCAATTTGAAATGGATCCTGTCTGCGGTTAAAAACCTCAAGGAAGTGCCTATCCTTTGTAAGGCTGTTAAACTGGGGCAGCTGTGTTATAACAGAACCATCATCACACCAAATCTCTGCCGAACCTTCCACTGCCACACCCATATCTGAACCTGGTTCAAGGTCTAGGCGCTTTACTTCAGGCATGATATTCCTTTCTGGAATCCGCCATCCCTTCTGGCCGATATGTCCGTTCATCATCACGCCTGACCACTTTCCATTGGCCAAGGTATTGTTATAGTAATCAGTATCTGCTGCCTCTTCCTCGAAAACCTGGGCAACTAAATCAGCATATAGGTTAGCAGCAGCTCGTCCCTGCTCCCCATACAGCCGATTCAAACCGGTATATACATTCAGTTTCAATACATTCCGGCTTCCCCGAACCGGATAGAGCACCAATTGATAAAAGGCAGCTTTTTTGTTTTCCGGCAGCTGTTCATAAATTGCTTCAGCCGCTTCCACAAGGGCATCATACTGGGCAAGAACATTCTCTGCCTCACCATAGTGGAGCAGGCTGTATGTATGCGGCTCAATGTGTTCTGGTTTGCGTCTGCCGTTGTACTTAATATACTTCCAAACGATCTCACCAATCTTTTCAGCATGTTCCGAGCCGAATTCCCGCTCTGCCCACCGGCTTGTAAATTCCCTAAGATTATCTTTATTCCACCGCTCCACGTCATAAGCAAGGTCTAGGAAGAACTCTGTTGGAACTTCATGGGCTTTTAAATCACCCACATTAACGATCCATAAGCGATCAACACCATAGTCGTAAGTCATGCGCATCTGTTCCCAAATCTTTGCAAAGGGCACAGTTGCCAACCAGCGATAGGACTTCGGACCACCCACATAGTCAAAGTGATAATACATCCCATAACCGCCAGCCCGATTTCTCTCTGCTTCCTTAGGCAGCATTCTGATATTGCCAAAATTATCATTAGCTAAAAGAATCATTACATCTTCAGGAACATCCAGCCCATTTTCCCAAAATTCCTGAACCTCTTTATATAAGGCAAAGACCTGGGGAATTTCCCGCGCATCTCTGCCTACCACTTCAGCTAGGATAGCGCGCTGATCGCGAATAATGCTTTCCATGACAGCCATCTGCTGCTCCAGGGAACCATCCTCCATCATTGGTTCATCGCCATCACCACGCATTCCGATGGTAACCAGCTTTTCATAGTCTTTGCTGATCTGAATTCCATCTTTCCAGAAACTGAGCAGTTTTTCCCTATTGGTGCTGTAATTCCATTCTCCTTCTCCATATCTCTCCCACTCTGCCCAGCTGCGGGTCATTGGTTCATGGTGCGAAGTTCCCATAACAATTCCATACTCATCGGCTAATTTCCCGTTTAAAGGATCATCCCGGTAAAAGCTGGACGGCTTCCACATTGCTGGCCAAAGGAAATTACCCTTCAGCCTTAAAATTAACTCAAAGATTTTCACATAAAATTTATGGTTGAAGCCGCCAAATTTCTTCCGTGCCCATCCACTCAAACTTGGTGCTTCATTGTTCAGGAAAATGCCCCGATATTTAACTGATGGTTCTCCCTGCTTGTATGGTTTATCTAAGCGGATCACCAAGTCATCCCTGCGAGTAGGGGTGACATCAGCCCACCAATACCATGGAGATACACCTATCTGCCTGGAGATCTCATAGATCCCGTAGATTGTTCCTCGCTTATCACTACCGGCTATCACCAAACCAAACTCGACACTTGGCAGCGGATTGGCCACTATTTGAATTACATATGATTCCCATTTGCCTTGGATATCTTCTGTATCCAGCTTGCCTTCCCTAATCAGCTGATCAATTAGACCGCTGCGGCCAATCGTACCGGCAATAACAACAGGACCAGATAGTTCACTAATCCCTTGTTTAATGGTGGGCTGAACTCCAGTAACTCTTTCGATATCATCCCGCAGGTCACTGAAAGCTCTCTTCACGCCAGGATAATCCTGATCGTCTACATATAAATCAGCTGCAGCACCATCATATACTAACTTAAAATCTCCATCTTCATAACGACTAACCAAGAGAGCCATTTAAACACCCCGTATAATCCATTTTCACTGTGTCCTTAGTGGACTTAAAACTGCATAATTCTTTCAAGTGCCAACTTAGGCTTATGATTCATATCAAACAGCAGAGGCCAATTTTTGCGACCGCGTACCGGGAAATCATGCAGCCATGTTACATCATCTGCTGCACCCCATAAAGTAACATTAGTAACAACATCTTTGTACTCTCTAAATAAAGAGAAAATACTTTCATAGCGTTCTGCTTGTTTTTCAATCATTTCTGCTGTCGGCTCAGTTAAATCTGTCCGCCGATCGTGGAATTCAAACACAGATATATCCATCTCGGTTATATGGATCTGCACACCCAGAGATGCATATTTTTCAATTGCCTCGCGAATTAGATCGAGTGAGGGCCCGTAAATGTTCCAGTGTGCCTGCATCCCAACGCCGTGAATCGGAATATCTTTCTCTTTTAGGCCCTTAACCAGCTGATAAATCTTATCTCTTTTTACTGGATCACTTTCATTGTAATCGTTATAAAACAGTAAAGCATTAGGATCGGCTTCATGAGCATATTCAAATGCTTTTTCGATAAACTCGGGTCCAATAATTTCAAGCCATAAAGATTTCTGTCTTAAAATTTCGGGACCAGTATCCTCTACAGCCTCATTAACCACGTCCCAGCAGTATACAGAGTCTTTATAGCGGGGTACGACTGTATTGATATGTTCCTTCATGCGGTTTAACAGGGTGTCTTTGTCCACCAAATTACCGTCTTTATCGCGGAACAACCATGGAGCATTTTGATTGTGCCATACAAGCGTATGCCCTCTCACTAATTTGTTGTGCTCCTTGGCAAAAGCAACCAGCTGATCAGCTGCTGCAAAGTCATAACGATCTGGTTCGGGATGAAGCGGACCGAACTTCATATGATTCTCAGAAGTTAAACTGTTAAAATGATTAATCAGGAGATCTTTATGGGTTTCTAATGCCCTTGGACTGACACATGTTCCAATCGGAAAATATGATTCATACTTTTTAAACAAAGATTGCACTTGATTTGACACAGCACTGCCTCCCTAAAGAAAAATTTTACAAATTTCAAGGTAACAATTAGACACTTTGAGGGGGAAACCCTGCAAAGTGTCTTTTTTTATTATTGATCAAACATGTCATCAATCAAGGTTTGAGCCATAGGCTTAGCTTCAGCTACAGCAGTCGCGGGGCTGATGCCAGCATTGATATCACCGCAAACTTTACCAAATGGCAGGTTACCATCC
>Ga0209537_1002501_pt1 | contig 18249 bp, 20 predicted proteins | sample BioPla4DNA1_FD_187698 | JGI IMG/M metagenome (GOLD analysis project Ga0209537, IMG submission 187698) | Biogas fermentation microbial communities from Germany - Plant 4 DNA1 (SPAdes) (version 2) | ecosystem: Engineered > Bioreactor > Anaerobic > Digestate | place: Bielefeld, North... | reverse complement strand
TTAATGGTGTAGATAAAACTATAATACCAAACAGTCATCTGAATATATGGGAACTGTAACTTTAAGTAAAAATATCCCAGGATGTTATCTATTCTTCTTTTCCCTACAGTAAATTGACGCTATCATAAATTTCATGTTGCATGAAAAGTAGTAATAATATAGAATATAATATAAATGTAATGGCACTGGAAATTGTCGTTGTTTATTTGGTGTGGTAATGGCTATAAGCAAGTAGAAGATGGGAGAGGAGGAACATTAGTGAGTGCTAGGAAGACTAATACCTTGGGTGAGGTTGTAATTTCTGATGAGGTAATAGCTACCTTAGCGGGTATATCTGCTATGGAATGCTACGGTATTGTTGGTATGGCCTCAAAGCGTGCCACTGATGGAATTGTTGAGTTGTTGGGCCGAGATAATTTATCAAAAGGTGTTAAAGTACATACTCAAGGAGAAGAAGTAATCATAGATCTCTTTATTATAGTGGAATATGGTATTTCCATTGCTGCAGTGGCAGAAAATATAATAGATACAGTAAAATATAATGTTGAAAACTTTACTGGAATGAATGTAAAAAAAGTTAATGTTACGGTAGAAGGTGTCAGGGTATAGTTTCTTCTGTCGCCGAAGGAGGTAGTGCATTGAATAGAGAATACATAGATGGAATAAAATTAAGGGAGATGTTTTTTGCAGCTGCTCAGTACTTGGAGAAGAATAAGCAAGCTGTGAATGCCTTAAATGTTTTTCCTGTTCCTGATGGGGATACAGGAACCAATATGTCCCTGACCATGATGGCAGCTATAAAGGAAATCCAAGCTACAAGGGAAAATACCGTTGCCAAAGTAGCAGATGCAGCTTCCAAGGGAGCTTTAAAAGGTGCTAGAGGAAATTCTGGGGTTATTCTATCCCAATTATTTAGGGGCTTTGCAAAAGCCCTGCAAAATGTGGACAAGATGTCCACTCGAGAATATGCTGAAGCTATACATGAAGGGGCCAAAACTGCATACAAAGCAGTTATGAAGCCAGTGGAAGGGACAATGCTAACAGTTGCACGTGTAACTGGTGAACAGGCATTAAAGCTATGCAAAAAGTATACTGATTTTGAATCATTCAGCAGAGAGATAATTAAAGTGGTTAAGGAAACTCTGGATAAAACTCCTGATATGCTTCCTCCCTTAAAGGAAGCTGGTGTAGTGGATTCAGGAGGTATGGGTATTTTGCATATATTGATGGGTGCAACTCATGGATTGGCCGGAACTTATGACGCTGATTCCTTACCTATAACCGATGATAAAGCTCCTACCCAAGTTGCTCCTGTTGATATGGACGTAGAGACAGATATTAAATATGGCTATTGTACCGAGTTTTTTATAAAGAATCTATTTCCATATGTAGAAGAAGAGGATATAGAGAAGTTAAAGAAAAGGTTGGAAAATTTAGGTGATTCCATTGTAGTTGTAGGCGATACAGATCTCATTAAGGTTCATGTTCATACAAATATGCCGGGGAAAGCTTTGCAATTGGCTCTTAGGTTTGGTGAGTTGTCTGGAATTAAGATAGATAATATGAGAGAACAGCATCGCCATGTTATTATGGAAAATCATCAAAATCAGCAAAAGCAAAAAGAATTTGCTGTTGTGGCTGTAGCCATGGGCGATGGTATAAGTTCTATATTTAAGGATCTTTCCGCAGATCATATAATCGAAGGCGGACAGACCATGAATCCAAGCATTGAGGATATATTAAATGCTGTAGAAGCCACCAATGCAAAGACTGTATTTGTATTGCCTAATAATAGTAATATTATATTATCAGCTAAACAGGCTAAAGAAATAAGTGATAGGAATATTATAGTAATACCCAGTAAGTCTATACCTCAAGGGTTAGCTGCAATATTAGCTTTTAACCCAGAATCTGACGTGGAAAGCAATACCACTAATATGACAGAAGCAATGGAATACGTTAAATCTGGCCAGGTTACTTATGCTGTTAGGGATTCTGAGTATAATGGTATATCTATAAAAAAGGATGATATCATCGGACTTGTTGATGGTGAAATAGCTGTAGCTGGCCATGATGTTACTGAGACAACTATATCCTTATTGGAAAAAATGCTGGATGAAGACAGTGAAATAGTAACTATACTCTATGGTCAAGATGTGGAAGCAGATAAGGCTGAAGAGATTGCTGAGTATATAGAAGATAATTATCCTGATTTAGATGTAGAAGTACATTTGGGAGGACAGCCATTATACTATTATATTATTTCTGTGGAATAAAATGTAATATTGGCAATAAACTGTTATTAATGCATAAACTAAAAGCTGGGACTTGATTCCAGCTTTTTTGCTAGTATGAAAGCATTTAATAGGTGATAAAAATGGATTTACTAGATGAATCAGTACAAACAATAAAAGGAATAGGTCCAAAAAAAGCTAAGTTGTTATCTAGGCTGGGAATTTATACTTTAAAAGACGCCCTATATTTTTTCCCTAGGGATTACGAAAAACATGGGGGAGTAATTAATATAGCATCCATTCAGAAAAATCAAAAGGTTTCACTGTGCGTTAAATTTTGCGGTAAGCCACAGGTTACTAGAAAGCGTAAGAATTTGTCAATATTGAAATGGCGGGCAAAGGATAATACTGGATCCGTTGTCTGTGTTTGGTTTAATCAGCCTTACAGAGCAAATCAGTATAAGGAAGACGTGGCTTACTATGTGTATGGAAAAGCAGTGTTTTCATATGGACAAATTCAAATTCAAAATCCGCAAATTGAGGAATATAGACCAGAAGTTCATGATGAGGGTCGATTGGATCCAATATATTCTTTAGTGGAAGGTTTGACTCAAAAAGATCTTAGGGATCTTGTAAAGCAAACCCTAAAGAAAGTAGAAGGTAGTATAAAGGACGATTTGCCCAAAATAATTAGACATAAATTTACCCTATCTGAAAAAGGATATGCACTGAATAATATTCACTTTCCAATAGATGAAAAAGCTTTGGAATGGTCTCGGAGACGTTTAGTATTTGAGGAGCTATTTTATATGCAAATGGCTCTCTATGCAATTCGAGAAAATTTTGGAGCCAAAAAAGAAGGATTAATATTCGAATGGGATAGCAAGAAATTAGAGAAATTTATTAAAAATTTAGCTTTTTCATTGACTGGAGCCCAAAAAAGGGTTGTTAAAGAGATACTAGAAGATTTTAAAAAGGGAATTCCCATGAATCGCCTTGTATATGGTGATGTAGGTTCAGGAAAAACTATAGTAGCTGCCATTGCTTTATATGTAGCTTTTTTGGCAGGTTATCAGGGAGTGATGATGGCTCCTACAGAAATCCTCGCAAGACAGCATTATAAAACCCTAAAAGATCTTCTGGAAGGATTAGGGATAGACATTTGTCTTTTAATAGGAGGAATGAGAAATAAGGAAAAGGAACAAGTTAAGAACAGAATATATAGAGGGGAAGCAGATATAATTATTGCCACTCATGCTGTATTACAAGAAGATGTAGAGTTTAGCAAACTTGGGTTGGTAATCACCGATGAACAGCATAGGTTTGGGGTAAGACAGAGAGCAGCCATAATGCAAAAAGGCAAAATAAACCCTCATATGCTAGTAATGTCTGCTACACCTATACCTAGAACTTTGGCCCTTATATTTTATGGTGATTTGGATATTTCTTTAATTGACCAATTGCCTCCTGGTAGAAAGCCTGTGAAAACCTACCATGTACCATCATCCATGAGACAGCGGGTGTATGCTTTCATTCGGAAACAGGCTAAGCTGGGGTACCAGACCTATTTGGTTTGCCCCCTAATAGAAGAATCTGATAAGATTCCCATCAAATCAGCAGTTGAACTTTATGACTCGCTAAAAGAGGGACCATTATCTGATTTGAGGTTGGGATTAATTCATGGAAGAATGAGTGGAAACGAGAAAGATGAGGTTATGATAAAATTTCAAAATGGAGAGATAGATGTTTTAGTATCCACTACTGTGATAGAAGTAGGAGTCAATGTTGCCAATGCCAATTTGATGGTAATTGAAAATGCTGAAAGGTTTGGCTTAGCTCAGCTTCATCAGCTGAGAGGTAGAGTAGGTCGTAGTGATAGTCAGGCCTACTGTATCCTAATAGCTGATACTAAAAACAGCATTGCTAGGGAAAGAATGAATATAATGGTCAAAACCAACAATGGTTTTGAAATAGCGCAAAAGGATTTAGAGCTTAGAGGTCCTGGTGACTTTTTAGGAGTTAGACAGCATGGACTGCCTGAATTTAAAATAGCTAATCTAATTAGAGATATGGATATTTTAAAAGAAGTTCAAATTGCTGCTCAATGCATAATGGGGTTAGATGATAGTAGCAAAAAACAAAAGATATTGGATAAGGCATATGAAAAAGTTTTCAAAAAAATTGACGAAATAGTCTTTAACTAAAAGCTTGGCAATATCCTTAATTTACTAGTGTAAAAAATATAATATTGGACAAATTAATAGTACATTCGACACTAGGAGGTGAATATATTGCCAAGCAGAAGCAAAAACAATCTTGTACCAGAGGCAAAACAAGCCCTTGAAAACATGAAGTACGAGATTGCTAATGAACTAGGTGTGAATTTAAAACAGGGATACAATGGGGATTTGACTTCTAGAGAAGCAGGTCACATAGGTGGCCAGATGGTTAAGAGAATGATTGAGCAGGCTCAGAGACAAATGAGTGGTAGGTAATATATTAAAAAAAGGAGCGGGTTTTGTCAAAACCTGTTCCTTTTTTTAATGTGTAATGCTTGTTTGTATAATTTAAATATGATAAAATTAAAATATTCTAATAAAATTTAACTTCTTATGCTAGTTCAGCCTATAGGATATTAGTTATTCAAGGTTCGCTTAATAATACATTATGTTTAGAGAATTAGCTGATTAACTAGCTCCACAAGTTGGATGTAAGTTGGTTTATTTGGATTATATTTAATAAAATGTAATGAAAAGTAACAGGAGGCGGCAGATTGCGAATAATTGCAGGCCGATCAAAAGGTAGAATATTGGAATCCATAAAAGGAAGGAATACCAGACCCACCTCTGACAAGGTAAAAGGGGCCATATTTAATATTGTCCAAAGTCGGATTCCAGATAGCATTGTTCTAGATTTATTTGCAGGAACAGGCAACCTTGGCTTAGAGGCCCTAAGCAGAGGTGCCAGTAAGGCGGTTTTTATTGATAAAGATATAAATGCAATAAGAACTATTAGGAAAAATTGTGATAACCTTGGCTATCAAGACCAAGCGGAAATTAACCGAAATGATGCTGCAAGAGGATTGACGGAGTTAGCCAAACGTGATATTCTTTTTGATATAGTTTTCATGGATCCACCATATGGTAAAGATTATGAAGAACCTTTGTTGCAATTGATAAATGAAACTAATATTTTACATAATGATGGTATTGTTATTATAGAACATGATTTTAAAACAGCATTACCTGAAAGGAAAGCAGGACTTTGTCGATATGATTTTCGTAAATATGGTGGAACTGGTGTAAGCTTTTATAGGAAGGAATGAGACATTAGTGAGAATAGCTGTATATCCAGGAAGTTTCGATCCAGTTACTAATGGACATTTGGATATTATAAAACGTTCTGCAAAAATGTTTGACAAAGTAATAGTAGCAGTAGTTAAAAATTATAATAAAAAACCCCTCTTTTCCACTGAAGAAAGAGTAAAATTAATTCAAAAATCCGTTAAGGATTTACCCAATGTAGAAGTGGAAAGCTTTAAAGGACTACTTATGGATTATATCCACGAAAAGAATGCCCAAGTTATAGTAAAGGGCTTGCGTGCCATTTCAGACTTTGAATATGAATTTCAAATGGCATTGATGAATAGAAAACTTGATCCCAATATAGAAACAATTTTTCTTATGACCAATCATAAGTATTCATTTTTAAGTTCTAGTATGGTAAAAGAAGTTGCAAGCTTGGGCGGTTGTATAACCGGTTTAGTACCAGATGATATAATACCTGATATTTATTGCAAATTAAAACAAAAAGATTAATTAATAAAAAGATTGGGTGGGGGGATTATCCTTGAATATCCTTAGCTTGTTAGATCTTTTAGAGGAGGAATTAAACAAGGGAGCTAGCATTCCTTTTGGTAATAGAATTCTAGTAAACCGCGATAGGTGTTTGGAAATAATAAATGATATTAGGTTAAACTTGCCAGAAGAAATTAAACAGGCCGAATGGCTTAAGATGGAGAGACAAAAGATATTAGTGGAAGCTCAAAAAGAATCAGAAACTATTATAAAGGAAGCCGAAAAGAGAATAGAGGCTTTGGTAGAAGAAAACGAAATTACCCAAAGGGCGTATCAACAAGCTCGTGAGATTATAGAAAATAGTCAAATTAATGCTAGAGAAATTCGCTTAGGTTCTAGAGAATATGCTGACAATTTATTAGAACAAGTAGAAAATTTTCTTATAGAACAGATAGAGATACTTAGAAGAAATAGAGAAGAGCTGAAAAATATAAAATAAAAATCGGCCTATTAATTGGCCGATTTTTTTTCCAGAACTATAATCTTAGCCTTTAGGTTTTATGACCTTGACTAATGTAGCCATAAGGTATAGGGCTAAAATACCAAGTATAGCAGATACTAAAAGCTGTAGTGAGGCTACAAAGGTACTGGGTATACTTATATTTATAGTAGAAGGATAACTGCTAAAGACAGGTATTGATTCAATACTGGAGATCATTAAATATACATATGTAATTCCAGCAGCAAAAAGACCATGTAGAAATTTTGATACAAGATATAATGATATGGAAAGGTCTGTATTGGCTAAAAGACTTATGGCCTGACTATGAATAGAAAAACCACCCCAACCAATTATAAAGGAAGCGGTAATTAGCTTACTTTCGAAATCTACTATGGAGTCTCCTAATAGTTGGCATCCAGTGGTTATTTCTAAGATACCAGCACCTAGAGGCTTCATTAATTGCCAGTCCCTAGGGAATATAAAGGTCCAATCATTGCTGGACAGATTTGAACTATTGGCAGTTTGCTGGGGCATTAGCAAGTTGATTATTACTGAGAACAATATAATAAACCCGCCTATTAGCACTTGAGATTCCATGGACCTTTTAACTGAATCTCCTAGTATGGTACCTAAAGACTTTTTGCCTTTGGATTTGCCTGTTAGTAATTCTTTAAAAGCAGATTTTATCTTAGGTTTGGCAGAATATGTTCTCTCATTAGTTTTATCTCTGCCATAAAATCGAAATAGTAATCCCAAAATAAAAGCAGCTGCATAGTGGCTAACAGCAATAATCTTTCCTGCCATTGGGCTTTGTAACATGCCTATGCCTACTGCCCCGATCATAAAAAGAGGGCCAGATGTATTGCAAAAAGCTAACATTCTCTGTCCTTCTACTTTAGTTATGGATCCTTCCTCATACAGAGATGCAATGAGTTTGGCACCCATGGGATATCCAGAGGCCATACTCATTATCCATACGAAGGAGCTATGGCCTGGGCAATTAAATAATGGTTTCATTATTGGGTTTAACATTGTAGACGCAAAGTCTACAATTCCTAGTTGTATCATAATATCTGAAACAATAAAAAAGGGTAGTAAGGAAGGCAATACTACATTTAACCATGTATTTAAACCCTTTAGCGCTGCGGAAAGGGATTGTTTGGGACAAGAGATAATAAGTATAATAATTATAAGTGATAATATGATGATTATCAGCCTTTGAAATTGTTTATATCTTAAAGGCAAGTATAAACTCCCCCTTATCACTTCATCTCGATATATTATATTGGAGGAGAGAGATGAATATGAAGAAAAATCCCCGTATCGGTTTGGCCCTGGGAGCAGGAGCATCTAGAGGATTAGCCCATATTGGCGTTTTGCAGGTTTTAGAGGAGCATGGTATTATTCCAGATCTTATAGCTGGAAGCAGTATTGGGGCAATCGTGGGTGCCCTTTATGCATCTGGCGTTTCTCCCAAAATGATGGAAGGCATAGCTGAAAATTTGGATATGAGAATGTACTATGATGTAGCCATTCCACGGCTAGGGTTTGTAAAGGGAGATAGGATAGAAGAACTTATTCGGTTGCTTACTAAAGGAAGAACTTTCGATGAGCTTAAAATTCCTTTAAAAGTGACGGCAGTAGATTTAAAGAGCAATCAATCAGTTATTTTAGATAAAGGGGAGGTCTACAAAGCTGTTCGTGCCAGTATTTCAATTCCTGGAATTTTTGTGCCAGTTTTTGATGGAGACAAGGTTTTAGTGGATGGAGGATTGCTAGAAAGATTGCCTACAAGAGTGGTTAGGGAGATGGGAGCAGATATAATAATAGGAGTTGATGTGGGATATAGAGGTCAGCATGGTGATCCATCCAATATTCTAGGCATTATTCTCCAATCCTTTGAAGTAATTGAGTTGGCATTAGTGGATAGCACAATTAATGATGATGATATATACATATATCCTGAACTAGGTGATATAAATCCAATGAATTTTGACGAAGTGAAACGATGTGTTGAAGAGGGAAGAAGAGCAACCCTAGAGGTAATTGATGACATAAACAGGAAGATTGAAGAGTTTAAAGCTAAATCCTAACAATACCTTGGGTAAGCTCCTGTCCTCCCCTTCGCTGATCAGGATTTGGAAAAGCCAGCGTATATAGATCCGTAGCTAATATCTCATATTCGAAAACTTTATTTATATTAGTTGAATTATGTCTATAATAATGGGATGGTTTTGTAATAATAGGCAGCTTGGCCGTTTTTTTAAGTTTGTTCAAAAGAGGAGTAGCTTGGGTATCAAAACCTAATATTCTAATATAGCTAGGACCACTCTTGATACCAAATTTAATAACATCATCAGTCTTTATGCCTAGCAAACCGTGGATTAAAATTCTTTGAAGCCTTGTATAGGTATATCGTTTGGTCTTAGCTTTTGATAGAAAATCTTCAATGGAGGTACATTCTAGGGCATATTTTCTTATACGATTTTCAAGCCCCTCCTCGACATCCATCCAACTTGCTATTTCCCAAGGATTGGCTTGCCTAATCATCCCTAATAATATCTGTTCAAAGGAATTGATAGATACAGGCCCACGTCCATGATTAATTGAATCTTTTAATATTTTCAGGGAAATATTAGGTAATGTATGACTTATTGCATCCCATTTTTGCCCTGATAGTATGGATTTACGTATAGCAGTAGCACTAGAATATTCTCCTTCAATGATATCAGCATTATAAGTGGAGCCCACACGGGGGATAATTATAGGCTGTATAGGACTTTTTAATTTAATAAGGGCTTTGAGATATTCTATTGCCAGGATAGAATTTGATCCTTTTAATATTTTATCAATTATTTCAGATGATAAATTATCATCCTGTTGTGTATCTCTGATGTATTGTTTAACAGCCTTTAAGCGTGCAGCGGGAAAGGATAGGCCTTGATTTAAATAGGCCTTTAAAAGTTTTTTATACTCTATAGGCTCTTCAGCAAGAATTTTTGCTGTTTTGTTTAAATGTTCTAAGTTATGGTATTCGCTACCAAAGGCTATGTGGGTAACTAAACCGGTTTGATGTAGCGTTTTAATGGCTCCATCAGCGAAAAGCTCTGCTGTCTGGCATGCATAGAGAGTTGGCAGCTCCAAAACCAAATGGATACCGTTTTCTAAAGCCATTCTAGTGCGAGCCCATTTGTCTATAATTGTTGGTTCGCCTCGCTGGGTGAAATTACCTGACATTATAACTATGACATAGTCAGGCTGTATTAGCTCCACAGCTTTATTTAAGTGGTATAGATGACCGTTATGAAAAGGGTTATATTCTGCTACTATGCCTAATACCTTAGTCAAATTTATCATTCCTTCAAAAAAAATGGCTAATAGGATATAATAATTATATAAATTGAGGACTCTTGTTTCAAGATAGAAAATAGCGAAAAAATTCTTCAGAATGAAGGATTTTGACAATTTATGTAGAATAGTTATTTGGTTGGGAACTTTGTGACTATCTTAACAAGTATTTTAGATAAGATATAGCACTTTTATATACTAAAGCTTAGAGAGGAGTTTTTTTATGAGTATAATGAATAAAATTTTAGAAAAGGCTAAGGCTTCCAAAAAAACTATTGTTCTTCCTGAAAGCGATGACCGAAGAATGTTAGAAGCCAGCCAAAAAATTGTTAGTCAAGGCATAGCCAATATAATCTTATTAGGCGATGAAGATGCTATAAAAGCTAAAGCCGGAGATATTGATTTGAGTGGGGTTTCTTTTGTGAATCCTCTAAATTCCGACAAAGCTGAAGCCTATGCAAACGAGCTGGTAGAGCTTCGTAAGCATAAGGGCATGACTAAAGAAAAAGCTGAGGAGACCATAAAGGATCCCCTTTATTTTGGGTGTATGATGGTCAAGATGGGAGATGCTGATGGTATGGTAGCTGGTGCAGTAAACAGCACCCCAGATGTATGGAGGCCAGCACTTCAAATAATCAAAACTCGTCCTGGAATCTCTATAGCTTCCAGTTGCTTTTTGATGGAAGTGCCTGATTGTGAATATGGAGAAAATGGAGTATTTATATTTGCTGATTGTGGCCTAAATCCAGATCCAACTGCAGAACAATTGGCTTCAATTGCTATTAGTGCCGCAGACTCTGCAAGGGTTCTAGCTGATATGGAGCCTAGAGTAGCCATGTTGTCCTTCTCAACTAAAGGTAGTGCAAGCCATGAATACGTAGACAAGGTAGTGGAAGCAACAAGAATTGCTAAGGAATTGGCACCTGATTTGTTAATTGATGGGGAACTTCAAGTGGATGCAGCTATAGATCCAGAAATTGGACAACAAAAATCTCCTGATAGCCCAGTAGCAGGAAAAGCAAATGTACTTATATTCCCAGACTTAGGTGCAGGAAATATAGCTTATAAGCTTACTCAAAAGCTAGCAAAGGCTATGGCCTTAGGACCATTAAGTCAAGGACTTGCTAAACCTGTGAATGATTTATCCAGAGGTTGCAGTGTGGATGATATTGTAAATGTTGTGGCTATTACTGCTGTAGAAGCACAGATTTAATTTAGGAGGGTTAATCATGAAGATACTTGTGATAAATGCTGGTAGCTCATCCTTAAAGTACCAGCTTATAAATATGCAGGATGAAAGTGTTTTGGCAAAGGGGAATGTAGAGAGAATTGGTTTACCTAATCCCCTGTTAAAACATACTCCTCAAGGAAAAGATACCGTTGAAATTAAAGGAGATTATAAAGATCATGTAGCAGCCATAAGAAAGGTTATTGAAATTTTGGCTGACAAAGAATATGGAGTAATTGACAGCATGGATGAGATTGCAGCTGTAGGTCATAGGGTAGTTCATGGTGGTGAACAGTTTGCTAGTTCAGTACTTATAGATGATGAGGTTATGAAGGCTATAGAAGCCAATATTGAGCTGGCACCATTGCATAACCCTGCCAACATAATGGGAATTAAAGCATGCAAGAACGTTATGCCCAATACTCCTATGGTAGCAGTTTTTGATACAGCTTTCCATCAAACCATGCCAGAGAAAGCTTATATGTATGCTATTCCTTACGATACCTATAAGAAATACGGAGTAAGGCGTTATGGGTTCCATGGAACTTCTCATAAATATGTATCTCAAAAAGCAGCAGAAATGTTAGGCAAGCCTTTGGAATCTTTAAAGATTATTACCTGTCATTTGGGCAATGGATCTAGTATTGCAGCAGTTGATGGTGGTAAATCTGTAGATACTAGCATGGGTTTCACTCCCTTAGAGGGACTACCTATGGGAACTAGAAGTGGAAGCTTGGACCCTGCTATACTTAGCTATATGATGGAGAAGAAAAACTTATCATATGAAGACGTAAATAAGATTCTCAATAGAGAATCTGGAATGTTAGGTTTATCAGGTTTAAGTAGTGATTTTAGAGATTTACACAAGGCTGCAGCAGAAGGAAATAAGAGAGCACAATTGGCTTTAGATGTTTTTAATTATGAAGTGAAAAAATATATAGGAGCTTATGCTGCTGCTATGGGCGGTGTGGATTGCATTGTATTTACTGCAGGAGTAGGAGAAAATACTCCAAGGGTAAGAGCAGAGGCTTGTTCTGGTCTAGAATTTATGGGCGTAAAGATAGACAAGGAACGAAATGAAAGTGTAGGTAAAGAGGGCGAGATTAGCACTGATGATTCAAAGGTTAGGGTCTTAGTCATTCCTACCAACGAAGAGCTAATGATAGCTAGAGAAACTCTAGAACTTATATAGCTGTTTTAGTGTATGTATGCTTGACAAAACTAAGACCAATCTATATAATAAATCCGTCCGGTTATAAAATCATGGAGTGATAAAGATGATTATTGATATTTCGGACATCTTAATGGAAGTGGGTTCTTCTAAGGACTTTGAGGGCAATTTAGATATGAAAGACACTACCTTTCAAGGCGACGAAATTCGCTTCCACAAACCTTTATTTGTTAAAGGTAATGTGATGAATGTTGGCGATGTAGTTGCTTTGAATGCTCACATAGAAGGGACAGCAACCTTGCAGTGTGGTATGTGTACAGAGCCTTATGATTATTTGGTTGATTTTGATATACAGGTCAACTTAAAATCTTTACATGATGAAGAGGATCTAGACATTTATGTATATTCCGATGCCCTTATTGATCTACATGATGTTGTGATCCGAGAATTTCTTCTTAATTTGCCTACTAAGAGGCGATGTACTGAAGAGTGTAAAGGTCTCTGTCCCTATTGCGGCACTAACCTAAATAAGGGTGAGTGTCAATGTTTAGACCAAGATCATGAACCCATAGATAGCAGGTTTGCAGTTTTGAAAGATTTTTTTGTTAATAGGGATAGGGAGGTGTAATAACCATGGCAGTACCAAAGAGGAAAACATCCAAAGCAAGAAGAGATAAGCGCAGGGCTCACTGGAAGGTTAGCATGCCTGGAATGACAGAGTGCCCACAGTGCGGAACTATGAAACTTTCCCACAGAGTATGCAAAGAATGCGGATATTATAATAAAAAACAAGTGATTGCAGTCGAAGACTAATCAGCCAAAACCTACCTTGATAGCCAAGGTAGGTTTTTTTATTTTTGGAGAAAACTAAAACTAAGTTTTCTATACTATAGCAGTTAAGGAATGCATATATCAATAGTTATTATGATTATATGAGAAAAATGACAGGATGATTTTATAAAAAAGGTATTGCATTATAGTATTAAATATTATATACTACTTTTAACACCTGATACTAATAGTATGTATTACATGAATATACAAAGGAAACCAATTAAGTGAACTAAATAGATATAAAAAATAAAAAAGGGTGATTAGGTGATTGGTCTATGACAAAAATTGCTTTGCCCAAAAAAGAACGACAATTAAAATTGATTGAGAGCTTGGATGAAGATCCCTTTATGACTGATGAAGAACTAAGTGAGCTTTTCAATGTTAGCATACAGACCATTAGATTAGATAGGCTGGAGCTAGGAATTCCTGAATTGAGAGAGCGTATTAAAAAAGTAGCTGAAAGAAACTATAGTAAGCTAAGATCCATTGAGGGGAAGGAAATAGTAGGCGAACTTGTAGATATCGAACTGGGTAAGGGTGGTATTTCTATTTTAAACACGACTGATGACATGGTATTTCAACGTTCTAGGGTAGTAAGAGGGCATTATATATTTGCTCAAGCTGAGTCTCTAGCATTGGCAGTCATAGATGCCCGTGTAGCTTTGACAGGAGTTGCAAATATAAAATATAAAGTACCTATCTATGCTGGTGATAAATTAGTAGCTAGAGCCGAAGTTATTCGTAGAAGAGGTAACAAATATTTTGTATGGGTCAAGACTAAGGTAAGGCAGGAAGAAGCCTTTAGAGGCAAGTTTATTTTAGTTTCTATAGGTTCGGATGAGGCAGAAGATTTATAGGAGGGTAATGAGTAATGAAAATAATAGTGGATGCAATGGGTGGGGACCATGCCCCTTTGGAGATTTTAAAGGGATGCGTTGATGCGGTTAATGAATACAATATTAATCTGACCTTAATCGGACAAGAAGATATAATAAGGGAACACCTTTCAAGCCTAAATGCCCCCTTAGAGTCATTCAATATAGTTGATGCTAGTGAAATCATAGAACCAGATGAGCCTCCAGTAATAGCCATAAGACGTAAAAAGGACTCCTCCATGGTAAAAGGATTTGAAATGTTGCGGCAGCATCCTGGTAGCGTATTTATTTCTGCAGGGAGCACTGGTGCTTTAATGGCAGGAGGGCTTTTAAGAGTAGGAAGGATTAAAGGTATAAACAGGCCTGCCTTGGCACCACTTATTCCTACAAAAGATAAACCAGTCTTATTGATAGATGCAGGTGCTAATGCAGATTGCAAGCCTGAAAATTTAGTCCAATTTGCTATTATGGGTACTGTCTATATGGAAAAAGTAATGGGTAGAACCAATCCTACAGTTGGGCTAGTTAATATAGGTACAGAAGAAGGTAAAGGCAATGAGCTTACCAAAGCAGCCTATTCTCTTCTTAAAGAGCAAAGAAATATTAACTTCTTTGGCAATGTAGAGGCTAGGGATATTCCGGCAGGCATAGTTGATATTATTGTGTGTGATGGATTTACTGGAAATGTTATTTTGAAGTTGACAGAAGGGCTTGCATTCAGTTTGTTTAGCATAATGAAAGAGCAGTTTACCAAAGGATTTATATCCAAAATAGGAGCCCTGCTGTTAAAGCCCAGCTTAAAAGGACTTAAAGATTCTTTAGATTATGCTGAGCATGGCGGTGCACCACTACTAGGGATAAATGGAGGTATTATAAAAGCTCATGGCAGCTCAGATGCTAGAGCTATAAAAAATGCTATTCGGCAAGGCAAGAGATTTATAGACATGCAAGTACTAGAAAATATCAAAAGCAATATAGTGGAGGACACCGAGGAGGTTTAATATGGGGGCTTTATTTAATGGAGGTATCATCGGTACAGGTAGTTTTGTGCCAGACAATATAGTGACAAATAAGGATTTAGAAAAAATAGTAGACACCTCAGATGAATGGATTGTAACTCGTACTGGTATTAGAGAAAGACGCATTGCAGACGCTACCATGGCCACATCGGATATGGCAACAATGGCTGCAAAGGAGGCCCTAGATAATGCAGGATTATCAGCCAAGGATATAGATTTAATAATAGTAGCTACTATAACTCCAGACAATAATATGCCTTCTACTGCTTGTATTGTTCAGCACAATATTGGTGCGGTCAATGCAGCGGCATTTGATTTAAGTGCTGCTTGTTCGGGCTTTATATATGCTTTAATAACCGCTAATCAGTTTATAGCATCAGGTATATATAAAAATGTTTTAGTTATTGGGGCCGAGAGCCTTAGTAAATTTACAGACTGGAGCGATAGAAATACATGTATCCTTTTTGGCGATGGAGCAGGTGCAGTTGTATTATCTAGGGTAGATAAGGGCTATGGACTTATGTCTCAGTATCTTGGAGCTGATGGCAGTGGCGGTGAGTTATTAAAGATCGAGGCTGGTGGTTCTAGAAAGCCAGCATCTATAGAAACAGTGGAAAAAAAGCTTCACTACCTTTATATGGATGGAAGCGAAGTTTTTAAGTTTGCGGTCCGTATAATGGCATCAGCCTCTGAAGAAGCTGTAAGACTAGCCGGCCTTTCAAACGAAGATGTGGACTTCTTGGTGCCCCATCAGGCCAATATTAGGATAATCGAAGCAGCTAGAAAGAGATTAAAGCTAGATAGGAAAAAAGTTTATGTTAATTTGGATAGATTCGGCAACATGTCAGCAGCTTCAATACCAGTTGCTTTAGATGAAGCTGTAAGATCCAATATCATTTCTAAGGGTGACAACGTTGTTGTAGTAGGTTTTGGTGGAGGTCTGACCTGGGCATCTGCACTAATGAAATGGGTATATTAGGAGAGAGTGCTATGAAAAAGATTGCTTTTATTTTTCCTGGTCAGGGAGCCCAATACGTAGGAATGGGTAAAGAATTGTATGATGAATTTGATAGCGTGAAAGATATTTTTCATAATGCTAATGATATTTTAAAACAGGATATTGCAGAGTTATGTTTTAATGGGCCTGAAGAGGAACTGATGAAGACAGAGAATACTCAGCCAGCTATACTTCTAGTTAGTATAGCTGCTATGACAGCCCTTAAAGAACATGGCTATACTCCTCACATGGTAGGAGGCCTTAGTTTAGGTGAGTATAGTGCTCTGGTAGCTGCCCAGGCTCTATCCTTAGAAGATGCTATTCCATTAGTGAGAAAAAGAGGACAGTATATGCAGGAGGCAGTGCCTTTGGGTGTAGGTGCAATGGCGGCAATTATAGGATTATCTACTGAAAAAGTAGAGGAATGTTGCCAGTTAGCAGAAGATAGGGGGATAATAACTCCAGCTAACTATAACTGTCCAGGGCAGATAGTGGTATCTGGCCACAAGGAAGCAGTGGAGAAAGCTTGTGCTTTAGCCAAGGAGATGGGGGCAAGAAGAGCTGTAATGCTTTCTGTAAGCGCACCTTTTCATTCGCCGCTTCTTGAACCAGCAGGGACTAGATTAAAAGAAAAACTAGAAAAAATTCAGATTAAATCACCAAAACTTCCTGTAGTAGCCAATGTTCATGCTAAACCAGAGGATGATCCTGCTAGAATAAAGGAAAATCTAGTCTGTCAAGTAAGTAGTCCTGTTAGATGGGAAGAGAGCGTCCGTTATATGATGAGTCAGGGGATAAACATATTTATAGAAGTAGGGCCAGGCAAAGCACTAAATGGATTTTTAAGAAAGATATCTCGGGATATAAAAGGGTATAATGTACAGGACATGGCTTCTTTAGAAAAGACTTTACAGGGATTGGAGGATGCAATATGATTTTATCTGGTAAGGTTGCTCTTGTAACAGGAGCTTCCAGAGGAATTGGTAGAGCAATAGCCTTAAAGCTAGCCAAGTTAGGAGCAAAGGTTGCTGTGAATTATTCCTCTAGTGCTGAAGCAGCAAATGAGGTAGTTAAAGCTATAGAGGAGAACGGAGGCCAAGCTATTGCTATTGCAGGTGATGTATCCTGTTCCCAGTCAGTGAGTAAGATGATAGATGCAATAATTCAAAATTGGGGTACCATAGATATTTTAGTGAACAATGCAGGAATTACCCGAGATGGATTATTGATGAGAATGAAAGAAGAGGACTGGGATAGAGTACTGGATATTAATCTAAAAGGTGTGTTTAACTGTACCAAGGCTGTTTCTAGGATAATGATGAAAAAACGTAGTGGTAAAATCATAAACATTTCATCAGTTACTGGAGTAGCTGGAAATGCAGGGCAAGCCAATTATGCTGCAGCCAAAGCCGGCATTATAGGTTTTTCAAAATCTGTGGCCAGAGAACTTGCATCTCGTAATGTGCAGGTAAATGTAGTGGCACCAGGTTTTATAGATACCCAAATGACAAGTGTATTGTCCGATAAAATAAAAGAAGATATAATATCTAAAATACCCTTGGGCAGATATGGAACTCCTGAAGAGGTAGCAAACATAGTAGCTTTTTTAGCTTCTGACCTTAGTTCGTATATTACAGGTCAGGTAATAAATGTTGACGGTGGAATGGTAATGTAATGGCATAAATATATATTATATAGTATATACTAACTAAGCCTTTGAAAGGAGGTGTAAAGAATGGCTTTCGATAAGGTAAGAGCAATCATCGCTGAACAGCTAGGAATAGAAGCTGATGAGATTACTATGGAGTCCTCATTTATAGATGATTTAGGTGCAGATTCTCTTGATATTGTTGAACTTATAATGGCTTTAGAAGAAGAGTTTGATATGGAAATTCCTGATGAAGACGCAGAGAAGATCTCAACTGTTGGCGATGTTATTGATTACATTAACAAAAATTCCTAGCAACCTAGTTTAGACGTTGAGCCTTCATAAGAAGGCTCAACGTCTAATAAAATAATGGATTCATAGTTATACGTACTAAACATTAAAGAATTTGAATATAAGCTAAATTAATATATACAATATACTTCAATTCTATAGATGCAAAATTGCATCGAGGAGGTTTCTATGCCAAAAAGAGTAGTAATAACTGGAATGGGTGCTATAACCCCTTTAGGAAATAATGTGGAAACGTATTGGGAGGCACTAAAACAGGGCAAAAACGGAATAGATAAAATTGATAA
>Ga0209537_1002500_pt1 | contig 18259 bp, 17 predicted proteins | sample BioPla4DNA1_FD_187698 | JGI IMG/M metagenome (GOLD analysis project Ga0209537, IMG submission 187698) | Biogas fermentation microbial communities from Germany - Plant 4 DNA1 (SPAdes) (version 2) | ecosystem: Engineered > Bioreactor > Anaerobic > Digestate | place: Bielefeld, North... | reverse complement strand
CCATGTAATTATATATTGTTTCAGGTTTGTAATAATACAAGCCTTTTTGTGATGCCTGTTTTTAGTTGGATCTCATTTATAGTTTTTTTACATATTTTATTTGACTTTTAATAGTTGGTCTTTCTTTAGTGTGTTTATTAGTATATTGGTAAAGAGTTTATAAGTACATATATTTTTATAAATTCTATAGAATAGCTATACATTTAAAAAGGCTAATATCATATATAGATAAAAGCCTTACTAAAAACAGAAAGTTCTGTATTAGTGATCAGTATAATGCATAAAATTATACTTAATAGCAACCATATGAATAAAATTATGCAATTGTCACTAAAATTGATTATGACAGTAAAAATGAAATTTGTCAATAAGATAAGATGTGGATATTTTAATAAATTCCACAAGAAAAAACATGTTATCCACAATTCCATCCACAAAATCACGAAAAACGTGAATTTCTGTGGATAAAATCCTTCTTTTTATTCATTGTTATAAAAAAATTAAACAAGTTATCAACAATTGTATGGATAATATGTGGATAACTTATCTAGAATAAAGAATAAAGTGTTCAAAAGCTCACAACTAAAAGCTCTGTGCATTGTGGATAATGTGGAAAAAATTTTCTTATTTAAATAATTATAATTGCTTTAATTAATTAAGAATGGTAAATTATAAGTAGTATACTTTATTTATATGAGAGTTACGGCGGGGGGATAATATGAGAAAATTTATGGACGAAAATTTCTTGTTGTTAAGTGAAACGGCTATTAGGTTATATCACGACTATGCAAAGGATATGCCAATCTATGACTATCATTGTCATTTAAGCCCTAAGGAGATTTGGGAAAATAAGCAGTACAACAATATAACAGAGCTATGGCTTTATGGAGATCATTACAAGTGGAGGGCCATGAGGGCCAATGGGATAGAGGAAAAGTATATAACCGGTAATGGAGATGATTTTGAGAAGTTTAAAAAATGGGCTAGTACCGTTCCTTATACTATAGGTAATCCTTTATATCATTGGACTCATCTAGAACTTCGCAGATATTTTGGTATATATGAGCTACTAAATGAAGATACTGCTGAAATGGTATGGAATAAGGCTAATGAAATGTTAAAAACTGAGGACTTTACTCCAAGAGGACTTATTAAGAAATCCAATGTTAAACTTATAGGCACAACTGATGATCCCCTAGATGATCTAAAATACCACGAAAAAATTCAAACATTAGATGATTTTGATGTAAAGGTGGTACCTACCTTCCGTCCTGACAAGGGCGTGGACATCAACAAAGACACATTTAAGGACTGGGTAGACAGGCTAGAAGAAATAGTTGGAAAAGAGATTAATTCTTTTGATGAGTATCTAGCTGCCTTAGAGGAAAGAATAAACTATTTCCACCAAAGGGGCTGCCGCCTATCAGACCATGGCTTCGAATATGTCCCTTATCAAGAAGCGGATAGTAAAAAGCTTGACGAGATTTTGAGAAAAGGACGGAATCAAGAAGATATAAGTTTGGAAGAAGAGGATGCATTTAAGACTGCTGTTATGGTTTTTTTAGGTAAGTTGTATGCAAAATTAGGGTGGACAATGCAGCTTCATATAGGTGCTATGCGCAATAACAATACTAGAATGTTTAGACAAATAGGTCCCGACACAGGTTTTGATTCAATCCATGACCACAACATCGCTTATAATTTATCACGTTTTCTAGATGCTTTGGACGTTGAAAATGCATTACCTAGAACAATATTATATACCTTAAATCCGAAAGATAATTATGTTTTAGCTTCTATGGCAGGTAACTTCCAGGGAGATGGGATTCCTGGCAAGATTCAATTTGGTTCAGCCTGGTGGTTTAATGATCAAAAAGATGGTATGGAAGAACAGATGAAGGTTTTGGCCAACGTAGGTTTACTTACCCGCTTTATAGGAATGCTTACTGACTCTAGAAGCTTCTTATCCTATACAAGGCATGAATATTTTAGAAGAATTCTATGTAATATTATAGGTGAATGGGCTGAAAATGGAGAGGTTCCTAAGGACATGAATTTCTTAGGCAAAATAATTCAGGATATATGCTTTAATAATGCAAAAAACTATTTTCAGATAATTTAACGCCATTTTCTACCCTGATCCAATTGTAAGATAAAAAAAGGGGGCTATGATATGAGAGGTGCACATAACTATTTTTGGGGAATTTTTTTGATTGGAATAGGTATTCTGGTAATTTTAAAATATCAATTTAAGCTTAATATCTCTTTGCTCAGAATTATAGTAGGAGTTCTTTTTGTAGCTATGGGAATATCTGCCTTGATGGGTGGATTCCATACTAGAAATCGATCGGACATGTTTTTTTCTGATGGTATGGTACAGGTAGTGGATCCTGAAAAGGAATACAATATAATCTTTGGTAATATGGTCATTGATTTATCATCTATTCCAAAAGAGAATCTTAGAGATAAAATCCAAATAAATAATGTTTTCGGCAATGCCCTAGTAAAGATTAATCCTGAAATACCTACTGTAATTAAGTTAAGTTCTGCTTTTGGAAGCGGCAATACCCCCGATGGATCAACTATAGTTTTTGGAGATCATACCTATAGAATAGGAGAAGGCACTCCCCAGCTTACTATTGAAGCCAACGTAGTATTTGGTAAAATAGATATAGTAGAAGAAAGAGACAAATAACTGTAAAATCCCGCTTAAGCGGGATTTTATCAGCCCTCTTTCTTGACAAGTAATATGTCTGATGTAAAATAAAAAGAGATAAAAGGCGAGGAGGAATATTTATGATTCGAGATAGCGGAAATATTGCTGTTCATACTGAAAACATTTTCCCTATAATAAAGCAATGGTTATATTCCGACAAAGATATTTTTCTTCGCGAATTAGTGTCCAACGGTTGTGATGCCATCCAAAAGCTTAAAAGGCTATCAAATATAGGAGAAGTTAATCTTGATGGACAACCTGCCTTGCAGGTTAGAGTTGAATTGGATAAGGACAATGGCATCATTAAGGTTATTGATAACGGTATAGGTATGACTGCCGATGAAGTTAAGAAATATATAAACCAAGTAGCCTTTTCCAGTGCTCAAGAATTTATGGAAAAATATAAGGATAAGCCTGGTGAGGAAAGCCAAATAATTGGACATTTTGGATTAGGCTTCTATTCCGCATTTATGGTATCAAAAAAAGTGCAGATTGATACTCTTTCCTGGCAAGAGGGAGCGGATCCTGTGCGTTGGATCAGTGAAACAGGGATGGAATATAGTATGGAGCCTTCTGACAGTAGAACTACTAGGGGAACTACTGTCACCCTCTATATTTCTGATGATAGTAAAGAATTTTTGGAGGCTTACAGGCTTAGGGAGATTTTAAATAAATACTGCAGTTTCTTGCCAGTGGAAATCTATTTCGATGATCTCAGTGACAAGAATAAGAAAAACAAAGAGGAAGAAAGACCTGTAAACCATACCCGTCCCCTGTGGCTAAAGCATCCAAATGATTGTACGGAGGAAGAGTATAGGGAATTTTATCACAAGGTATTCAGCGATTTTAACGACCCCCTATTTTGGATTCATCTAAACGTGGACTATCCCTTTAACCTTAAGGGAATCCTGTATTTCCCAAGATTAAGCAATCAATTTGATACTCTAGAAGGGCAGATTAAACTATACTGCAACCAGGTATTTGTTGCGGATAACATAAAAGAGGTAATCCCAGAATTTTTAATGCTGCTTAAGGGTACTATTGATTGTCCGGATCTACCCCTTAATGTATCCCGTAGCTTTTTACAAAATGATGGTTATGTTCAAAAGATTTCAGCATATATATCTAAGAAAGTAGCTGATAAGCTATCTTCCCTATTTAAAAATGAGCGGGATAACTATAACCAATATTGGGATGATATCAATCCCTTTATTAAATACGGATGTATGAGAGATGAGAAGTTTTATGATAGAGTAAAGGATTTTATAATTTTCAAAAACCTAGATGAGGAATATATTACTCTAGATGAGTATTTAGATAAAAATAAGGACAAGCACGAAAATCAGGTGTTCTATGTTAGTGACAAGGATCAGCAGTCTCAATATATCCGTTTATTTAAAGATAATGATTTGGATGCAGTATATCTAGACAATATAATTGATAACCACTTCATATCCTTCCTAGAGATGAAAAGGCAACCCATCAAATTTAAAAGGGTAGATGCCGATATCTCTGAAAGTTTGAAGGAGAGTCAACATGAGGATAAGGAAAAATCCAATAAAAAGATTGATAAAGCTTTAGAAAAAATCTTTAAAGAAGCAATAGATAAAGACGAATTAAAGATAAGGGTAGAAGGTCTAAAGAATATAAACCTGCCAGCTATGATTTTGCTTTCCGAGGAATCCAGAAGAATGGAGGAAATGATGGCCAGATTTGGGGATATGGGTATTGGTTATACTCCTCCTAGGGAAGAGACCTTGGTATTAAACAGAAATAGTGACCTTATTCAGTCGCTGGTAGAACTATCTAAGGATAGATCTAGAGATGAAGATACAAAAATGATATGCCAGCAGATATACGATTTAGCCCTTATTTCCCATAAACCTTTGGACAGCGAAGAGATGATGAAATTTATAGATCGCAGCAACAAAATCTTGACCAAACTGGCAAGCACTAATAATTAAAAAGAAAGTGGGGTTCTTATGGCGAAAACTTTTGAAGAGATAAATGAGAAAATACGCAATGGTACAGTAGTGGTGGCCACAGCTGAAGAGATTATTGATATAGTGGAAGAAAAGGGTATCAAAGAGGCGGCTAGGCAGGTGGACGTTGTAACCACCGCCACCTTTGGGCCCATGTGTTCTTCAGGAGCTTTTATAAACTTTGGCCATTCTGATCCACCTATTCGTATGTGCAAGATATGGCTAAATGATGTACCAGCTTATGGAGGCTTAGCTGCTGTTGATACTTATATTGGGGCTACTGAGCTGTCAGAGACCAGGGGAATGGAATATGGTGGAGCTCATGTTATTCAGGACCTGGTAGATGGAAAAAAGGTAAGGCTAGTAGCAAAATCCTATGGAACTGATTGTTATCCTAGGCTGGAGATTGACACCTATATAACCTTAGAGGACTTAAATCAGGCTTATCTGTTTAATCCAAGAAATGTATATCAAAACTACAGTGCTGCCACCAATACCTCCAGTAAAGTTATGGACACCTATATGGGAACCCTACTGCCTCAATGTGGTAATGTAACCTATTCTACATCAGGAGAGCTAAGCCCACTACTAAATGACCCCGAACTTAGAACCATAGGCATAGGAACCAGAATATTTCTTGCAGGTGCTCAGGGCTATATTGCCTGGGAGGGAACCCAATTTGTATTAAATAAAGAAAAAATTGATGAGGATACCACCATGTATTCGGGGGCAACCCTTGCAGTAATAGGCAACTTAAAGGAAATGAACTCGAGATATCTAAGGGCGGCCAGCTTTAACCGATACGGTACAACAATGTTTGTAGGAATAGGTATACCTATTCCTGTAGTGGATGAAGAAATGATGGAGTTTTTGGCTGTTTCCAATAAGGATTTATATACTAATGTAGTGGATTATAGTGTACCCAGCCGATCTAGACCCACTTTAAGGAAGGTAAGCTATGAGGAGCTTCGTAGTGGGAGTATAGAATTAAATGGAAAGAAGGTTCAAACTGCACCCCTGTCCAGTTTAAGAAGGGCTAGAGAGATAGCAAATCTTTTGAAAGAGAGTATACAAAAGGGAGAGTTTTTATTACAGCAGCCAGTGCAGCCTTTGCCTAAGGAAAGAACCTTCAATCCATTAAAAGATATGGTGGTGAAATAGATGAAAAAAATAAAGCTTATACTATATTTCCCTCCAGAAAGAACTGATAAACCCTTTACCTATCATTTAGTAAAGGATTATGATGTGATCTTTAATATTCTCCAGGCAGAAATTCAGCCAGGTAAGAGAGGCAGGCTGACCATTGAGCTGGAGGGAACCGAGGAAAATATCCAGAGAGCACTAGAGTTTACTAGGGAGTATGGAATTGAATATCGTCCCTTTAATAAAAATATAGTAAGAAATCAGGGTGAATGTATAGACTGCGGAGCCTGTACCGCTGTTTGTCCTTCAGATGCCTTGCATATGAATACTGAAACATGGAAATTAAACTTTGATGAAAAAAAGTGTCTAGTATGTGAATTGTGCATTAGAGCTTGTCCTGTAAAGGCTATTGACGTTAATATGTTTGAATAGGTACTATGATGATGATTGTTATGATTATAGAATAAGTTATTGAAAAGGATTAACTTTAGAGAGCAATATCTCATGAAAGGATCAATATGGAACAGGAAAGATTCTATAGGCAGCTGTATAGCTCCCAAGATTTGGTTTACTTTAACGTAAAGGTTGAACAGACTGATCTAAATATTGGGGCATACAAGAGACTCACCAAAGAGGCTGTTGGCGTAATTAAAAAATATCGTCAGGATATTAAAGATTATATCAGGGAAGTCCCTGAATTTTTGACTTCACTGAAACCATTACCCTGTCCTGTCCACGCTTTGCCCATTATAAAGGATATGTGTCAAGCAGCCCAAAAGTGTAGTGTAGGACCTATGGCTGCAGTAGCTGGAGCCATAGCCCAGTATGTGGGTGAGGAGTTATCAAAATTTTCCCGGGAAATAATCGTCGAAAATGGCGGTGATATATATATAAAAAGCAGTAAGGAAAGAATAATAGGGATTTATGCTGGGGATTCTCCCCTTTCTGGCAGAATTGGCATAAAAATAAAGCCAGAAGATTGTCCTTTGGGGGTATGTACTTCTTCGGGGAAAATAGGCCATTCCCTAAGTTTTGGCCAAGCTGATGCAGTGGTTATCATATCTAAAGATGTTGCACTAGCCGATGCTGCTGCTACAGCCATAGGGAATATTGTTAAAAAGGTAGAAGATATACAAAGAGCAATAAGCTTGGCAAAGAATATTTCAGGAATTTTAGGTGTTTTAATTATTATAGATGATAAGTTGGGAGCTTGGGGAAATATTGAGCTGGTGAAGTTATAAAATAAAAATCCTATTTGACATTTGGGCCAACATAGTATAAAATTATACGGTAACAATTATGATATGACTTTTGTGCACCCGTAGCTCAGCAGGATAGAGCACTGGTTTCCTAAACCAGGTGTCGGGGGTTCGAATCCCTCCGGGTGTACCACAAAACCTAGGCGTATCGATGATATGAACGCCTAGGTTTTCTTTTTTAATCCAAATCTTCTAGTATAGAAGTACAATGGGGGCAGCGAGTGGCCTTTAGGGAAATCTTACTAATACAATAAGGACATTCTTTTGTAGTAGGTTCGACAGGTGCAGGTTTTGGCTTAAACTTATTGATTTGCTTTATAACAAAGAAAATGGAAAATGCGATGATAAAGAAATCTATAAGTACAGTAATAAAAGCTCCGTAGTTTAGGGTAGCGGCCCCATTCTCGGTGGCTTCGGCTAAGGTTTTATACTTTTTTCCATCTAAACTAATAAAAAGATTGCTAAAGTCAATACTACCTGTTAATAAACTAAGGATAGGCATAATAATATCATTCACTAGAGATGTAACTATTTTGCTGAAAGCTCCTCCGATGATTACACCAATAGACAGATCAATTATATTTCCTTTAGTAGCGAACTCTTTAAACTCTTTCCACATAAAAACATCCCCTTTGATTGGTCTATAAAATAATTCTATCATACTGAACAAAAAAATATAAGAATCTACTAAAATATGATATACTATATAAAGTTGGTCTTTTTTTTATTATATATATTTTACAATGAAAGGGATGCACAATGGGAGTTTTCTTACATATTCTAAACAACAATATTATTCCTATTTTTTTGTTGATTTTTTTAGGATATGCATTAAGTAAGAAATTTAATGTAGATATTAATACACTAACCAAAGCTAATTTTTATATATTCTTACCAGTGTTTATATTCACTAATATCTATAGTACAAAAATTCCTTTAGAAATGATAAAGATATGTGGCTTTGCAGTCCTAGTGTTAATACTGAATGCAATGATTGGGAATCTTATTTCTCATAAAAGGGGTTATGATACTGGGAAAAAATTTGCATTTCTAAACTCTGTTATGTTCTATAATTCCGGGAATATAGGTGTGCCATTGGTTACCCTGGTTTTTAGCAGTGATCCTTATATAATAGAAGGCTCTACTCCTTATTTAGATTTAGCAGTAGCTATTCAAATAACAGTATTGGTTGTTCAAAATATAACCACTAACACTTTTGGATTTTTTAATGCAGGAAGGGCTAAACTTCACTGGAAGAATTCAATAAAAAAAATCTTTAGTATGCCGGTTATATATGCTATACCTTCTGCATTAATACTTAAACTTCTGCCCTATGATTTAACTGAAATTCCTATATGGAAAGGGCTAGAGTATATTCGAAGCGGTCTCATATCCCTTGCCCTTATCACCTTAGGGGTCCAGCTTTCTAGGACCAATTTTCAGTTTGGAAGCAAAGATGCCTATATAGCATCATTTATTCGCTTATTGGGAGGACCAACAATAGCTTTTATATTGATTAAAATTATGGGCTTTAGCGGAATAATTGCACAGGTATTGATGATATCAACATCAGTGCCCACTTCTGTTAATACTGCCTTAATTGCTGTAGAGTATAATAATCATCCTGATTATGCTTCACAAACTGTATTAATAACAACTATATTTAGTGCCATTACTTTATCTTTAGTAATTTATCTGGCAAGGATTATTTTCCCTGTTGTTTAAGGAGAATAATAAAGGCAAAGATATAAGATCTTTGCCTTTTATACATTAATCCCTGATAATTTTTTCTAAATCAATAATCCCCCTACCCTCTGCATTAGCATCCTTGACTATTGGAATAGCATTATCCATTAAAACCTTCTTGATTTGATTTGGAGTCCATGAAGGATTTTTCTCCAGTAATAAGGCTACCGAACCTGATACAATTGGTGTTGCTACCGATGTACCAGACATGGTTGTGTAAGGAACTGGAGAAAGAATATTTCTCTGGCCGGACTTATACTCCTTATCGGTATTAACGGATACTACTTTAACGCCAGGTGCTACAACATCTGGTTTAATACGCATTCCTACGGGCCCCCTGCTAGAAAATTCTGCTATGGTATCGTCGGATATATCAGGGGTCCTTTTATCGTCAGCGGCTCCTACAGTTATAACTTTGGAGCTAACACCAGGGGATGTTATGGTCGAGGGTTGGGGGCCTGAGTTTCCAGCTGCAACCACAACAGTTACGCCCCTATCCCACAGCGCCTCTACACCTCTTATCATGGCATCGTTAGAGGACAGTCTCTTTGCTTGAGTGCCTAATGACATGGATAGCACTTTGATATTTAGTTTTTCTTGATTATCAGCAACCCATTGTATGGCAGCTAATATGTCTGAAGTACTGCCACTTCCGTTCTTATTTAAAGCTCTTAAAGCGATTATGTCTGCTTCAGGTGCTATCCCTTGATACTTTCCCCGGGAACGATAACCACTCCCTGCAGCAACGCCGGCTACAAAAGTCCCGTGCCCATTATCATCATAGGGCAGGTCTTTATTATCTACGAAATCTTTGAAGGCCTTAATTCTATTGGTAGGCCTAAGAAAATCCATATGAAGGTATATGCCCGTATCTATTATGGCGATGCCAACCCCCTTGCCTGTGTAACCGGTCCGATTTAGTATATGGGCTTTAACCTCCTGGGAGGCTATATCCATTTGGGCTTTTACAGATGCATCAGCAGTGATATATTTTACATATCTTGCTGCTGCCAGATCTAAAAGCTTGGATGAAGGTATTTCTACACTAAAAGAATCAATTAAAGGATATTGATATTTAACCTTAGCACCTAGTTTTGCTAGGGTTTCTTGACATATATCATCACAGCCTTTATGAGAATGGAGAATTATTGATACTGACTGATCCGACATAGTGTTCATGGTTTTCATAAGTTCAGGATCAATTTTTTTTAGAATGGCTCTTCTGGTAAAGATAATAATGACCCCCTTTCTTATACGGTCAATAGTAATGAGCTGTATACAAGCCTGGATATCAAAATTCATATATCCATGGTATATAATATGAATGGGGGGCAATTTGTGACACGATTATTGATTTTATCAAGATAGTGTGCAATAATACCAAATGGCATAGTTTTAATATATGGGGCAGTTTAGGATGTGATATTTTTGTATGAAAAGTTTATGAGAGAGGCGTTAAAAGAGGCACAAAAGGCCTATGATTTGGACGAGGTTCCCATAGGCGCTGTAATAGTTAAAGATGGGCAAATCATTGCACGAGGCCATAATCTTAGGGAGAGAGAGCAGAATCCCATATTGCATGCAGAGATGGTGGCCATTTATCGTGCAGCCCAAAAAGTTAAAAGCTGGAGATTGACTGGGTGTGAAATTTATGTTACCATTGAACCGTGTCCCATGTGTGCGGGAGCCTTGATACAAGGCCGGCTGGATAGGGTAATATTTGGTGCCAGGGATCCCAAGGCAGGATGTACAGGAAGCTTATATAATCTAGTGCAAGATAATCGTTTTAACCATAGATTAGAAGTGATAGAAGGTATTCTGGAAGAGGATTGTAGGCAGATAATTAAGGATTTTTTTAGAAGGAAAAGACAAAAAAAGCCTAGTTTAATTGATATAAATCTGGAGAAGTAGCGAAGTGGTCATAACGCGCCGCACTCGAAATGCGGTTGTCCGCAAGGGCACGTGGGTTCGAATCCCACCTTCTCCGCCAGTAAAAAGGATTTACGTTTATTTCGTAAATCCTTTTTGTTATTTTATCATTGTTCTATCTTCTAAAACCACGGCATATTAATATAAGACTGTGACAACCAACAATTTAGCTTTAATGTTTAATTTAGGAAATTGAAGTAAAAAATTATTTATATAGAATCATGGAAATGAGAAGAAGGAATAATGATGAAAAAATTTAACATAGACAAGAACCATGTAATATTAATAGTTATGATATTAACTGGAGTTTTATTAACTATTTTGTTTGTTTATATATTTAATAAACTTTTTGCCATATCTACATGGCAGGCCATTAAAACATTTATAGAGGTTTTTTTCTAATGGTAGAATCAATTGCATAAGCTTCATCCTTTATCTATAATAGAACTAAGCAGCTAGTATAATGTTTTATAAGTTGTAGTATAGTAGCATATTAATACTCAATACAAAACTTAAAAATAGGGTGAAGTCATGAAAAAACAAATAAGCAACTATTCGGAGCCTTGGTATGAAAGATGGCCAGCATTAATGGAAACCTTTCCGGAAAAGGATATATGGTTTTTGCAGGATGATTATATAATAAAGGCCAATAAAATACTTATGCTAGATCAAAAACCTCTAAATGCTTTGTTGGAAGCCGTATCCTATGTTAGGAATAATTCATTTTTGTCCAAGCTAGTATGGTATTTTAGTCATATGATATATGATAATCATACAGAGCTTAACCCTTGGCAAGTTCCTTTTCCCCAATTAGTGAATAACCATAGAAATATAAATGATTTATTAGGTCTTATTATACTGCTGTCTGGCTTTGATAGGATTTTAGAATTTCATAGATCTAAAAAAGTACCAATTCAGATTACCATTGATACCTTTCGAGATATTAAGATATGGCTTAAGGACTTTTATAGAAAAAATGGCAGATGGGGACTTAAAGAAAATCAATGGTTAATTCATCATTTTACAGGCAGACTGTATAGATTAGGAAGACTTCAATTTGCTATGGATAAATTTACAGGAAGAATCAAAGTTTTTAAGAATAAGCATGATGGCGTTGTTATAGCCCTATCAGAAGAAGGGATATGGTACACAAGAGATGGGTTGGTAAACGGGACTAATGGAATAAATGAATCTGATGGGGTATGGATGTCTAAATTTCAAGAGGATGAAGAATTTTATATTGGTAATCCAATATCTCCTGATGGCAAGGCTATAAATAAGACTGTAAAGCTAAAAAAATTAGATTGGCGCCCAAAGCTGGCAAAGGATGAACCAGTGTTGGATTTGCATATCCCCGAAGATGGTAGGATGGATCATAACCTATGTGGACAATCTATAGAGAAGGCAAGGGAGTTTTTCCCAAATTATTTTCCTGAATGGGATTATAGGGCCTTTACCTGTACTACCTGGCTTTTTGATTCTCAGTTCCAAACTCTACTACCATCCAGTTCCAATATAGTAAGGTTTCAGCAGGAATTTTATCTTTATCCAGTGCAAAGTAATGACTCCCAAACCTTTGACAGAGTATTTGATGGTAAGCCCGAGGATTTTAATAATGCACCTAGGGATACTTCCCTTCGTAGAGCCATAATTGATCATTATTTACGCGGAGGGCATCTGAGAGGAGCTGGCGGCTTTATTTTAAAGGATGATATAGATTGGGGTAGTCAAATCTATCAAAAGAAAAGGAGAGTTGACTGTGTTTCAATTTGAAAAGATAAGCACCAAGGATAAGAAATCTTTTTATAAGGAGCTAAATGGCTATTTGGAGAGTCTGTTAGATGGTGAGCCAGATTGGCTGGCAGGGATATCTAATGCATCTTCCCTTTTGTATCTAATGCTAGAAGATATTAATTGGGCTGGATTTTATCTGTACAAAGGAGGAGAGTTGGTACTTGCTTCTTTTCAGGGAAAACCTGCCTGTGTTAGAATAGCTATGGGCAAAGGGGTATGTGGTACTGCTGCAAAGACTAGGGAAATACAGATAGTGGAGGATGTAAATAAATTCCCTGGGCATATTGCATGTGATGCAGCATCCCAGTCGGAGATTGTGCTGCCCATAATAAAAGAGGATAGTCTAATAGGGATATTGGATATAGATAGCCCAATAAAAGCACGATTTGATAAAGAGGATGCTGAAGGTCTAAAAGCTTTTGTAGATATTCTTAATAAATATTTAAAATGGCCTGATGAATTTATATAATATATTATATAGGAATCCATATAGGAAAGCTGCAGTAGAAAGTTTAGAATAAAAAATAATTGTAACATAGAAGGAATGATAGTTTATGAATATGTCTGAATATCAGCGCAAGGCTATGCGCACTAAAGGGAATTATTCTACCGTTGAAGAGCAAATTTTAAATGCTAGCCTTGGGCTGGCTGGCGAGGTAGGAGAGTGTGTAGATCATATAAAAAAGGTAGTCTTTCATGGACATAAATTGGACAAGGAGTATATAAAAAAAGAATTAGGGGACATTGCCTGGTATATTGCCCTAATGTCAGATGCATTGGGCTTGGATATGAGTGATATATGCAGAGAGAATATTGCAAAGCTAGAAAAAAGATACCCTAATGGATTTGATAAAGAGTTAAGCAAAAACAGACAAGAGTAGAAATAAATAAAGCCCCGATTAATGGTCATATGAATTACCATTAATCGGGTATTTTATTATTTTTAAAAGAAAAATCATTATAACGAAACTAAATACACAATATGTAGTGTAAAATCTGTTTGACGGGGTATATATATAGTGGTAGAATTTTGTTAGCATTATTTTTACAAAATCTTCGTATTAAATTACAGTCGTGTTGGGGAGGGTATTATGAGTAAATTTGACCATCTAATAGTAAGAAAATTTACCAAACAGCTTGAGGTGGACAAAAATAGGACGGTATATGATCTCTTCGAATGGAAAACAGTGGACGTAATATTAAGGGATTATAGGACAAATAAAGTAATTTGTGATATGAGGGATTTGGAGTTTCCAGCCCATTATTCACAGAATGCCTGCGATATTATTGCTAGTCATTATTTTAGAAAAGCAGGCGTAAATAATCATGTTGGCCATGAGCGCAGTATGCGTGAGGTAGTACATCGAATGGTGTCTTTCTGGGTGGCTGCTTTAATGGACGAAGGCCTTATTGATACAGAGGAGCAAAAACAAATTTTATACGATGAGCTGGCATATTTGCTATTGGCCCAGGCATGGGCTCCTAACTCTCCTCAATGGTTTAACACTGGTTTAAAGATGGCTTATGGCATTAAAGGAGAGCCTAATGGACTATATTACTATGATCCAGAGCATAAAGAAGTAGTAGAGAGTAAAGATCTCTATACAAGAACCCAAGCATCAGCCTGCTTTATTATATCAATTCAAGATAAGCTTATTGGTGAACAGTCAATATCAGAGCATTATGTCACTGAGACCAAGCTTTTTAAAGGTGGTTCTGGTACAGGTACTAATTTCTCTACTCTGCGTGCCGAAGGTGAAAGGTTATCAGGTGGGGGAGTTTCATCAGGTCTACTTAGCTTTTTAAAAGGTTTTGACAGGAATGCGGGAGCTATTAAATCTGGCGGCACTACACGTCGGGCTGCTAAGATGGTTATTGTAGATGATGATCATCCAGATATTATGGATTTTATAAACTGGAAGAGGTTAGAGGAAGAAAAGGTTAGAGCCCTTGGCAAAATGGGCTATGATACTGATTTCAACGGAGAAGCTTATAATACGGTCTCTGGCCAAAATGGTAATAATTCAGTACGCCTGCAGGACGAGACTATGAAGAAAATATTAAATCTTGATAAAGACCCTAATGCAACTATTGCCTTAAAGGGTCGGGTGGATCCTAGTGTTAATAAAGAGCTTAAGGTTAAAGAGCTTTGGGACGCTATTAATGAAGCGGCGTATTACTGTGCTGATCCTGGATTGCAATTTCATGGAAGGTTTAACGAATGGCATACTTGTCCAGCAGGTGAAGATGGACAACTGTGGACCAAGCATAACCAGATAAATGCTACTAATCCATGCAGTGAATATGCCTTTTTGGACGATACATCCTGCAACCTGGCATCCATAAACCTTTATTATTTTCTTGATGTAGAAACTGGTAGGTTTATGTTAGATGAATTTTTGCATACTGTAGCATTGGTTCAAATGGTTTTGGAAGCCTCTATACATTGGGGACAATATCCTACAAAACACATAGCCAGAAAAACTTACTTTTTTAGAACCACAGGCCTTGGTCCTGCAAATCTTGCTTCCCTCATTATGGCTTGTGGGTATCCTTACGACTCTCCTGAAGCTAGGACCATGGCAGCATCTATAATGGGCATTATGACCGGATATTCCTATTATGTTTCATCTTTGATGGCACAAAAATTAGGCCCTTTTGAGAAGTATGATATAAATAAGGAGCATATGCTGCGGGTTATTCGAAATCATGCCAGGGTAGCTGGTGCTAGACAGGATAGCTATGAAGGTCTTAGCTATCAACCTATGGAAGTGGAACATAAAACCCTAAAAAAGATAGGCTGGAATGATGTTAGTAATACTTTAGTTAAGGTATGGAATATGGCATATGAGAGCGGCTATAAAAATGGTTATCGAAATGCCCAGGTAACTGTAGTTGCACCTACTGGTACCATATCCTTTGCTATGGATTGTGGCGCTACTTCTATTGAACCCTTCTATGCCCATGTAATATACAAAAAGCTCGCTGGCGGGGCCTCTATGGTTATGGTAAATCCGGTAATTGAGACTGCCCTTAGAAGGCTTGGCTATTCAGAAAAACAGATAGATGAGATTATTGGCTATATCCTGCGCAAGGATGAGGATGATAATATTATCGATGGCAAGATAGAAGGCGCACCCCACCTGAAGCCAGAACATTATGCAATATTTGACACTGCCAGCAGGTGCGGTACAGGGAAAAGAGCCATCTCTCCCGAAGGTCATGTGCTTATGGTGTCTGCTATTACTCCCCTTATTTCGGGAGCGATATCCAAGACTGTAAATCTGCCTAATTCAGCAACTGTAAAGGATATTGAGAGAATTCATTTATTGGCCTACAACACAGGATCCAAGGCTATTGCCATATATAGAGATGGCTCAAAGGCCAGTCAGCCATTGACATCATCTAAAGATAGTGAAACAGAAAAAAGACTGGAGGATATGACCTATCAAGAGCTACTTGAGATAGCAAAGGCAAGCAGGGAGAGAAAAGCTGTACGCAGGAAAGTTACAGGAAGGAGGCCTGGATTTACCCATAGTGCTAAGATAGGTGATATTGAGCTTTATGTAACAGTGAACTTTTATCCTGATGGCAGAATTGGTGAGCTCTTTATCTCTACCGATAAAGAAGGTACAGTGGTTAAGGGCCTACTTGCTTCCTTGTCCAAGGCTATATCTAATATGCTTCAATACAATATTCCGCCTCAGGAAATATCTAGAATGCTAAGGGGACAACAATATGAACCATCAGGCTTTGTTAGCCGTCATCCCTACATTAAACATGCGTCGTCTATTTCTGATTTAGTAAGCAAGATAATAGACATTGAACTGGGCAACTTTTCTAGGTGTGAGGCAAAGCCTGAGGTAGACGAAGCGGTGTTATCTGCTAATGATTTGGTTACAGCCTCCAGCAGCTCAAGCCCACCTAACAATGAGCCTTATTATCAATATTCCTATGATGAAACTGAAAAAGGTGAGCGCATCTATGGTGAAGTCTGTGCTATCTGCGGCAGTATCAGGCTAAGAAGGAATGGAACCTGCAAGGTTTGTGAGGAATGTGGTGCTACCACAGGGTGTTCGTAAGTTATCATAAGGTGCTACTGAAGGATCATTCACTTATCAATAGTACATTATACTCATATAGTGATTCTTGTTAAGATATTACAATAGGATAATTTATAGTTCACATGTTATTCTTAACGAAAAATAGATAAATGCGAGGGCTAAGCAAATGAAACAATACCTAGACCTTTTAAAACATATATTGGATAAGGGTATTCAGAAAGAAGATAGGACTGGTACAGGTACAATTAGCATATTTGGTTATCAGATGAGGTTTAATTTAGAGGAGGGTTTTCCCCTCCTCACCACCAAAAAACTTCATTTGAAGTCTATAATCTATGAACTGCTCTGGTTTATAAGAGGGGATACCAATATTAGGTATCTTAAGGAACATGGTGTTAGTATATGGGATGAATGGGCTGATGAAAATGGAGATCTAGGCCCCATATACGGATACCAATGGAGATCCTGGCCTAGATATGACGGAGGACATATAGATCAGCTAAGCCGAGTAATAAATGAGATAAAGAATAATCCCTACTCCAGAAGACATATAGTTAGCGCATGGAATGCAGCTGACATTGACAAGATGGCACTGCCACCTTGTCATTGCCTGTTTCAGTTTTATGTGGCAAATGACAGGCTTTCATGTCAGCTATATCAAAGAAGCGGTGACGTTTTTCTTGGAGTTCCCTTCAATATAGCATCCTATTCTTTGTTGGTAATGATGGTGGCTAAGGTATGCGGACTAAAACCTGGTGAATTTATTCACACCTTAGGAGATGCACATATTTACTTGAACCATATTGATCAGGTAAAACTGCAGCTTACACGACAGCCTAGAAAGCTGCCTCAAATGATTATTAATAGAGAAGTTGATTCTATATTTGATTTTAGATACCAAGATTTTAAGCTTATTGGCTACAATCCACATCCCCATATAAAAGGAGAAGTATCGGTATGATATCCATTATTGTTGCTATGGATCGAAACAGGGTTATAGGGAAAAACAACCGTATGCCTTGGAAGCTTCCTGCTGACCTGGCTTATTTTAGAAAGGTTACCTTAGGTCATACTGTTGTAATGGGCCGAAAAACATTTGAATCCATAGGCAAGCCCCTTGAGGGAAGAAAAAATATTATTTTAACAAGGAACGAGGAATATGCCAAAGAAGGCTGCCTAGTGGTTCATTCCCTAGAGGAAGCTTTAAAAATGATACAGGATGAGAAAGAGTGCTTTATTATAGGAGGTGCGAAGATTTATTCTGCATTCCTTCCTTATGCACAAAAACTTTATATAACCTATATAGACCATGAATTTGAAGGTGATACCTATTTTCCTGAAATAAATTATGACCAATGGAGAATGGTATCTAGAATTCCAGGTCCCCAAAACGAAAAAATCCCCTTTGACTATTATTTTGAAGTATATGAGCGAAACAATAAATAATTCGAACAAATGCTTGACACTATGAATATAATATGCTATTATACCGGAAATGCGAAATATTATTTTGTGAAGAGAGGGGGTCACATGCCAATTTCACTGGATCATATTGATAAAAAAATATTATTACTTCTTGAACAAGATTCTTCTATCTCAAATCTTGAACTTTCAAAAGCTGTGGGG
>Ga0209537_1002498_pt1 | contig 18265 bp, 16 predicted proteins | sample BioPla4DNA1_FD_187698 | JGI IMG/M metagenome (GOLD analysis project Ga0209537, IMG submission 187698) | Biogas fermentation microbial communities from Germany - Plant 4 DNA1 (SPAdes) (version 2) | ecosystem: Engineered > Bioreactor > Anaerobic > Digestate | place: Bielefeld, North... | reverse complement strand
TTCATCAAGCTGTTCTCTTCGATCTACATAGATCATATAATAGGGTTCTGTGTGACTGATGTTGAAGAGAACCTCTTCGATCTGAGATGGGAACACATTGACACCTCGAATCACCAGCATGTCATCGGTGCGTCCCTGGAAGCGATCGATCCTCAGATGAGTGCGCCCGCAGGAACACCCTTCCTCAGGGATGATCCTGGTGATATCTCTGGTGCGATAGCGGATCATAGGCAGTGCTTCTTTGGTAAGCGTGGTGATCACCAGTTCTCCGTAGCTTCCCGGTGGCAGTTGTTCACCTGTTTCCGGCTCCACAATTTCTGCTAAAAAGTGATCCTCCCAAATATGCAAGCCCTCTTTGGCAGGGCATTCCACCGCAACACCAGGGCCGATCACCTCGCTGAGTCCGTAGACATCCAGAGCGATAATCCCCAGCCTTTTTTCAATCTGCTCCCTGAGGTTTAAAGACCAGGGTTCTGCTCCAAAAAGCCCTCCCTCAAGACAGAGTTCATCTTTAGATACACCCATCTCCTTCATCACATCTGACAGATGGAGGGCATAAGAGGGTGTACAGGTCAGGATTGTAGAACCAAAGTCCTTCATCAGCATTATCTGTCTTTTGCTTTGTCCCCCTGATACCGGGATTACAGATGCACCGATCAGTTCTGCACCATAGTGTACACCCAGTCCGCCTGTAAACAAACCATAACCATAGGCGTTCTGGATCTTAGAATTTTTATTTGCTCCACAGCAGCTAAGGGACCTGGCCATCACCTCAGCCCAGGAGCGAATATCCTGTCGTGTATAACCCACAACAGTGGGTTTCCCAGTTGTCCCTGATGAGGCATGGAGTCTGATAACCTCACTTAAAGGAACGGCAAATAAGCCGTAGGGGTAATTGTCACGCAAATCATCTTTATTTGTAAAGGGAAGTTTTTTCAGATCATCAAGAGATTTTATATCATCGGGTTTGAGGCCGATTTTATCGAAGGCATTGCGGTAGAATGGGACATTCTCATAAACCCGGCTAACGGTTTCCCGCAGGCGTTTCTCCTGTAAAACGCACAATTTCTCCCGTGGCATACACTCATATTCTTCATTCCAATAGTGAGCCAAAAACAATTCCTCCTCACCCAAAATACTACAGCAAATTCTATTAGATCAGCTATCAACTGTCAAGTTAACAGAAAACCCCACAAATGCCGTGGGTCCCGGTGTCTGAACCTGGCTCAGCACGGTGGTGCCCTCCTGGTTGCTTTATGTTCCCTTGATACAAGGCATACAAGCCACAACCAGAGTCCAGGCTCCAATAGTTTTGGTGTTGGCTCAAAACTCCCAGGATTCCCACGCACATCGTAGGGTTTATCAATTCATCTTGCAGCTAAAATTTTATCACAGGAGAGGTGCTTTTTCAAGATGCCATTTCCTGTTAGTTATCCTCATCGCTCTCTTCATCAAGGGCTGTCCTGATATGGAGTTCCTCCAACTGCCTTTCTGCAACAGGCGCTGGTGCACTGGTTAATAGACAGGTAGCGCTCTGTGTCTTGGGAAAAGCGATCACATCACGAATCGTTGACAAACCCAGTATGGTCATCATCATCCGGTCAAAGCCCAGGGCTATCCCGCCATGGGGAGGTGCTCCATACTCCAGGGCTTCTATAAGAAAACTGAACTTATCCCAGACATCTTCCTCTTTAAGCCCGATGGATGAGAAAAGGCGCTTCTGCACCTCCTGTTTGTGGATTCTGATGCTGCCGCCACCCAGTTCTATCCCGTTGAGAACCAGATCATAGGCCCGTGCTCTGACCCTTTCCGGGTCGGTTTCCAATAAAGGCAGATCCTCTTCTTTGGGGGAAGTAAAGGGGTGATGCACAGCTTCCAGCCTCTGCTCATCTTCGTTATACTCCAGCAGGGGAAAATCTGTTATCCAGACAAAAGAAAACACACCGCTGTCTATTAGATCAAGTCGTTTGGCAAGCTCCAACCTCAGCAGCCCTAAAACCTCTTCAGCGATCTCACTGCGATCCGCAACAAAGAGTAGGAGATCCCCTGTCTTTGCTCTCATTTCAGCAACAAGGCTGTCTACCTCTTCAGCTTTCATCAGTTTTAACAAAGGGGACCTGATGCCGTTCTCGCCCAGGATAAACCAGGCTAGCCCCCGGGCACCCCATTCCACTGCCAGCGCAGACAGTTCATCAAGCACCTTTCTGCTGAACACAGCAGCACCAGGTACACAAATACCCCTCACAACTCCACCTTTTTTAACGGGATCAGCAAAAACCCTGCAGCCGCTGTCTGCCAGCAGTGTTGATACATCCACTATCTCCAGCCCAAAGCGCAGGTCCGGCTTATCAGACCCATATCTGGCCATGGCCTCCCGGTAGGTTAGCCTGGGGAAGGGCCTGGTCAGTTCAATACCCAACACTTCCCGAAAAAGATGAACAAACATCTCCTCGATCAGTTCCTGTACATCTGCTTCATCTACAAAAGACATCTCAATATCCAGTTGGGTGAATTCCGGCTGGCGGTCCGCTCTCAGATCCTCATCCCGAAAACAGCGGGCAAACTGGAAATAACGCTCAAAGCCGGCGATCATCAGGATCTGCTTAAATAACTGCGGTGACTGGGGCAGCGCAAAAAATTCACCTGGGTGCACCCTGCTGGGGACCAAGTAATCCCTGGCACCTTCAGGGGTGCTACGGGTCAACAAAGGGGTTTCCAACTCCAAAAAACCATTCTTGCTTAAAAAATCACGAATAATAGCCGCTGCCTGATGGCGCATAGAAAAGATATGCCAGTACTCCGGCCGCCGCAGATCCAGATAACGATAACGCAGACGGAGTGCTTCATCAACACCTGCCGCGTCTCCGGGGTAAAAGGGTAGAGCTTTGGCAGTATTAAGGATCCTGATATCATGGGATATAACTTCAATATCACCTGTAGCCATATTGGGGTTCTCTGTACCGGGCGGTCTTTTCCTGACCTCACCCTGCACAGCAAGCACATATTCGGCACGCACACCGTTCGCCTTCTCAAAAGCATCTACATCAATATCAGGGCTTACTACCACCTGGACCACACCACTTCTATCCCGCAGGTCAAGAAAAATGACCCCTCCGTGGTCACGCCTTTTCTTTACCCAGCCCATCAAAACTATATCCTGCCCTGTATTGTTTAAGGAAAGTTCTCCACAGTTATGAGTTCTCTTTAATTTCCCATTGCTTTCCACATTACAGCCTCCTTAGTTCAGCAAAGACTTTAGGTATTCCACAAGACCATTCCGAGGAAGTTCCAACTGTTCCCCTTTCAGCATATCTCTCAGCACTAGACGGCCCTGTTTAATTTCTTCCAGGCCAAAAATAACCACATAACTTGCCCCTAACCTGCCTGCAAATTTCATCTGGGCTTTGAGGCTGCGGCCCATCAGATCTTTTTCTGCAGCAAAACCGGCCTTTCTCAGTTCCAAAAGCAGCAGCACAGCCTCCCTCTCCAATTTTCCTTCCGGGTCTTCCCCTGCTGTAGCTATATAGATGATCTTTTTCTGCTCTAAGGGGAGTTGGACACCCTGATTCTCCAGTGCTATTAAAACACGCTCCAATCCGATGGCAACCCCGATACCGGGTATAGATACCCCCCCAATGGTTTCCACCAGATTGCTATAGCGACCCCCTCCAGCTAATGAACCCTCATCAGGCCCTGCAGTTGTTACTTCAAACACAGTTTGTGTATAATAGTCAAGCCCACGCACCAGTTTTTTATTTATTTCAAAGGGCATCCCGGTTAATTTCAAATACTCCTGTACCTGCTGGAAATGACTGCTGCAATCCCCGCACAGGTAATCATGAATATCTGGTGAACCATCCAGCAACCGCTGGCAGCTCTCTTCTTTACAGTCCAAAACTCGTAAAGGATTTCTCTCCAGCCTGCCCCTGCAGTTTGCACAGAGCAACTCCCGGTGGCTTTCTGTGAACTTTTTCAAAGCCCTACCAAAATCGGACCTGCACTGAGGGCATCCTACACTGTTGACCAATACCCTTAGATTTGTCAATCCCAGTTTGGTAAAAAAGTCGTAGGTGTAACAGATAACCTCCATATCCAGTGCCGGGTCTATACTTCCAAAAGCCTCAATCCCCAACTGGTGAAACTGACGCATACGCCCTGCCTGGGGACGGTCATAACGGAACATCGGGCCCAGATAATACAGTTTCACAGGCTGGGGTTGGTTGTTCAAATGGTTCTCCAGATAAGCCCTGACAACCCCTGCTGTCCCCTCAGGACGCAGTGTGATGCTCCTTCCTCCCCGATCCTGAAAGGTGTACATCTCCTTTTGCACAATATCGGTGGTATCCCCAACACCGCGCTGAAAAAGCTCTGTGTGCTCAAAAATGGGAATTCTGATCTCATGGTAGCCGTAAATTTCATTTACTTCCCTGGCTATCTTCTCCACATAATGCCATTTCTCTATTTCCCCTGGTAGCAGATCCTTTGTACCCCGGGGTGCCTTAATCAATGTCACCATCTCCTTTTAAACCAGAAACTGCCTCAATATATTCCGATTATACCAAATCACGGTTTTCCGGGTAAAACAATCTATTTGAGAAAAGGGTTATTCAGCCTTTCATTTTTAACTGTGGTAGCAGGGCCATGCCCTGGATAAACCACATAGTCATCCCCACAAGGCAGGATCTTATTTTTGATGGAGGCAATAATATCCCTGTATGAGCCTCCGGGAAAATCAGTCCTGCCTATGGAACCCTCAAAAAGAGTATCCCCCGAAAAAATAACCCCATTACCCTTAAGTGAAATACTGCCTCTGGTATGTCCAGGGGTATGCAGAACAACCAGCAGCTCTTTACCTACAGTAAGTTCATCACCATCAGAAAGTATAAGATCAGGAGCTTGGCATGTGTATTCCCCACCCATATACAAAGAAAGGTTTTGGCTGGGATCAGTCAAGAGGGGAACATCCTCCTGATGGATGGCCAGTTTTGCAGCTGTGCTCTCGAGCACTTCAGTGTTAGCTCCTATATGATCCACATGCCCATGGGTATCAACTACATATTTTACATTAAGCCCTTCCTTCTTTATTTCTTCCAGAATTCGCTCTCCCTCACCACCGGGGTCGATCACCAGAGCATCTTTTGTTTCTTCACACCAAACCAAATAGCAGTTTGCAGCAATCACGCCAACAGGCAGTCGCTTGACTTTCATAAAATATCCTCCCTATCTAAAATGCTTTTTTGCTGTCCAGCAGTATTGTTACAGGCCCATCATTGACAATTCCAACCTCCATCATGGTCTGAAACTCGCCGGTTACTATATTAAGACCGCTTGTTCTCAAGCATTCCAATACCTTTTCGAATAAGAGCAGAGCATTTTCAGGAGCTGCTGCATCAGTAAAACTTGGCCGTCTCCCTTTGCGGCAGTCACCATAAAGTGTAAACTGGGAAACCACCAGCAGGTCTCCTCCCAGATCGGTGATAGATAGATCAAATTTCCCTTCCTTATTGGGGAATATTCTTAAGTTTAAGATCTTATCAGCTATATAACAGGCATCACTTTGATCATCATCTTTTCCTACACCAATTAACACAACAAGCCCGGCATTTATTGGGCGCATCTCTTCATCCTCCACCCGCACCCAGCCGCGGCTCACTCTCTGGATCACAGCTCTCAAAAAAACCACTCCTTAACTGGGTACCACTCGGTGTACCTCCAATACATCGCTGACATGGCTGACCTTTTGCATGATTTTATAAAGATGTTCAACATTATGTATTTCCAGTTTTAAATTAACTTTGGCCATTCTATTCTTCAAAGCCCTGGCATTGACCGCGTTGATCACAGTATCGGTATCTGCAATAGTAGTCATGATATCTGTTGTTAGATGGGGACGGTCAAAGGCTTTTACCTCTATTTCTACCTGATAGGAGGCAGGGGCTTCTTCATCCCAACTTACCTCAATAATCCGTTCGGTTTCCCCACGAAAGTGATGAACGATATTAGGGCAATCAGCCCTGTGCACTGATACACCTCTCCCCCGTGTAATATAACCGATAATCCTGTCGCCGGGCAAGGGATTGCAGCAGTGGGAGAGGTGAACTGCCAGGTCTGTTACCCCTTTAACCCGGACACCTGTAGCTACGGTTTTCTTTTTCTCAGGTATCTTCAACAGCAGTTCAGTCTCTTCTAGGGCAGGTACGGTTTCTTCTTTTTGCAGATCAGCTCGCACCTTGCCGATCACTGTAGTCGGAGAAAGAGTACCCCCTCCGATTCCCGCGAATAGATCCTCCACTGTTTGAAAACCGAGCCGCCTACAAATTTCCTCTATCCCTTCGATCTTATAAAAGGCAGCTGGATCATAGCCCTGTTTGCGCATCTCTTTTTCCAGCATGTCTCTTCCCCGAATGATGTTTTCAACCTTCTGCTCCTTTTTAAACCACTGCCTGATCCGGTTTTTCGCCTGTGAGGTCTTGACAATGGAAAGCCAGTCACGGCTTGGCCCACCGCTCTGTTTGGAAGTAAGTATTTCAACAATATCACCGTTTTTCAGCTGATAATCAAGAGGTACTATCTTACCGTTGACTTTAGCGCCAATACAGCGGTTGCCAACTTCGGTATGAATGCGGTAGGCAAAATCGATAGGTACTGAGCCGGAAGGGAGTTCCACAACATCCCCTTTAGGGGTAAAAACAAAAACAACATCTGAAAAAAGATCGATTTTCAGGGATTCCATGAACTCCCGGGCATCGCCCAATTCAAGGTTCCAATCCAAAATCTGGCGCAGCCATGACAGTTTCTTGGCAAACTCCTCATCAGTGGGCTTACCGCCCTCTTTATATCTCCAGTGGGCAGCAATTCCATATTCAGCGATACGGTGCATTTCAAAGGTGCGGATCTGCAGTTCAAAGGGTTCACCCAGCGGGCCGATCAGAGTGGTGTGCAGTGATTGGTACATATTCTGTTTGGGCATAGCAATATAATCTTTGAAACGCCCAGGGATCGGCTTCCACATGGTATGGACTATTCCCAGAGTGGCATAACACTCTTTTACTGAATTGACAATAACCCTAACCGCAACCAGGTCATAGATTTCAGAAATGTCTTTATTCTGCTCCACCATCTTCCGGTAGATGCCGTAAAGGTTTTTCGGCCTTCCAGATATATCAGCCTTGATACCTGTTTCATCCAATCTATCCTTCAGTTTGCTGATCACTAAATTGATGTAATCTTCCCGCTCCTTGCGCTTTTTAGCGATTTTCTCTACCAGTTCATAATATTTTTCCGGTTCCAGATAACGAAAAGACAGATCCTCGATCTCCCATTTAATTTTATAGATCCCAAGGCGGTGAGCTACAGGAGCAAAGATCTCCAGGGTTTCCTGTGCAATTTCACGCTGTTTTGTTGGTGGGTGATGCCTCAAAGTGCGCAGGTTGTGCAGGCGATCTGCAAGTTTGATCAATATTACCCGGATATCCTGGGCCATGGCGATAAACATCCTCCGCAGATTTTCCGCGTGGCGATCTTCTTTTGATTTATATTCAATTTTCCCGAGTTTGGTCACCCCGGCGACCAGAAAACGCACAGTGGAACCGAACTCTTCCTCAATTTCATCAAGGGTAACCTCTGTGTCCTCCACAACATCGTGCAACAGTCCGGCAATTATTGAAGTAATATCCAACTGCAACTCCGCTAGGATATAAGCCACTTCCAGAGGGTGCTGAATATAAGGCTCACCAGAGTTGCGCAATTGGCCGGCATGAGCTTTTTCCGCGAAAAAATAGGCACGCCTCACCTTTTCCCGGTCAAAGCCTGGATAATAACTTTCGATCTTTTCTAAAAGACGCTCTGGTCCCACCTGCACCCTCCTCACTTATGTGATATGGTATGGTCTATACATTATTTCTGTCAAGCAAACCATTATTTCTCTTTGATATCAGTGAGAGGAGGAAGCTTTTGCCCTCCCTTTTTTGTTAAGCGGCCCAGCAGCACACCGGCAACAAATCCACAAAAAGCGGTTCCGAAAATGACCAACACAAGGGGGATACCCGGCACTGTCCAGAAAAAAAGCTTGATTGAAACAGGCCCTGCATTTTGGACAGCAAAAACAGCAATTAAAATGACAAACAGAAAAACTCCGATCATATAATACTGCATTTTCATATTTCACCCCTTAAGCAATGCAGATCTTTATCCTGGATTATTCGCTTCTGATCTATTAATTCCCTTCTCTTCGCTGTTTTCTAATACTATCTGGCACTGTTCGCTCTCTTTACAACTCAGACAATCCTCTCCATTCCTGCAAGGTTCCACATGGATCAGCACCTGGGCACTGGGGTATTTTTCCATGATCTTTTCCTCAATAAGATCACAGAGTTCATGACTGGCTGTAATGCTCTTATGCTGGGGCACCACCAGATGCAGATCAATAAACCTCTGTGGCCCCGCCTTGCGGGTCCTCAATTTATGATAGTTGATAAAATAATCTCCGTATTTTTGAAGAACCATTCTGATTTCCTCTTCTTCATCCTGGGGCAAACTCACATCCAACAAGGGATGAAATGCTTTAACCATAAGCTCAAAGGCAGCCTTGATAATTAACAGAGCCACACCGATAGCGAGCAAAGGATCAAATAGATGAATACCGGTAATCCAGAGCAGTAATAATCCCCCTGCCACCCCTACAGAAGTATAAACATCTGTTCTCAAGTGGAGCGCATCTGCCTCCAATGCTACAGAATCAGTCTCGACAGCTGTTTTCATCAAGAGAGATGAGATAACCCAGTTGACTGCAGCAGAAAAACCCATCACCAACAACCCCCAAAGGGGGGCCTCCACCCGGGCACCTGTGGTGATTTTAAGCACCGCCTCTCTGATAATCCAAACAGATGCCGCAAAGATGAGTATTGCCTCTATCACTGCAGATACATTTTCAATCTTCCCATGGCCGTACTGGTGCTTTTGGTCCGGCGGTTTGCCGCTCTTACTCACAGCAAATAAAGCGATCAAAGCAGCCACCAGATCCAAACCGGAATGTATCGCCTCTGAAAGCACACTGACAGAACTGATGCTAATTCCCACAGCTAACTTGATCACTACTAATACTGAGTTGGATAGAACGGACAGCCTTGCCATCTCTACCTTTTTCAAGCAGACACCCCCGTTTTACTTAATATATAAAAAGGACTCCATCAAGGTTAAAAAAAGCTTGATGAAGTCCCACGGGATGCATGAACCCGCTGTCTGAAACAGACCCAGCTCAAAGTATTGAGCCTGACTTTGTTATCAACGATCTTAACACAGCCGGCAGCAGCTGGCAATCAATTGAAAATGAGTATTATCCTCAATTAGCGTAAACCGGCATCAGACACTCCTGCACTGTCAAAAGTAGCCATCTCCCTGACGATCTTGAGGGCCGCATCGATCAGATTAAAAGCAAGCACTGCACCTGTTCCCTCTCCCAAACGCATATTCATATGCAGCATTGGTTTTAACCCCAGCCAGGTGAGCATGATTTTGTGCCCCGGTTCCTCTGAAAGATGAGAAGCGATCATATAATCAACAGATTGCGGTGCTAAAGCCTTGGCGATCATAGCGCCGGCACCGGAAATAAAGCCATCGATCACCACAGGAACCCCTCGTGATGCCGCACCCAGGATCACTCCGGCAATACCTCCGATCTCAAATCCCCCTACTTTAGCCAGTACATCGAGACCATCCCTGGAGTCAGGTTTGTTGACTTTGATAGCCTGTTCCACAGCACTAATCTTGCGCTTTAGCGCTTCAGACTTGATGCCTGTTCCCTTACCAATAATCAGATCTGCAGGAAAACCGGTAAAGGCTGCGAGAACAGCAGAACTGGGTGTAGTATTGCCGATCCCCAGATCACCTGTTGCCAGGATTTGTGCGCCCTTGTCGATCTGTTCAACAGCTGCCTCGATCCCGCCTTCTACTGCAGCTTTAGCCTGCTCCCTGGTCATGGCAGGGCCTTCGCTGAGATCAGCTGTGCCCGGCCCCACTCTTTTTACCACAAGGCGGGGGTCATCCACCTGTTTGACAACACCCAAATCAACACAGATCACTTCAGCACCCACATGCCTGCTGAGCACATTGATAGCAGCTCCTCCATTTAACATACCTCTCAACATCTGCAAAGTCACTTCCTGCTCAGCCGCACTGACCCCTTTAGCTGCCACCCCATGATCGCCTGCACAGGTAATAACAGCTTTCTTTGCGAGATCAGGGCTTAACTGCCCGGTAATCCCCGCGATTTTAACCGCTACATCCTCCAGCAGCCCCAAACTTCCAAAGGGTTTGATCAGGTTCTTCTGGTGCTCACAGGCTTTCTCCATAGCCTCTCTATCCAATTCCCTGATCCCCTCAATCGTTTTTTCCAGCAGCATTATCGAAACCTCCCTCAAATTATTATTGATTTATAAAATAAGTCCCCAACTCTCTTCAGAGTTGGGGACTTTTCCATCATCCCTCAACATTCCCTTTTGGGGAATTCTGGTTAACAGGCAGGTCTCCTGGCTTCCGGTTCATCCTCCCCTGCGCCTTCCCGGACCGGTGAACCGGCCGGTGGCATAATGCAGGTTTGTTCCCGGTTACAGTGGCGGGACCGCTCAAGGATTTTCACCTTGATTCCCTATTCTCCTTATAAAAAGGCACCTGTCACCAGTGATATTTATTTAATATTTATTTTACATAAAAGCTCCAAACTTATCAAGACTAAATGATTTAACCTAACTTAAACATTTTCACCCCGCAGACGTCGAAAATCATAATAGAGCGGGCTTGCTAACAAAACAGATGAATAACATCCTGCAACAACACCGATAAGCAGTATAAGGATAAAACTTCTGATGGTATAACCACCAATAAGGATCAATGCTGCCAAAACAAAAACCACAGTCAAACTTGTATTAATTGATCTGGTAAGGGTCTGCACAATAGAGCGGTGAATAATCCCATCCAAAGAATCACCCTTCCTTTTCTTTCCGATATTTTCCCTGACCCGGTCAAAAATGATAATTGTATTATTAATCGAATAACCGACAATGGTCAACAGGGCAGCAATAAAGGCTGCATCAACCTCCAAACCCAGCAGAGATACCAATCCCACAGTTACCAGAATATCATGAATTAAGGCGGTAACAGCAGCTAGGCCTGATAAAAACTCGAAACGGATAGTAATATAAACGATCATCAAAACAAAGGCAATAATCACTGATAACAATGCATTATTGCGCAATTCCTTCCCAATTGTCGGCCCAACACTCTGATTGCGCAGCAAAGTATAACTGCCAATCTTTTCTTCCACACTTTTCAACAGTTCTTCACTTTTCTCCTGGGTCAGATCCTTTGTGCGGATGATGATCACATTCCCTTCACCCTCCTGCACCCTGCTGTCCTGTGAGATGCCGGCTCCTTCCAGCACTGAACGCACATCAGCGATATTCACTGCCTGTTTAAACTTCATTTCGATCAAAGTACCTCCGGTAAAATCTATGCCATAATTCAAACCCTTCACACCAAAGGAGATCAAACCAAGTATAATGATAAAAAGAGACAAAAAGTAGAAGTACTTCCTGGCTTTGACTATATTCATGCCCTGTCACCTCCCAGTTTAACACCATAGGCCCAAGGATTGATCACCAAGCGCGACCGTGCCACCAAATGCAGCACAAAGCGTGTAAATGTAATGGCTGTAAACATGCTCACCAAAATTCCGGTGCCCAGAGTGATGGCAAAACCCTTGATAGGGCCTGTACCAAGGAAGTAGAGCACTAAAGCCGCGATCAAGGTTGTCACATTTGAGTCCAGAATTGCCCTAAAAGCATTTTTAAAACCAGCATCAATGGCTGAGCGCAAGGTCCTTCCCGCCCGCAGTTCCTCTTTCAAACGCTCGTAGATGACAATATTGGCATCCACTGCCATTCCGAAAGAGAGAATTATACCTGCGATACCTGGTAGTGTCAGTGTTGTCCCAAGCAGGATAAAAATTCCCGCCATAATAAGCCCATAAACAAGCAAAGACAGGTCAGCAATAACACCGGGCCATCTATAATAAAGCAGCATAAATATAAAGATAGCCACCACACCGATTACTCCAGCCTTCAAACTGAGATTCAGGGACTCCTGACCCAGAGTGGGGCCAATATTTCTCATCTCCATCAATTCCACATTTACCGGAAGTGCACCTGAGCGCAGCAGTAAAGCTTCCTGCTGGGCCTCCTCCAGCGATTGATAGCCACCGCTGATCTCTGCGTTGCCGCCAGGGATAGGCCCGCTGATGGTCGGGGCAGTAATTAACTGATCATCAAGATAGATAGCCAATTTCCTGCCCACATTGGCAGTTGTCACCTCTTCAAATATTTTTGCACCCTCATCATTAAAGGTCAGGGCAACATATGGTTCATTAGTATCGGGACGGAGCATAGCCCTAGCATCCTTCAAATGCTTCCCGGTCAGGACAGTTTTGCCGTCTTCTGTTTTAAACTCCATGTGTGCCGTTCTTCCCAGTAATTCCACAGCTTCCTGAGGGTCTTTGACACCGGGCAGTTCTACCACAACTCTATTGTTGCCCTCTTTTTGTAAAAGAGGTTCTTTGAGACCATAGGCATCGATTCTGTTACGAAACACACCGATCAATTTATCAACAGCATCATCGGTTACAGGTGCTCCTTCAGAGGGAACTGCCTCATAAACCACATGCACCCCACCCCGCAGATCAAGACCCAGCTGTTGTTTCAGTTTTCCTGCTATGGGCTTTGCTGTGAAAATGGCGGTTCCGATTATTGCCGCTACCAGAACGAAAAAGAACACCGCTTCCGGCCAGCTGATTCCAGCTTTTTTTTGCTGTGGCCCTGCATCCTGCATCTCTTTTATCAAATGTCGTGCTTTTGACCGCTTTCCCTTTTTCCCTGCCACTTACTTCTCTCCTTCCTTTATAATTAAACAAGTTTCTTATCATTGATCACCAGACCAAATGTGCAGCCTAAAAACTCCGCGGCCCTTCTGCACATCATCATCCTGCTTAAAAAGATTTCGAAATAATCCATCACCGGGCTAATATGGGGGTCAATATCCAATTCAAGCAAAATCTGCTTACTATCCGGATCCACCCTTAAAAAAGAGCGCTCAACTGCGTAATTCACCCGGTCATGAATATCAAAGCCGGCGATATTCTTATTGCGCACCCTGGTCCTGTGCACATCAGATTTATCAGCCAGGATTATTGCAGCAGCCACATTATTGACCGGCTGCCCTGTCCCTTCATCATGATTGCCAATGGCAGAAACCACCGTAAAAATTTCATCAGGGGGCATCCTGGTTTGCTCCAGGATATAATAGGCCAAGATGGCACCTGACAAATGGTGGCCGCTCCTGTTAACCACGTTCCCAATATCGTGCAGGTATCCGGCAATCCTTGCCAGTTCAGCCTCCCGTTGAGGGTAACCCAGCAGCCGGAGAACATTATAAGCGATACTGGAAACAAGGCTGATATGGCGGAAACCATGCTCTGTAAAACCCATCACTTCCAGGTTCGCATTACCAACCCTGATCAGTGTTTCTACAATAGGAATTGTTTTAATCTCTTCCAGAGTAATCGGATCCTCTGACATTTTATTCCCTCTCCTGGTTTACTCTAATTGGAATTCTCTAAAAAATAATGATTTCCTTTTTTACATTTCATACTGCTTGAAAAAAGCCTCCTTCTCCTTTTCAAAACATCCATCTCTGATGGACTGGCGAATTTTTTCCATAAGGCTCAGCGTAAAATACAGATTATGGATGGTCAGCAGCCGGGGACCCAATATTTCTCCAGCGTGAAATAAATGCCTCAGGTATGCTTTGCTGTAATGCTGACAGGTATAACAGCCACATCCATCCTCTATTGGGGAAAAATCATCTGCATATTCAGCATTGCGCACTACCACCTTCCCCCGCCAGGTAAGGGCTGTTCCGTTGCGGGCGATCCTGGTGGGCAGAACACAATCAAACATATCGATCCCTCTGGCAACACCCTCCCAGAGGCAGTCAGCTGTGCCTACACCCATCAGGTATCTGGGCTTGTTTTCCGGCAGCAGAGGGGTTGTAGATTCCAATATCTCATACATGATCGGCTTCGGCTCACCAACACTTAAACCCCCTACAGCATAACCGGGAAAATCGAGGCCTGTAATCTCCAGGGCACTGCGCGCCCGCAGTTCTGGGTAGACACTCCCCTGGACAATCCCGAACACCACCTGACCAGGTGCATGGGGAGATTTCAGACAGCGTTCTGCCCAGAGTGTGGTCCTTTTGACACCGGTTAAGGCCTCTTCATAAGAACAGGGAAAAGGAGAGCACTCATCAAATGCCATCGCTATATCAGAACCCAATATCCTCTGGATCTCCATGGACTCCTCAGGACCGATAAAGTGCTTGGAACCATCCAGATGTGATCTGAAATATACACCATCATCTGTGATCTTTCGCAGTTTAGACAGGCTGAACACCTGAAAACCGCCGCTATCTGTCAGGATCGGGCCCGGCCAGTTCATAAAACTGTGCAGCCCTCCTGCTGTTCTGATGATCTCCATCCCAGGCCGCAGGTAGAGGTGGTAGGTATTGGAAAGGATGATCTCAGCCCCTAGCCCCTTTACCTCCTCTGGAGTAAGTGTCTTGACCGTAGCCTGTGTCCCTACAGGCATAAAGGCAGGGGTATGAATCTTACCTCTCGATGTATGGACTACTCCCAGACGTGCCATACTCCTGTTTGATTTTTTAATGAGTTCGAAATAAAAGAACCCCAGCTGGGACACCTCCTTACAGTATCAACATGGCATCACCGTAACTGAAGAATCTGTAGTTCTGTTGTACAGCCTCCCTGTAGGCATTCATTACATGTTCATAACCCCCAAAGGCACAGACCAGCATCAGCAATGTGGAGCGGGGAAGGTGGAAATTAGTTATCAGACCGTCAACAACCCGGAATTGAAAGCCCGGGTAAATAAACAATCTGGTCCTCCCTTCTCCCTCCTGGAGTTCTTCCTGCTCCTTTGCTGCACTTTCCAGCAGCCGTACAGAAGTTGTGCCAACTGCGATCACCCGCCGGCCCTCCTGCTTGGCCCTGTTAATCTTGAGAGCGTTAACAGCATCAAGCTTCCAGTACTCAGCATGCATCCGGTGGTCCTCTACCCGCTCAACACGCACAGGCCGAAAGGTCCCCAAGCCCACATGAAGCAACACAAAGGCAAACTCCACACCCTTTGCCTGCAGCTCGTTGAGAATTTCCTCTGTAAAGTGCAGGCCGGCAGTCGGTGCTGCAGCAGAGCCCAGGGAACGGGCATAAACGGTCTGGTAGCGCTCCTTATCCATCTCCTCAGCAGGCCTTCTGATATAGGGAGGCAGAGGGACCTCTCCGATTTTATACACTTGGTCCCAAAATTCCGCCTGATCCCTGCTGCTAAACCTAATGATCCTTCCACCTTCTTCTGTGCGCTCACAGATCACAGCCTGCAATTGCCCATCACCAAAAGTTACTACATCCCCTTCTTTAGCCCGCTTTCCGGGCTTCACCAGGGCTTCCCAGCAACAGCAACCCTTTTCCTCAAGCAGAAGCACTTCCAGCTTACTTCCGCTTCTGACCAACTGTCCCTTCAGCCTTGCGGGAAAAACCTTTGTTTCATTGAAAACCAGTAGATCCCCTTCCCTCAGATAATCCACAATCTTTCTGAAATTAGAATGGTTTATCCTCCCTCTGGTCCTGTCCAAGACCAGCAGACGAGAGATATCCCGCTCTGCTGCGGGATACTGGGCGATCAATTCCTGAGGGAGTTCATAATCAAATTCATCTACCTGCAACTCAGATATCCTTTCTGCTTAGATTTCTCAAGGAGTCTTTTGCCAATACAAATGTATTATACCACCATTACAAAAGCTAAACACCTTTCAGTGTTCAGGAATCGCTTAAATATAGAATCAATAACATCCCTATCTGAAAATAACGGTTGACAAGATGAGGACAATAGATGATAAATTTTATAATACAAATAAGGGGTGATAGATAGATGAGTCAAAATCAATCGCCCGATCAGAAACAGATGCCAAAAGACACAACCACATCAAGTATGAATCTTCGCATGACCGTCTATGTGGCACTGTTTACAGCCCTTATTATTATCGGAGGCTACATCAGTGTGCCTCTTCCATTGGGGCCTGTTCCGATTGTATTAGCTGATCTCTTCGTTATGGTAACAGGGCTTTTTCTTGGGTTTAAATGGGGAGTGACAAGTGTTGCTCTCTATTTATCCTTGGGAGCGCTTGGTTTGCCCGTCTTTGCCAGTGGCACATCAGGTCTGGCTGTTCTTTTCGGCCCGACTGGCGGTTACCTGTTCGGCTATTTGCTATTAGTGGCTTCTGTGGGTTTTATTGCAAGCAAAGGAAAACAGTCAATTATAAAAGATCTGATTGCTTTAGCCACCGGCAATATCCTCCTCTATGCTATCGGTGTGCCTTGGCTTAAAGCAGTGATGAATTTAGGCTGGGCCGGTGCACTGGCAGCCGGATTAACCCCTTTTATACCGGGTATTATTATCAAGATAACCGTTGCTGCTACTTTAAGCCGTGTTCTCCTACCCCGCTTTATAGTTTCGGTTTCTGTTAAGTAGAGTTAATGGAGAGCTTCTGCCGTAATTCCTTCTTCTACTTTTACTATTTGAAAAGCTGGCGTTAAGTAAAGATAATGGAGTTGACAAAATGCCTATTTTGGAAACAGAAGATTTAACACACATTTTTCCGGAGGGCACAGTAGCCATTCAAGATATAAGTTTAAAGATCAATGAGGGAGAATTTGTTGTGATCGCTGGAGCCAATGGGTCAGGGAAAACGGTTTTCGCCCGGCACCTTAACGGCTTACTCAAACCCACAAAAGGAAGAGTGTTGCTCGATGGAGAACCGATAACCAAAAATATAGTTGAAGCAAGAAGAAAAGTCGGGCTTGTTTTCCAAGATCCCGATAGCCAGTTTGTTGGACAAACTGTTGCAGAGGATGTGGCTTTCGGCCCTGAAAATCTTAATCTACCGGTGAAGGAAGTTGAAACAATTGTCAAAGAATCATTGGAAGCAGTGGGGTTAAGCGGGTTTTCCAGTCGAAGCCCCCATGCCCTGTCCGGCGGAGAAAAGAGAAAGCTTGCAATTGCAGGAATACTCGCCATGAAACCCAAGATTATTATATTTGATGAACCCTTTACAGGGCTTGACTATCCCGGTGTAGTGCAAGTCCTTAAACAAATTGTACAGCTCCATAAAAAAGGACACACAATACTATTGATCACACACGAACTTGAAAAGGTACTGGCACATGCTAATAGATTGGTAATAATGCATAAGGGAAAATTGGTTGAGGATGGGAAACCGGAAGATGTAATCTACCGTTCTGAAAACTACGGTGTAAGAATGCCCCTTAACGATGGACAAAAGGTTGCTGCATTGACATGGCTGAAATAACGTTTTTTCACTACATACACAAGGATACAATATTGCACAGGATGGACGGCAGACTTAAGCTTTTATGTTTATTATTGCTCAGCTTGTCTGCCAGTTTTGCCTCCCAGTTGGAACACTACTTAGTGCTGTTGTTTGTTGTGATTTTCGCTTTACTGATAGCAAAGCTACCTATTAAGGCTTTGTTAAAGGATATAAAATTTTTTGGAATAATAATCTTAATTGTTTTTGTGGTTAATGCCTTCAACATACCCGGTGATCCAATTCCAAACTTCCCTATCACAAGCATTTCCATACAAGGGCTTATTACAGGATTACGCTTTGCAGGGCGGTTAACCATTATCATCATGGTTTGTGCTGTTATAACAGGAACAACACCTTTAATCACTATCCGAAATGTTATTGAATGGTACTTACGCCCTATTCCTTTTGTGTCAGAGGTAAGAATCGCAACAATGATAAAGCTGACTTTCATGTTGATACCCGTTATCTTTGACAATCTTGCTGAGATGATGAATGCGCAAAAAGCTCGTTGTGTTGAGTTGAGAAAAAACCCCATCAAGCGTATAAACTTTATAGTTTTTCCACTTCTTCAACAGACTCTTAGAAAAGCCGATGAAATAGCATATGCAATGGAATCAAGGTGTTATTCAGAAGTACGAACAAAAGCGGTTTTTGAAAGCAATAAAATAGATTGGCTCCTGCTTGCAGTTTGCACCTCAGTCTTCCTCTTCGTTATCCTGTAGCTGTTCCCCAGCCCCCTCCGGCCTCCTCC
>Ga0209537_1002497_pt1 | contig 18269 bp, 15 predicted proteins | sample BioPla4DNA1_FD_187698 | JGI IMG/M metagenome (GOLD analysis project Ga0209537, IMG submission 187698) | Biogas fermentation microbial communities from Germany - Plant 4 DNA1 (SPAdes) (version 2) | ecosystem: Engineered > Bioreactor > Anaerobic > Digestate | place: Bielefeld, North... | reverse complement strand
TAAATCTTGAAGTTGTAATTGCTTCAATAAGAGACAGAAAAAGAATGGAGAGTGTTTTCAAAAAGTACAAGCCGGGGGTTGTATTCCATGCCGCAGCACACAAACATGTTCCATTAATGGAAGCTAATCCAGCTGAAGCTATTAAAAACAATGTTTTTGGTACATTAAATGTGGCAGAGTGTGCAGATAAATATGGTTCAAAGCGTTTTGTGTTGATATCTACAGATAAGGCAGTAAATCCAACTAATATAATGGGTGCAAGCAAGAGAACAGCAGAAATGATTATACAGACTCTTGACAAGAAAAGCAAGACTGAATTTGTAGCTGTTCGATTTGGAAATGTACTAGGAAGCAATGGAAGTGTTATTCCACATTTTAAAAAGCAAATAGCTGAGGGTGGTCCTGTGACAGTGACTCATCCTGATATAATAAGATATTTTATGACTATACCTGAAGCAGTTCAATTGGTTATACAAGCTGGTTCTATGGCAAAGGGAGGAGAAATTTTTATACTTGATATGGGAGAGCCTGTTAAAATTGTAGACTTGGCAAGAGACCTTATTAAACTTTCTGGCTTTGAACCAGATAAAGATATTAAGATACATTATACAGGCTTGCGCCCAGGAGAAAAGCTTTATGAAGAATTACTCCTTGCAGAAGAAGGAATTTCTCAAACAAGACATGAAAAGATTTTTATTGGAAAGCCAGTTTTAATAGACAGCAATGAGTTGCATAATAAATTAAATTGGTTAAAAGAGACTGTTCTAAAGGAAAATACAGAAGATGAAATAGAAAAGATAATGCAAAGTATTGTAGCTGAATATAAAAAGGCTGATACTCAAAAGTCAAAGAAGGTTGGATAATATATAGTATAAGCTTAATTGAAACAAAATTGTGACATATTGAAAACAGGCAGTACTTTTAGTATAATATAGTGGTGTCTAATGACCAAAGAGAGGTTGAAACGAATTTTGTTTATCGAAAATAAAGAAGCTTGGTATGCATTATTCGTTAAAGCTAATAATGAAGAAAAAGTTAAAAAAATACTTGAAAGAGAAATGGGGGATGATTATTCTTTTATCATCCCCAAAAGAAAGTTAAGAGAACGAAAGGGTGGTAATTGGCACTTTGTAAAAAGAAAGCTATTCCCAGGGTATGTCCTTGTTAGGGGGATTTTATCTTTAGAGGATTACTATCATCTTAAAACGGTTCCAGGAATATTAAGATTATTAAAAAGTGAAGATAAAGTGCTTACAATTGATGAAAAGGAGTTGGAAGTACTAAGGGTACTTATTGATAAAGAAGAAAATGTTATAGGAATTTCAACTTTATATAAAGAAAATGATGCAATAAAAATAATAGATGGTCCTTTAACTGGATTTGAAGGACAAATAGTAAGTGTTAATGGAAGAAAAGGTAGGGCAAAGGTAAGATTAAGTTTTTTAAATGAAGAAAGAATTGTAGAACTTGGAGTTCAATTGGTAAAAAAATCCGATACGGATTATAGGTGTTTCGGCCCTATATGAAACTAAGGAGTTAATAGCTTATTACTTAGTAGCATAACTATTAGTTATGTGAAAGGGCGAAGCTGTGTTTTATTTATAATATATAAATATAAAAGCTAGTTTTAGCACTAAATGCAAGTAACAACAAGTTTTGTGAGGTGGCATACATAAAGTGGAAGAAAAAATTTATTTATCATCACCACATATGAGCGATGAAGGATACGAAATGGAATATGTAAAGGAAGCATTTGATACCAACTGGATTGCTCCACTTGGTAAAAATGTAGATGAGTTTGAGAAAGAATTTGCTACTAAAGTAGGTATAGAGTTTGCAGCAGCACTTTCTAGTGGTACAGCAGCTATGCATTTGGCCTTAAAGGCAGCCGGAGTTGGAGAAGGAGATGTTGTTTTTTGTCAATCTTTAACTTTTTCAGCCACTGCAAATCCAATTATATATCAAAATGCAATTCCAGTGTTTATAGATAGTGATTATGAAACTTGGAATATGTGTCCTAAAGCATTAGAAGAGGCTTTTAAAAAATATACCAATGCAAAGGCAGTTGTTATAGTACATCTTTATGGACTATCTGCAAATATAGACAAAATTCTTGAAATATGTAAAAAACACAACGTAGTTTTAATTGAAGATGCGGCAGAAAGTTTAGGAACATATTATAAAGGAAAGCATACCGGAACTTTTGGTGATTATGGGATATTTTCATTTAATGGAAATAAAATCATAACTACATCAGGTGGTGGTATGCTTATTTCAAGTAATGAGGAAAAAATTAAAAAGGCTAGATTTTGGGCAACTCAATCAAGGGATCCTGCACGTCACTACCAGCATAGTGAATTAGGATTTAATTATCGCATGAGCAATGTTGTTGCTGGAATAGGAAGGGGACAGCTTAAGGTACTTGATGAAAGAGTAGCTAAGAAAAAGTATATATTCCAATATTACAAAAGGGAACTTGGTCAGCTTGAAGGTCTGGATTTCATGCCGGTTAATGACTGGAATGAGCCTAATTATTGGTTAAGTGTGGTGATATTAAAAGGCAAAGTAAAACCTCTTGATGTAATGGAAGCATTAGATGAAAATAATATTGAATCAAGACCTGTCTGGAAGCCGATGCACATGCAGCCGTTTTTTGCTAAATACGATTATATCGGTTCTGATGTAAGTAATAAGCTTTTTGAAAATGGTGTATGTTTGCCAAGTGATACTAAGATGACAGATAAGGATTTAAACAGAGTTTGTGAGATTATTAAGGGGTTGTGGAGGTAATATGATTTATGGCAAGTATGTAAAACGCATTATGGATTTTATTTTAGCTTCTATTGCGTTGGTCATGTTAAGTTTTATAATGCTTATTGTAGCATTTCTTGTAAGAATTAAGCTAGGTAGTCCTGTAATTTTCAAACAGGAGCGACCGGGATTAAATGAAAAAAAATTTACTTTATATAAATTTAGGACAATGACAGATGAAAGAGATGAAAATGGTGAATTATTGCCTAATCACATTAGACTTACGAAATTTGGAAAATTTTTAAGATCTACTTCCCTGGATGAATTACCAGAATTATTTAATATTTTAAAAGGAGATATGTCTTTTATAGGACCAAGACCATTATTGGTTGAATATTTACCTCTTTACAATGAGCATCAAAAAAAGAGGCATAATGTGAGGCCAGGATTATCAGGATTAGCACAAGTAAACGGAAGAAACGAATTAACATGGGAAGAAAAGTTTGATTATGATGTTAAGTATGTTGAAAATGTTTCTTTCCTATTGGATATAAAATTGATTTTCAAAACTATATTTAAAGTATTTAAAAGAGAAGGCATAAATAAAAGCGAACAGATAACAATGGAAAAGTTTAAAGGAACAAAGGAAACAACATATATAGAAAATTAGAATTAGCGATAAATGAGAGGGGTATATAGAATGAAAATACTATGTATATATGGTTGTGGTGGTGTAGGCAGAGAGATATCTGATTTATCTTATAATATAGGTAAATGGCAAAAGATTGTTTTTGTAGAAGATAATATAACTAATAGGATAGTTTATAATATTGAAGTTTACTCATTGGAGGAAATATTAAAAGAATTTGATAAGGATAGTGTTGAATTTATTATTGCTACTGGAGAACCAGTGGCAAGAAAATCTATTTACAACAAATTAAAGGATTTTTCATTGAATTGTATAAGTATTATAGATCAAAATTTCAAATTATCCAGTTCCTCATCTATAGAAGAAGGGACAATTGTTCATACGGGAGCTGTGATTACATGTAATGTTCATGTGGGAAAAGGGTGTTTTATTAATAAAGGGGTTGTAATAGGTCATGATGTTACATTGGGAGATTTTTGCGTTATATCTCCTAATGCTACAATTAGTGGAGATGTTGAAATTGGAGAAAATTGCTACATTGGAAGTGGTGCAGTTATAAGAAATGGTGTAACCATTGGGCGAGATTCAATTATTGGAATGGGAGCAGTTGTTCTTGAAGATGTAAAACCTGAATCTGTTATGGTTGGAAATCCAGCTAAGCTACTTAGAAAAAATGAAAGCAAAAAAGTTTTTTAGTATACATGGAAGAAGGTCAGAGAATGGATAAAAAAAAAGTTTGGCTAATGAATCATTATGCAACAAATATGTTTTTTAACAGGGGTGGACGGCATTACTGGTTTGCTAAAAATTTAATTAATTATAATTTTGACCCTGTGGTTTTTTGTGCAAATGTTAGACACAATACTTTTGATGTTATTGATGTGGGAAAAGAGAAATATACAGTTAAAACGTTAGATAGTATTCCTTTTGTATTTGTTAAAACATGTGTATCAAGAGGAAATGGAATAGATAGAGTTAAAAATATGGTTTTGTTTTATTTGAATTTACGCAAAACTGCCAAAAAATATATAAAGAAATATGGAAAACCGGATGTTATACTTGCTTCTAGTGTTCATCCTTTAACTTTAGTAGCTGGAATTAAAATTGGTAGAAAGTACAATATACCTTGTATTTGTGAGATACGTGATTTATGGCCTGAAGCAATTTTTGCATTTAATAAAGCGAAAGAAAAAAGTTTATTAGGAAGATTATTAGTAGCTGGTGAGCATTGGATTTATAAAAGGGCTAATGCGCTAATTTTTACAAAAGAAGGGGATACAGATTATATAAAAGAAAAGAAGTGGGATAAAGATAATGGGGGAGATATTGATCTTAGTAAAGCCCATTATATAAACAACGGAGTAGACATTGAAGCCTTTAAGCAATCGATGAAAACAGAAATACTTGATGATGAGGATCTTGAAAGTGATAAATTTAATATTGTATATGTAGGAGCTATAAGGCCTGTTAATAATGTAGGCAAGATTTTAGATACTGCAGCATTATTAAAAGACCAAAAAGATATTCAGTTTTTAATTTATGGAGATGGTAATCAGAGAGAAGAATTGGCTGCGAGAGTTGAAAATGAAAATTTAGATAATGTTAAAATGAAGGGATTTGTAAACAAGAAATACATACCTTATATTCTGAGTAAATCATCAGTAAATTTACTTAATTATTCACAGACTCAATACAACTGGAGCAGAGGAAATAGTTCTAATAAATTATTTGAGTATATGGCTTCAGGTAAACCTGTGATTTCAACTGTAAAAATGGGATATTCAATAATTGAAAAATATAAATGTGGGATTGAAATTGAAAATGCTTCAAGTAAAGATTTAGCTGAAGCTATAATGTACATTAAGAATTTAGATAGAGAAAGCTATGGAGAACTAGGTATTAACGCAAAAAGTGGTGCTGAAGATTTTGATTTTAAGGTTTTAACTAAAAAACTTATAGAAGTTATTAATGTGGTAATGGAGGCGAATAAAAATGATTAATGTAATTGGACTTGGCTACATAGGACTTCCAACAGCTTTAATGTTTGCAAAAAGTGGTGTGGAAGTTGTTGGAACTGATTATAATGAGGAAGTTGTTAATTCCCTGAAAAAAGGCGAACTTACATTTGAGGAAGAAGGATTGGAAGAATTATTTAAAGAAGCTTTATCGAACGGAATTAAATTTACTACAGAATATCAGAAAACGGATACTTATATTATTGCCGTTCCAACTCCTTATGATAATTCAAGTAAAAAGCTAGATCCAAAGTATGTTATACTTGCTGTTAACACTGTTTTAGATGTATGTGAAAAAGGAGCAACACTGATTATTGAATCTACACTTTCTCCTGGTTCAATAGACCGCTATATTAGACCTGAAATAGAAAAGCGGGGATTTGTTATAGGGAAAGATATTCATCTTGCTCATGCACCTGAAAGAATTATTCCTGGAAAAATGATTCATGAATTAGAGCATAACTCAAGAACAATTGGTGTGGACGATAAAGCAATTGGCGAAAAGATTAAAATATTATATTCAAGTTTTTGTAAATCAGAAATAATTGTAACAAATATAAGAACAGCTGAAATGACCAAAGTGGTTGAAAATACTTATAGGGATGTTAATATAGCTTTTGCTAATGAATTAGCGAAAATTTGCCGTGAAGATGATATGGATGTATATGAAATTATTAAAATTGCAAACAAACATCCAAGAGTTAATATTCTACAGCCAGGTCCAGGGGTCGGGGGACATTGTATTTCTGTAGATCCTTGGTTTTTAGTAGGAGACTATCCAGATCTTACAAATTTAATATTAACAGCCAGAAAAATAAACGATTCAATGCCTACACATGTTTTAAAAAGAATTAGAGATATTATGAGAGAACATAATATAAATGATATATCAAAAGTAGGATTGTATGGTCTAACATATAAAGAAAATGTTGATGATGTGAGAGAGAGTCCCACACTACAACTTCTTAAAAGGATGGACGAGCATTTAGCATTTGGAGTTAAAGTATTTGATCCATTAATAAAAAATAGAATGGTTGACCATCAGTTTTTAAATTTTGAAGATTTTCTTAATGAAATAGAGATACTTGTGATAATGGTTGCCCATGATCATATTAAAGATAATCTTGAATTAATTAAAGATAAATTAATTTTAGATACAAAAAATATATGCAATTTTGACAAGGTATATAAATTATAATTGGAGTATTTTTAAAAATGATCTTAATGAAATTTTTGTGTAAAAGCTTAGGAGGTCACAATTTTTCTGGAGGTACAAAAAATTGTATAAAGTGGGCATCTGTGCAAATTTTGGAGGCAATCAAGAACTTGTAAATGGTCAGACTATAAAAAGTATTATTTTCAGAGATGAAATTATAAAAAAGTTTGGTAAAGAAAAAATAAAAAGTATTGATACATATAAATGGAATAAGAAAAAAATAAATTTGTTTATCAACTGTATTAAATTGATGATGAAATGCGAACATGTAGTGATTTTACCTGCTCAAAATGGAGTAAAAGTTTTTATTCCATTATTCGTGTTTCTAAAAAAAATTTTTAGAAAGAAATTACATTACATTGTTATTGGTGGGTGGTTGCCAAATTTTATTGAGAAGAAGAAATTTTTAAAAAGGCTTATAAGAAGGATAGACAGTATACATGTAGAATCTAATAGTATGATTAAAAAATTAGAAAAACAGATGTTAAACAATGTTTATTACATGCCAAATTTTAAAGATATTAAACCTTTATCATGTAATGAATTAGTATATTCAAAGGAATTGCCATATAAGTTTTGTACTTTTTCAAGAGTTTGCAAAGAAAAAGGGATTGGAGATGCCATTGAAGCTATATCTCAAATAAATAAAAACAGAGAAGAAATTATATGCAAACTGGACATTTATGGACCCATTGATGAGAATTATGATAAGGAATTTAAAGAATTATTATCAAATCATAAAGATTATGTATCTTATAGAGGGGTTATTTCCTTTGATAAATCCGTAGAAACTTTAAAAAATTATTTTATGTTATTGTTTCCCACGTATTATCCAGGGGAAGGATTTGCAGGAACTTTGTTAGATTCTTTTGCAGCTGGTGTTCCTGTAATTGCCACCAACTGGAGATACAATGGAGAAATAATTGCGGATGGCAAGACGGGATATATATATGAGCTTGACAAAGAAGGAGAATTGAAAAGGCAAATAGAAAAAGCCATTAGCAATGTTGATTTAGTTTGGAAAATGAAAGAGAATTCTTTAAAGGAATACGAAAAATATCAACCACAAAAAATAATAAGTGATTTTATAGACATAATTGAAAATTAGTTTTAAATGCCAAATGTTATTTTGAATGATTAAATAAATACTATTCAAAAGAGGGTAATGAAGTAATGGTAGATTTAAAAACAAATGTTAAATATTTAATAGTGAGAATTTATTTTCTTTTTGTGTTGTTTCTATATACTTATTCTAGGGGTGTTAATACAGGAGTATTATATGCAAGACGTGCTATAATACTGTTTTTTATTAGTGCAATAATGTATTTGCTTTACTACTTTGAAATTAAAAAGTACAAAATCTTTAAAAAGATGGAAGTTTTTGACATTATCGTAATATGTTTAATAGGATATATTATGTTTTCTACTGTATTATATCCACCGTCTTTAGTAACCAATCTTAATATATCCATAATGACTAGCCTTATGTATTTAGTTATAAAAGTTTTTCAGTACGAAGCCAATAAAAAAGGATTGGATATTGTTTTAAATAAATACAAATTTGTATTTGATACCTTTATTTTATTTATTTTTTTGAGTACAATTGTTGCTTGTTTATATGAATTTTGGGGAATAAAGTTGTTTGACATACCTGATACATTTCGTTTTAAAAGAGCCCAGTCATGGTTTAATAATTCTACTGTGTATGGGGTAAACATAGTTATAGCAATGTCTTTTGTCTATAATAAATATAAGGAAAATAAAAATAAGGTTTTCATTCCATTATTAGTGTGGTTTGGTTACTGGTTGCTTATGTCAGGGGGAAGAACCGGTGTAATTGTTTTAGTTGTAGGTATAATGATAAATCTTATTTTAAGATATCGCAAAAAAATTATATTTATTTCAATACCAATATTATTGCTCATATTAGGTGCATATCAGTACCTTTATAATCATTTAATGTCAAATTTTTTGATTTTCAGGCGATTTGAACAGGGCGGTCTAGGAAGTAGAGATGTTAAATTTTTTGAAGTCCGAGAATTATGGAACAAGCAAAGCCTTATTAATCAGTTGTTTGGTTCAGGAACTAATTCCCTTAGGGATGAATTTTCTTATAGTGCTCATTCAGGGTTTTTAAAATTATTTTTTGATAATGGATTGGTTTTCCTGGTTATCTATGCCATATTTGTTTTAATTGTATGTGCAAATTATATTATTTTAATAAGAAAAGTAAAGGATAAAAAAGTTAAAAACTTTTTAATAACAGGTTTAAGTTTAGTAGTAATGTTTTTTGTTGCTGAAACTATGATTATTATTACAATGTCTGCAATATATGATTTTGCATTATTAATGCTTATTTCAGGCTTTCCATTTATTTATCGTAAAAGCATAAGTTTAAATAGTGGTTAAAGCTTTATTACCAGTTGACGTAATTAACAAAAGAAAATAAATATGATGCAGAAACAGGTGATTAAATGAAAACTGAAAATACAAATATATTTTTTTATACAAATGATAATACACAACAATCCAAAAGACAGCTTATTCCTCTTATGACATCATTAGAACAAGAGGGATTTAATATTTTTTGTAATAATCCATGGGGAGAAAAAGTTTTAGGGAATATAATTGGTATGCCGTTAGAGAAATATTTAGAAGAACACTCATTGGTTAAAACTTTTTTTTTCGTCTTTAATGCATTTGAGGTTAAAAAAATATCCAAGCAATTAAAAAATAAAAAAAACTGTATAATAATCTATAGACCCCGAGGAATTTTGCCCGAAGAATCATTTTATAGAAGAGGTTCTTATATTAGAAAGAAAGCTTTGGATTATATAGAGACTAAGGCAATGAAATTAGCGGATTATTACTGTTTTATAACTTACAGCCAGAGATTGCATTTTGCATCAAAATACTATAATATTAAAAATGTTTTTTCCAGATCTATAGTTGTTCATAATTATTTACTATGTGAGGATAAAAAAACAGAATTTGAATATGAAAAGAACAAAGAAAAAAATGATAAATTAAAACTTGTTTATTCAGGCGGGTTTTCTAAGTGGCAGAAAATAGATGATGTCTTTAAATTGGTAAAAGATATATATTTAAAGTATAAGAGTATAGAGTTTAACATATATACTTTTGAAAAGAACAATGAGAAAGCCAATGAACTTATAGAAAAATATCAATTGCAAGAAATAGCTAAGATATCTAATTTGAAGATGGATGAAGTAGATTATCATATGCGATATAATGATGTAGGAATAATATTAAGGGATGATTCGTTGGTGAATATAACGGCGTCTCCATTTAAAATTGCAGATTACTTAGGGGCAAATGTTGGATTGATTATGACAGATAATATCGGGGATTATAAAGAAGTTTTAAAAGATAAGCCATATGTATATTTTGCAAATACCAACACTAAAGGTGAGATTTGCTATAATAGTGATGAAATAGTTAAGTTTTTAAAGTACATAAAGGAACAAGATATTAAGAAAGTTATATCTAAAGATGTTGAAGTTTTTTTTAATATGAAAGAAGAGATAAAAAAACTAAAAAAATTTATAAATGAAATATCTTAATTAGTTTTGTTTAGAGGAATGTGAGGTTTGAATATTAAATGAGCAGGTATATTAAAAGAATAAAAGGTATGCCAATTCATGTTATATTTAAAAAGATAGTACGAAAGCTGTATCATAAGATATACCATGAAATAAAAGCACAAATAATTAAAAGAAAGCCTGTTGAATTAGATGGTTCAATTTTTAACGATTGGAGCTCTGATGCTGTATTTTCCCTAAATTATAAGAATAAACCCTATTATATGAAGAAGTTAAGGGAATTAAATGAAATTGAAAATATAATTTTTAATGGGGACAAGATATTAAAACATGAGTTTAATCTTTTAGGTTCAGGAGAAAAAAAATTAGGCAAGAATATTGAATGGAATAAAGATTTTAAGAGTGGTTATATTTGGGAAAACAAATATTATAAGAAAATAAAAGTAATCAGCTCATCACATGACGGGGATCCAAAAGTTCCCTGGGAACTATCAAGATTTCAGCATATTCCTTTGCTAGGTCAGGCATACTGGATTACTGATGATGATAAGTATGCACAGGAATTTAAAAATCAAGTAAATGACTGGATTTGCAAAAATCCTTTATATATGTCAATAAACTGGGTTTATGCCATGGAGGTTGCTATAAGGGCATGTAATTGGATAATAGGTGCCTTTTATTTTAAAAAAGCAAATTTTGAGAAAGATTTCTGGAAGAAATTCAACTCATTTTTATATATGCATGCTGATTTTATATACAAAAACTTAGAAAAAGGAGAAAAGAATAATAACCATTACATATCAGACTTGGTAGGATTGGTGTGGCTGGGAATATATTTTAAAAATTTAAATTATTCCAAAAACAAAGCAGATGAATGGCTAAAATACGGAATAAAGGAATTGGAATTAGAAATGGATAAACAAGTATATGACGATGGAGTTGACTATGAAGCATCCACAGCATATCATTGTTTAGTTACTGAACTTTTACTTTATACCTCTGTTTTTTGCAAATATAATGGGGTTTATTTTTCTGAAAAATATGAAAAGAAATTGGAAAAAATGTGTGAATTTATTGTGGATATAACGAAGCCTAATGGATTAATACCCCTTATAGGGGACATGGACAGCGGCAGGTTTATAATGTTTACAGGGTATGGAGACAAGGAAATGAGAGATTTTCGCTATCTCATTGAAGTGGCAGGTCAATATTTCCAAAGAGAGGATTTTTTGAACAATACTTCAAATCAATTGGCTGCTCTTTGGATGTTTGAAAAATTAATAATCCCTAAAAACAAAAATAACAGTGTTTTAAAATCGGTATCCTACCCACAGGGCGGAATACATGTACTTAGAAATAAAAAGGTATATATAATTACAAGATGCGGGGCAAATGGAACTGCTGGCAAAGGTGGACATACACATAATGATCAGTTGAGTATTGAGTTAAATGCAGAGGGTAAAGATTTTATTATTGATCCAGGAACATATGTATATACATCCGATTACGAAAAGAGAAATCTTTTTAGAAGTACTGAATATCATAGCACGCTGCAAATAGAGAATTTTGAGCAGAACAGATTTCATCCTAATTACCTTTTTAGAATGGAGGATGAAACCGATGCAAAGGTTTTAAACTTTAATGAGAATTGTTTTGAAGGTATTCATTATGGATTTAAAAATAAAACAGGATATGCCCATAAAAGGCAAATAGTATTAGGTAGCGAAAAAGTAACTATAAATGACACTCTTATTAAATTATCGGAAGAAATTATTACAGCACAAACCAGTTTGAAATATAAGATTAATTTTATACTAGCTGAAGATGTAAAGCTTGAGGAGTATGAAAATGGTATAATATTAAAAAAAGGTGGTACAGTATTAAAACTTGAGTTTAAAGGACGTAGTGAGATAAAAGATGTTTTTATTTCACATAAATATGGAGAAATAATTCCATCAAAAAAGATAACTATTGAAAAAGATATATCTGAAACAGAAAATCAAGTAAGTATTATATTTTAAAAATTAATGTCGAGGTGTGTTTTGTGAGAGTATTACATATAGGACCAGTTACTCCAGAGTATGGAGGCAAATCCATTGGTGGTGTGGCAATACATTTAATTGATTTATCAAGGTACTTGCATCAGAAAGGTCATGAAATTTTTGTTTTAGCAAGTAACTGTGATGATAATTATGAAAAAGAGTTAAATGGCATAAAGATTTATGGACGAAAAAAGAACCTTTATTTAAATTATTTGAAAGATAGTTTATTTGAGTTGAATTTAATAAAAAAAACCAGAGAAAGATTTTTAGGGAAGGAAAATATATTAAGGACATTATATAACTATTCAAATATGAAATATTTTATAAAGAAAATTAAGCCAGATATTATTCATATTCATCATATTCAAAGTGAATTTAGTTTTGCTTATGAAATAATAAAAAAGATGAAAATACCATATGTAGCTACTACTCATAGTTATCATAGCATACCTTTTTCCGAAGGAAAAAAAAGAGAGAGAAATTTATATTTAGTTAAAAAGAATATGGAGGATTGTGAAAACCTAATATATGTTAGTTCCCACTTGAAGTTAGAAGCAAGGGAATTATTTAATAAATTTCCCAAAAATGAAGTTATTCTTTTTAATCCTATTGATATTAATAAATTTAAATTACTAGATAAATATACATGCAAAGAAACATTGAACTTGAAATATGATAAAATTATTTTGTATGTAGGAAGTATAATTAAAAGAAAGGGATATGATATATTACTTAAATCAATAGAGAGATTGGGACAAAAGGATATTCAAGTTGTTTTTATAGGAAGTGGTGAAAAAGAAGAATTAATCCAACTGGCAAAAGAATTGGACATTATAAATCAAGTTACGGTAATAGACTATGTATCACAAGAAGAGCTTATAAAATATTATAATGCTTCTGATGTTGTAGCTGTTCCAAGTTCAAGTGAGTCTTTTGGATTGATATATATAGAAGCAATGGCCTGTGGTGTTCCTGTTATTGGCACAAAGGGAGTACCTGAAGAGGTTATTCCTTCAGAGGATTTAGGTTATAGAGTGGAGAAGAACAATTATATTGAACTTGCAGATGCAATAAAAACAGCTTTAGAAAAGAAATGGGACAAAAATAAGATAAGGAGTTTTGCCGAGGGTTTTTCGTGGGAAGCAAATGTCGGTAAATATGAGGAAATTTACTTAAAGACAATGAAAGGTCTATTAAATACTAAAAAATAGAGGTTAAGGAAGTGATATAAGTGGGGGTAATGGTAAGCATAAGCTGTATAACATATAACCATGAAAAATACATTGCCGATGCTATAGAAGGGTTTTTGATGCAAAAAACCAATTTTGAATATGAAATTCTAATTCATGATGATGCTTCAACGGACAGAACACCGGAGATAATCAGAGAGTATCAAAAAAAGTACCCTGATATAATAAAGCCTATTCTTCAAAGTGAAAATAAAATGTCAAAAGGTGTTAGCAGGGTAGGTTATAGATACAATGTCACACGGGCACAGGGAAAATATATTGCAGTATGCGAAGGAGACGATTTTTGGACCAGTGAGCATAAACTTCAAAAACAAGTAGATTTTATGGAAAGCCATCCAGAGTGCACTATGTGTTTTCATGCAGCAAAAATAGTTAAAGAAGATGGAAAAGAAGAAATAGGAGAAATACGGTTATTTAACGAAAGTAAGTTTTGGCCTAAGGACAAGCTTTTTTATGGGTCAGGAAGAACAAATGCAACTGCTTCTATTATGTATAGAAAAGAATATTTAGAAAACCCACCGGATTTTTTCTTCAAGTCACCTGTGGGGGATACTCCATTGGCACTAATTCTTTCGTATAAAGGAAGAGTTGCCTATATAGATGAATATATGTCCAACTACAGGGTTGGTGTTCCAGTATCGTGGAATTCCAGAATTCATGATAAAAAGGATAAATACATAGAAACTATGAAAGGTATATTGGGGATGTTAGATGAATTTAACCAATATTCCAATTATATATATGATGAAGATATAAAAAGAAGGAAACTTGAAATAGAAGTTGCAATTTTAAAAAAAGAGGATATTGGAAAACTGAATTTTTTGAGACATCCAAAAGTTAAACTTTATATTAATGATTACTCAAAAGCAAAAAAAATGAAATTTTATATGCAGGTAATGTTTCCTAAACTTTATAGAGATTTAGCAAGAAAAATAAAAAAAGAAAAGTAGAGATGTGGGGAGAGACAATATGAAGAGTCAAGATACTAAAGCAAAGGTAATTTATTCTTTGATGTGGAAGTTTTTTGAGAGAGGCGGAACACAAGGTATACAATTAGTAGTGCAGATACTACTGGCAAGATTACTTCTTCCAGAGGATTATGGGGTAATAGCAGTTGTTACTACATTTATTGTAATAGCAAATGTTTTTGTTCAAAGTGGCCTTAATACAGCACTAGTTCAAAAAAAAGATGCAGATGAAGTTGATTTTTCTTCAATATTTTATTTAAGTTTATCCATTGCAGGTGTTTTGTATATAATTTTATTTTTTTCATCTCCATTTATAGCTGACTTTTTTAGAATGCAAGAGCTGAAATTGGTTTTAAGGGTATTATCTTTAAAACTGTTTTTTGGTGCATTTAATTCTATTCAAAATGCTTATGTGGCAAAGCATATGATGTTTAAAAAACTTTTCTTTAGCAGCTTAGGAGCTATTGTGCTTTCAGGAGCTGCAGGTGTAGTTACAGCATTTTTAGGATGGGGAGTATGGGCACTTGTAGCACAGCAATTAGTAAGCCAAATTTCAATCACATTGATTCTTTGGTTTACTGTTAAATGGAGACCTCTATTAGTCTTTTCATTTAAAAAGGTTAAAGTATTGTTTTCATATGGTTCTAAATTATTGGCATCCTCATTAATTGATCATATATATAAAGAAATCAGAACTCTTATAATCGGAAGAATTTTTACGAAAGATGTATTAGGAATATATAGTAAAGGGCAGCAATATCCCAGAATACTTGCCATTAATATTAATGATTCCATACAAGCTGTAATGCTTCCAGCATTGTCCTTACATCAGGATAATAAACCAAAGGTTAAAAGTATGGTAAGGCGTTCTATTGTTACCAGTTCATTTATTATGTTTCCTGCAATGATTGGCTTGGCTGCTGTTGCTGAACCTATGGTAAAAGTTTTATTAACGGAGAAATGGCTGCCATCAGTTCCATTTTTAAGAATTTTTTGCATGACATATGCTCTATGGCCTATTCACACTGCAAATTTACAGGCAATTAACTCATTAGGCAGAAGTGATATTTTTTTGAAGCTAGAAATTGTTAAAAAAATAATAGGTGTCAGTATACTAATTGTCAGCATTAGATACGGTGTTTTCTACATGGCACTGGGTGTGCTTTTAAGCGGTATAATTTCTTCTTTTGTAAACGCATATCCTAATAAAAAATTATTAAATTATAGCTATTTTGAGCAATGTAAAGATCTTCTCCCTTCATTGATTATAGCTTCAATAATGGGCGGATCCGTATATGCAATAAGTTTTTTAAATTTAGAAACTATATTAATTTTGTTGTTACAAATAGTGGCAGGAGTTATTATATATGTGGGTATGTCAAAAATATTTAAAATAGAAGCTTATGAGTATTTGGTGAAAACTGCAAAAGATTTACTTAAAAAAAGAAAGGAGGCAACAAATTGAAAAAAATTCTATTATTAGGCGGCTCGACTCAGCAAATACCTGCTATAGAATATGCAAATAAAATGGGGTATTATACATTACTTTGCGACTATTTACCAGACAATCCTGGTAAGAAATATGCGGACAAGTTTTATTGTGTAAGTACAACAGATAAGGATGCTGTTTTAAAAGTTGCCGAAAAGGAAAAAATAGATGGAATAGTTGCATACGCATCAGATCCAGCAGCACCAACAGCAGCATATGTTGCTGAAAAGCTGGGACTTCCGACTAACCCATATAACTCTGTTGAACTATTAACAAATAAAGATAAATATCGTTTATTTCTTGAAAATAACAATTTTTGTACACCGAAAGCTAAAGGGTATACCTCAATTGAAGATGCAAAAAAAGAAATTGGTTTTTTTAAGCTACCTGTAATTATTAAGCCAGTTGATTCATCAGGGAGTAAAGGGGTTAGCAAAGTTGAAACTGTCAATGATTTAGAACAAAAATTACAATATGCACTTAGTTTTTCAAGAAGAAAAAAAGTAATTATTGAAGAGTTTGTAGAAATGCACGGTTACCAAATTGCTGGAGATGGATTTTCAGTAAATGGTAAATTGATATTTAGATGTTTTGCCAATGATCATTTTAATTCAAAGGGATTAAATCCTTTTGTTCCTATATCAGCTAGCTTTCCATATAATATGCCAAAGAGAATTCATGATAAAATTCATACAGAGATTCAAAGATTATTTGATTTGTTAAACCTAAAAACAGGAGCATACAATTTTGATGCTAGAATTGATAAAGATGAAAATATTTATTTAATGGAAATAGGACCAAGAAACGGAGGTAATTTCATACCTCAAGTAATTAAGTATGCAACAGGTGTTGATATGATTGAGTATACTATAAAAGCTGCAATGGGTGAAGACTGCAATGATATTAAAATATCAGAACCTAAAGGTTATTGGAGTTACTATGCAGTTCATAGTTTAAAATCCGGAATTTTAAAAGAAATAAAGATTAAAGAAGAAGTTAAGAAAAATAATATTGTAGAAAGTCACATGAATTATAAAATAGGGGATAAAGTTCCTGCTTTTGTAGGTGCAAATGGAAGCCTTGGTGTTTTAATTATGAAATTTAATTCAATGGAAGAAATGCTTGATATGATGGATAATTCAGAAAAATGGATTGAAGTTATTGTAGAGTAGGTGATATATGTGAAGGAAATAGGTGGATATTTAGAGTTGGATGAATTTATTGATAATGAATATTATAAAGATTTGATACGTCTTAACACTGGTAGAAATGCTCTTATATACATAATTAAAGCAAAAAAAATAAAGAAATTATACATTCCCTATTATTTATGTAATTCTATAAGCAATGTTTTAGTAGAATATCGTATAGATTTTGAATATTATAATATTGATAAAAAGTTTAATCCTTTATTAAACAAAACAATTGATAAAGACGAATATGTGTATATTGTTAATTATTTTGGTCAATTATCAAATACAAGAATTCAATATTTTAAAGAACAGTATAAGAATATTATAGTAGATAATACACAGGCATTTTTCCAAAAGCCTATAGATGGAATAGACACAATATATTCGTGTAGAAAATTTTTTGGTGTGCCAGATGGGGCATATCTTTCAACAGATAAGTTTCTTGCGGAAAAATTAGAAATTGATATTTCAAAAGATAGGGTTAAGCATATATTAGGGAGATATGAAGGAAGAGCATCTGATTATTATAATTATTTTCAAGAAAATGATAAAAATTTAAAAAATGAGCCTTTGAAATACATGTCAATGCTTACAAGGAACATTCTCAAAGCAATAGACTATACAAAAGTACGTGATATTAGAAAAAAGAATTATTTTTATTTAGATGAGAAACTTAAAAGAATAAATAAGCTTAAAGTTCTGGAGCCCGATGTTCCTTTTGCCTATCCTCTTTACTTGGAGAATGGCATGGAGATTAAAAAAGAGTTGATAGAAGAGAAAATTTATATACCTACACTATGGGCTAATGTGTTAGATAATGTCAAGCCAGAGAGTATAGAATATAAATATATATTAAATATTTTACCAATACCATGTGATCAAAGGTGTGGAGAAAATGAGATGGAGTATATTGTTAATAAAATTATCGGGAGGGTGAAGAATGTTTAAGGAATTTAGAGTATATTTAAGAGCATTGGAAATTGATGATTATAAGAATTCAATCAAGTGGAGGCAGGATGATGAAATTTGGGACATGTTAGTAGGACCTAAATATTATGTATCAGAAGCCTACGAGAAGAAATGGGTAGAAGATGCAATTTTCAATGCTTCTAACAGGTTGGTTTTAGCTATAT